>Ga0247609_10002598_pt1 | contig 19006 bp, 13 predicted proteins | sample 172DNAGHGlowgp2_FD_193487 | JGI IMG/M metagenome (GOLD analysis project Ga0247609, IMG submission 193487) | Sheep rumen microbial communities from Palmerston North, Manawatu-Wanganui, New Zealand - 1728 DNA GHGlow gp2 | ecosystem: Host-associated > Mammals > Digestive system > Stomach > Rumen ...
CGTGAGTTGTTGGTGGCGGTAGTAGGGATAGAGGTAGGCCGACTGGCGGCGCTCGCAGCGGGTATAGCCTGCCGCGAGGTCCCACGTAGGCAGTTCGCCCCGGATGCCCCATTGGGCGCGCAGCAGGGTGGAGAAGTCGTACCACTTCTTGGTGCCGGTCTCCACAGGGTCGTAGTATTCGTAGTAGTTGGCACCGCTGGCGTTGGTAAGCTCGCGGAAGGTCTCGGCATGGTTGGTGAGGTCCTCGGAGGCGTAGTTAACATCGAGGGTAAACCTCGATGTACTGTGGGTATAGGTGAGGCGGCCCTGGAGACGCAGGATGTCGCGCTCGTGGTTGGTATAGGTGATGGTGTAGGGCGAGCGGCGACCATAGTAGCCGGTGGCGTGACTTGCGTCCACGGAAACGTGGAGCGCAAAGTTGTGAGTGGTGAGTGGTGAGTGGTGAGTGGTGAGTTCCAGCTGGAGGCTGGCGCCGTGGGAGTCCTCGAAAAGGGGCATCTCGCGCGACTTGTCGGTAAAGCCCTCGTTGCCGAACTGCTCGACACGGCCCATGAAGGCTCCGTAGTCGATGAGCGTCTTATAGACCCGCTCGCTCTTGCCATAGGTGCCGAAGTCGACACTCTCGGTCTGGCGGTGGTAGGTGTAGTTGGCTCCGATGTTGAACCAGCTGACCACGGGGACGTAGGTGCCGAGGGTGAACTGCAGGTCCATGAGCTTGTTCTTATGTCGCAGGTCCTTGTATTTGGCGTAGTTGGCAGCGGTGTAGTCGAGACGTGCTCCGAGCGAGATGCCTTGATAGATGTCGGCACCAACACCACCCACCAGATGATAGGTGTCACGATGCTTGTGGCCAGGGTTGGTCAGCGAGTCTTCCACCAAATCGAACGGTGTGCGGCGGAGCATGAAGGCCGATCCGGTCATGTCGCGCCCTGTCCAGTTGTCGTAAGAGATGGCACCGAAGGTCACCACGCGTCGACTGAGGCGATAGAACGATTCTGCACGGACATTGCCTACGAGGGTGTTGCGCGAGTCGTCGAAATTCACCAGTCCGCCATTGCCCTTGACGAGCGACGCCTCGGCCTCGACGATGTTGTCGGCAGTAAAGCGCGTCAGGGCTGCCGCATTCTGGTGCGTCAGCCAGGGGTCCGACTGGCGGACAAACTGGTAGTCGCGCAGCAACAGGGAGTCCTGCGCCCTTGCAGGGCTAAATATAAAATATAAAATATAAAAGAATACGAGAATTCTATACATCATCAGCAGGTATTTTTTATCTTTTATTTTTTATTTATTATTTAGGCCGAAGGCCGCTCTTTATTTAGGCCGAAGGCCGCAAATCTGTCGTTCGTGAAAGTCGTTGGTACTGTTGTTTGTATCTTGGTACACGATGTGGGCACCCTGGCGGATGGAAGCCTCGGCATCGATGCCGCTGGGATCGGTGGTGCCGTCGACGCCCAGGCTGTAGCCGTAGACCAGTTTGCCTTCGTTCTCGGGCAGGGCCTCGGTGGCCGACTGGTCAACATTACGGTAGAGCGAGTGGCCCTGATAGTTGGTGAGCCACACATAGCCCGCATCGATATCGGCGGTGAGGCGCTTCTTGCTGCTGTCTTTGTAGCCCGAGGCGAATACCTCGATGGCGTCGACAATCCATTCGTTGGGCACCTTCATGCACTGTTTGGTCTGGCGTACCTCGCCACCGTCGTACCATGCGTTGTCCATGTTAGCAGCATAGAGGGCAGGGCTGATATCGTGCGTCTGGAACACGAGCAGGGCAGGCGAGGCTACACTCAACGGCCAGGCATTGCTCTGGCTCCAGCGGTAGGCCCGCAGGTAGTGGCTGCTGGGAATGACAGACGACGGAGTGGGGTAGTAGCGGGTGTTGTTGTAGCCGCTCTCGGGGTCGTACATGCAGTAGTATTCCTCGTGGGCGAAGTTGACGGACTGGCTGTAGGCCTGCGTGTTGTCGATGGCGCCGTGGATGTTAACGACGACCTGCGAATAAGGGGCAACGTCGAGCGAGGCGGGGAAATACCAGATGCCGTCGAGCACAGGCGTAAAACCCTCGGCCTCATAGGTCAGCCGACCCTTGGCATTGTAGTTGCTATTGGTGGCCTGAGCATTGTAGGGCGTCAGGAATCCAAAGCAAAGGTTGCTAAGCGTGGCGGGCTGGGCGCTGTTGTTATAAAGCACGATGTATTTGTCGCACTGCATCTTCGTGGTGCCGTCATCGGCCAGACAGCCACCGTTGTAGAGTTCCTTGATGACCAGCTGACTGGTGCGGATGCTCTTCATCGTGATGGTCACCTGCTGTGTCTGATTGGTGCGAACGGTGATCTGACCAGAGGTGCCGTTGAAGTTGTAGGCGACACCCTCGCTGGCATAGCCGCCCGTGGCGCTGGCTTCGTAGAGTCCCGGAGTCGTGCGGAACTCGGCCATGCCCTCGGCATTGGTCTGGGCTGTGAAGATGCTGTTGGTCTGCATGTTGCGCAGTTGGACGGTGAAGTCGGCAGCCTGACCATCAAGCCCTGTCAGTGTGATGACGACCTCGCCGGTGGAGATATCGTCGATGCTGGGCAGGCTGTCGCTTTTGCAACCAGCGAGCAGGGTGACGAGAAGGAACAATAGGTATATCTTCTTCATAGCTTGAATCTGAGTGAAAGTCCGTAATAGTAGCTGGGGATGTAGCCACTAGCGAAGAGTGACGTCTCGAGGTCGGTCTGACTGCTATGCACCGTCTTCATGTTGTTGAAGAAGTTGTTGGCATAGAACGACAGGCTGATGTGGTTGCCAATCTCCTTGGTGATGCTGATGTTGGCGGAATAGTAGCTGCTGATGCGGTTGGGGTTCATCGTGTAGGGATAGTTCGAGCGCACGATGAGCTTCGTCAGGTCGTTATAGAGCACGGGGTCATTGTCCTTGGCCCAGAGGAACTTCTCGGCAAAGGGAATGCGCTCGTCGGGATTGCTCCAGGTGGAATAGTACTCCGGATAGATGGCGACATACTGGTTTTCGCTGTTGCCGTCGTAGGGGGTGCCGGTGTACTGGCTGGGGTCGCTGATGACGATGCCGCGGGTGGCGTCGTCGAACTCGCTGAGCTGACGGTGGTAGTTGTAGAGCGACGCCTCGATGCGCAGGGCCACGATGAGACGGAGCTTGGGAATGTGTGTCGTGATGGTGGTATTCAGGTCCAGCTGCTTCGACAGGCTGCCGTTGGCCACAGCGGCATTGGCGGTGTAGCTGGTGGAGGTCGCCGCACTGCCGCGGTAGTAGCCCACGTACTGGTAGGGCTGTCCGTCGCTCATGGTCAGTCCGCTTGACGGCATGTCGGCAAACAGCACGTCGTCCGTACCTTTATAATAATAGTAGTTACCGTCGAAACGCAACGAGGTACGCAGGGCTTTGATCTGCTGCAGGTCGATGATCCACTCCACGCCATAGCGGTCGAGCGGAGAGGCATTGACGTACTTGGTATTCGTCAGATAGGTGTTGCGGGCGTTGGCAGGAAGCACCAGTGACCCCCCGGCACCACTGACGGTGACGAGACCCGTCTGGCGGTCGATGGTGTAGGAGCGTTCGTCCAAAGGAATGGTGACACCATCCAGTGCCGCAGGGGGCGTATACTGATAGGTGAACGGCGTGTAGAGGCTGGTGGCCATGTAGGGATTGCGGGTGCGGTGGTGGAAGGCCGACAGGGAGACGTGCGAGCCTTTGATGTTCATCTCGATGCCGATGTCTCCTTGCAGGGTGTATTGCCACTTCAGGTCGGGATTGTAGAGGGCTTTCGAGGGGTAGGTATGGTAGGCGTAGAACGACGTGTTGGCCGAGGTGCTGGGCGAGGCGAAGGCCAGGTGGTCGCTGTAGGCGGGGGCGGGGTAGAGCACCTGGAAGGAGGGTAGCTTGACGCTCTTGCCCCAGCCGGCATGAATGCTGAGGTCGCGAACGAGACGGCGGAAGCGGTTCCGCCAGAAGACATAGCGTCCGTTGATGCGTGGCGAGAGACTGCTCACCGTGCCGTAGTCGGACCCTTTGATCATGGTGATGTCGTCGCGCAGACCAGCTGTCAGCTCGAAGGTGGACAGCTTGGTGGTGGGGATGATAACTTTCTCCTCGAGGAAGAGTGCCATGTTGTGAAGCGTGGGCAGTTCGTCATAACGGTATTCGCGCCAGGTGGGGGCGTAGCGCATGTCGTCGTAGTAGGTGCCGCGTCCGTTGTTACGGCTGCCTGTATAGTCGATGCCCGCCATCGTGTGACTGGTGACTGATCCCAAGTGGCGGTTCAACTCTCCCTTCAGTCGCAGATTCCAGTTCATGGGCTTGGAGTCGTTATAACGCAGCACGTTCCAATAGCCTGTAGGACCTAAAATAATGTTGAATGTTGAATGTTTAGTGTTGAGTGTGGAATACTCTTGGGCGATGAAGTAGCCCTCCTCGGTGGTGTGGAGATAGGGTTGGGTAGAGGCGCTGCTGTTGTGGGTCTGACTCTCCGCCTTACGATCGGAGTACGACAGGGCGCCACGCAACGACAGGTTGGTGAGCCAGCGCTTGTTCAACAGCCAGTTGAGTTCGGCATGGCCACGAAACGCATTGTCGCGCTGACGGGAATAGTCGTCCAGCTCCTCGTCGGGATCGGCCTCGGAATTATAGCCACCGATATTGCCTGTGAAACCAACGTTCAGCGTCAGGGGAGTAGTCTGCTGCATGAAGGTCTTCATATAGTGCAGACTCAGAATGTTGCGCTGGTAGGCCGTATGGGGCGAGGCGGCATCGCTGAAGGAACGGGCATGCTCGAGCGAGACATTCAGCACACCACGGCCCTTGCCCAGACTGAATCCTTTGTTAAAGGCTATCTGACGGGTGTGCTGGTTCAGCTTGCCCTCAACGATGAAGGGTGACTTTCCCTTGCGGGTGTTCACCTTGACGACACCATTTGACAAGTCGCCGTATTCGACCGAAGGAATACCGGTAACCACCTCGACACTCTCGATGTTCGAAGAGCTGATGGTGCGCGTTGAGGCTCCTGCCGTCTCGTCGAGGCTGGCGTTGTTGTCGAGGCGCATGCCATCAATCTCGACAGCGGTACCAAACGAGGCGTTGCCTTTCTCCTGACTGCTGCTGCGCAGGGCCATGCGATTGTCGTTCATCAGGGTGGGATTGCTGCTCTTGCCACCAGGCAGCAGGGTTTGGATGTCGCCCAAGGTCAGCAACTGCTGATTGTCGAGCGCCGCACGGTCGATGGTGTACGACGTGGTTGATTCATCACGTTTGCGCTTGGCGGTGATGGTCACCTCGTCTAGCATCAAGTTGTCCTCCTTCAGTTTCAGATTCATATTTGTCACATCGTTGTTGACGGTGATGGACAGCGTGCGCTTCTGGTAGCCTAAGCATTGTACGGTCAGCGTAAGACGTCCCTTGCCGACACCCTTGATGGCGAACTGGCCCTTAACGTCGGTAATGGCCCAGAGACCACCTTCGGCCACGAGGACACTGGCATATTCGATGGGTTTCCCGTTATCGTCGCTGACCACCTTACCGCTCAGAGTAATCTGTGCAGAAGCCTGACAGATCAGAACGATTAGCAAGAATATGATGCTTGATATGCGATGAATCATTGTTCTTAAGTATTTGGGTGCAAAATTACGAATAAACGAGAGAAAAGCCAAATAAATTTGAGATTTTCCGAGTGCAAGTAACTTCGGCGAAGCCAAAATTACGAAAAAAAAACAAAATAGCAAATACTTATTATTAGGGATTACGTATTTCAGAATAAATTTGTACCTTTGCACCCTAGAATATGAACAACCAAAAGATGAAGAAGAAGTTTTTGACTTTATTGCTGCTGTTGACGGCCGTATGTGGTGTCGATGCCCAGCCGTTGACGCAGGACGCCTCCTTTAGGAAGGGAACGTTGAAGAACGGTATGACGTACTACATCCGTCATAATGCCAAGGAGCCCGGAATGGCTGAATTCTATATTGCCCAGCGGGTGGGTTCGATTCAGGAAGAACCCCGTCAGCGCGGACTGGCTCATTTCCTAGAGCATATGGCATTCAACGGTACTAAGAATTTCCCAGGCAAGGGCAAGCGTCTGGGTATCGTTCCCTGGTGCGAGACCATCGGTGTGAAGTTCGGTGCCAACCTGAATGCCTATACCAGTGTCGAGCAGACGGTGTATAATATTTCTGCTGTACCCCTGAAACGCGAGGGTATCGTTGACTCGTGTCTGCTCATCCTGCACGATTGGAGTCACTACCTATTGTTGGAGGATAAGGAGATTGACAAGGAGCGTGGTGTGATTCACGAGGAGTGGCGCACACGTCGTGCCGGACGTGCCGTACAGCGACTGATGGAACTGGCGATGCCAAAGGTGTACCGCGGCACGAAATATGAGGACTGTATGCCGATAGGTTCTATGGAGGTGGTCGACAACTTCCAGTATCAGGACTTGCGGGACTATTACCAGAAGTGGTACCGTCCTGACCTGCAGGCCATCATTGTGGTGGGCGATGTGGATGTCGATAAGATGGAGAAGAAAATCAAGCGGCTCTTCTCGTCCATTCCGATGCCCAAGAATGCTGCAAAGCGCGAATACTATCCCGTCTGCGACAACGATACGATGATTGTCGATATCGAGAAGGATGCCGAACAACCCATCGTGTTGTGCCATCTGTACCAGAAGCGCGATGCGACACCGGATGCGGAGAAGAATGATGAGAAATACCTGCGTGGCGACTATATTGACGGACTAATCGGTACGATGCTGAACGACCGCCTGTCGGAGGTGCGCCAGCAGGCTCAGCCCCCTTTCCAGAATGCCAATGCACGGGCTTCGATGTTCTTCCTGAGTCGTACCAAGGAGTCGTTCTCGCTGTCGGTGAGTTGTAATGAAGACAATATTCTGGGTGGTCTGATTTCTGCTGTGGGCGTGACGGAACGTGCCCGCCAGCATGGCTTTACGGCGATGGAACTGCAGCGTGCCAAGCGTCAGCAACTGAACCACGACGAGCGTAAATTCCGTGAGCGTGACGATCGCAGGAACTCCAAACTGGTTGGTGCCTGCGTGCAGAATTTTGTCAATGGGGAACCCATCGTCTCGCCGGAATATCAGTTGGAACTAACTCGTAAGTTCGACCGCGAGGTAACACTCGAGGAGGTCAATCAGGCTGTTCGTGAACTCATCACGGATAAGAATCAGGTGGTCATCATGTATGCCCCCGATAAACCGGAACTGATTCTTCCTACGGAGAAACAGTTGGAGAACGTGGTGCTGGCAGCACAGCAGTTGAGCTATGCTCCCTACGAGGAGAAACACCTGGGTGATGAGCTGATGGAACAGAAACCCGAGGCAGGAAAGATTGTCGGCGAGCGGGCCTTCAAGCACGGCTTTACGGAGTGGACACTGTCGAATGGCATGAAGGTGTATGCCAAGAAAACCGATCATGCTGCTGATGCTGTGACCATACGCTTGAAGGCTGATGGCGGCGTGTCAGTATATCCGGATAGCGACATCCCTAACTTCTCGCTCTTGAACAGTGCTGTTACGGAGGCCGGTGTGGCTGGATTTGATGCTACAACGTTGAGAAGAATGCTATCGGGTAAGTCGGTGCGACTGACCACGAGTGTGGGCACACGCAGCCAGAGCATCAGCGGTGGCGTGGCCGTGAAGGACATGGAGACTTTCTTCCAACTGGCACATCTCTACTTTACCCAGCCGCGTCGCGATACAGTAGCCTTCCAGGGACTGATAAACCGCACCAGGGCGTTCCTGACCAACAGGAATGCATCGCCGAAGGTGGATTATAACGACTCAATTCGTGCCATTGTCTACGACCATCATCAGCGCATGGAACCGGTGACGCAGCAGACGCTGGATGGTGTCAGCTACGACCGTATCCTGCAGATGTGGAAGGAGCGGTTCAGCGATGCGTCGAACTTCAAGACCGTCATCATTGGTAACTACGATGAGCAGCAGTTACGGCAGTTGTGCTGCCAGTATCTGGCTACGTTACCTGCCACCCATCAGAAGGAAAATATCAACTGGCAGAACGTGCCCAAGATGATTGAGGGCAGCAAGAAGACGGTGTTCCGCAAGAAGATGGCAACACCGTTGGCGAATGTCACCATCTGTTATTCGGCGGACATGCCCTTCACGGCACAGCACGACCTTGAACTGGACTTCCTGACGCGTGCGTTGAAGATAGCCTATACGGACTCCGTGCGCGAGGAGAAGGGTGGTACGTATGGCGTCAGCGTGAACTTCAATTTTGATAAGGAAGAGTCGCCGAATGCCACAATGACCATTTCGTATAATGCTGATCCGGAGCGTTACGAGGAATTGAACCCCGTGGTGTACCAGCAGTTAGAATACATAGCGCAGCAGGGACCTTCTGAGGCGTCGATGCAGAAAATCAAGGAGTATCTGTTGAAGCAGTACCAGCAGGCAGTGATTACCAACGACTATTGGAGCTACATCATCTGGCACGAACTGGACGATGATACGGATTTCGATGTGGATTACCCGAAGATGGTCAGCGAGATGACGGCTCGCCAGGTGCAGCAGATGGCCCAGCGACTGCTGGATGCCAAGCGGTGCATAGAGGTGACAATGCTGTCAGAGAAAGAGTAAGTAAATGAACGTGCAATAAAGAAAGGGGCTCTGATGAAGAGCCCCTTTTCTTGATGTTTATGTCTTATGCTTCCTTTTCAGCATTCTCAGCGTCAATGGCTTTGATCTTGTCGCGTACCAGCTGAACTTCATCCTTCAACTTCTGCACCTTGCGGTTCATTTCGTCGATGAGCGAATTGCCCTTCTTCGATGAGGCATTCAGGAAACCGAGGTTGTTTTCGTAGGTCTGCACCTCCTGCTTCAGCTGTTCGTATTGGCGCATCAAGCGGGCACGCTCATTGTCGAGAGCACTCTCACCACGCTCAGCAACCTGCTTGAGGTTGTCCTTGAACTTCGACAGACGGCGCTTGGCAACGGTGATGTTCAGTTCCTTATACAGCTTGTCGAGCACGGCATGATACTCTTCGTAGAGCTTGTCCTTCTCCTTGAAGGGCACATGGCCGATGGCCTGATACTCCTCTACCAACTGTTGGACGCGCTCCTGCAAGCCTTCACCAGCTTCTTCTGCGGCAGCCTTCAGACGGGCAATGACGTCGCGCTTCTTCTCCAGATTCTCGCGTTCATCACTGCGACTGCCAGCACCAGCGGCCTTGCGGGCCTCAAAGAACTTGTTGCAGGCGCCCAGGAACTCTTCCCACAGCTGGTCGCCCAACTTCTTGGGAACCATGCCAATGGTCTTCCATTCCTTCTGCAGGCTGATGAGCTTGTCGCCAGTAGACTTCCATTCAGTAGAGTCTTGCAGCGCCTTGGCCTTCTCGATGAGGGCGCGTTTCTTCTCGGCATTCTCCTTGAAAGTGTCTTTCAGCGAACGGAAATACTCTGCCTTACGTCCGAAGAAGTCATCGCAGGCAGCACGGAAACGCTCGAAGATCTTGACATTCATCTTCTGTGGGGCAAAACCAATGGTTTTCCACTCCGTTTGGATATCAATAATTTCCTTGGTATGGCGTTCCCAGTCGGCACCACTCTTATTCTCCTCGGCGGCAATGGCTTCGACCTTCTCGCAAAGGGCGGTCTTCTTGGCCAGATTGTCTTCCTCCTTGGCACGCAGACCTTCGAAGTGCTGCTGGTGGCGCTTATTAATAACGGTGGAAGCAGCCTTGAAGCGGTTCCATATCTCGTCACGGAGTTCCTTCGATACAGGACCAATCTCGCGGTATTCCTGATGCAGCTTCTGCAACTGATGGAAGGCACTGATTACATCTGTCTCGTCAGCCAGTTTCTCAGCAGCTTCACAAAGCTTAGTCTTCAGCTCGAGATTCTTCTTGAAATCGTACTCGCGGGCCTCGCTGTTCAGTTTCAAAAGGTCGTAGAACTGCTCTACATAGAGCTGGTAGTTGCGCCAGAGCTCGTTGGCACGCTCAGCGGGGACGTTTTTAATCTCGCGCCACTCGTCCTGAAGGGCTTTGAAGTCCTTATACGACTTGTTGGCCTCCTCGGGAGAGGTGACCATAGCCTTAATCTTTTCAATGATGGCGAGCTTCTTCTCCAGGTTCTCCTGTTTCTCCTGCTCTTGCTCCTTGAACAGCTTCTGGCGTTTTTCCTTGATAACACCCATCTCGGCCTTGAAGGCTTCTTCCATCTCGTCAGGGGTTATCTGATACTGCTCAGGATCACCTCCGCCATCAATATATTCTTTTAGGCGGGCTTCACGCTCAGCAATATGTAACTTGTAAAATGCGGCCTTCAGCGAGTCCACTTCTTCCTTCTGGGGCGCCTCGTCGCCGTGAGCAATCTCACGAATGCGTTCCAACACCTCTTTCTTGGTCATTTCTTGAGAGTCCATCATTAAAAATGTTTTAGTTCATGTAATACAAATATGGCGCATGTCACGCGTGTTAGTTGGCAAAATTAAACAATATTTCTGAAATTACCTAATTTTTTTGAAGAAAAGTGATTAAATCAGCCTTTTATGTCTGAAAACCAATAGCGAAATGACTGAAATGAGCACCGAAATAATGATGGCGATGACGAAACCAACAGGACTGTTCTCCATGCCGTTGATGAGGTTCATGCCAAAGAATGAGGCCACTAGCGTGGGCAACATCAGAATGATGGTCACCGATGTCAGCGTACGCATGATGGTGTTCATGTTGTTGTTGATAATACTCTGGTAGGTATCCATCGTCGACTCCAGAATGTTGGAGTATATGTTGGTGGTCTCGCGGGCCTGTGTCATCTCGATGTTGACGTCCTCAATGAGGTCGGCATCCAATTCGTCAATCTGCAGCTTAAACTTCAGTTTCGACAACAGCGTTTCGTTGCCGCGGATGGATGTGTTGAAGTACGTCAGCGAGTCCTGCAGACGGCTCAAGCCTATCAGCGATTCGTTGTTCACCTCGCGGTCCAGGTTGCGCTTGGCCTTGTCGATGAGCATCGAGATCTGCTTCAGGCGCTTCAGATACCAGACGGCACTCGAAAGGAACAGACGGAATATCATGTCGACATAGTCGGTAAAGCCCTCGCCACGTTTCTGTTGGAACGATACGAAGTCAATCATCATGTTCGTCTCGTAATAGCAGACGGTAATGGTGACATCGCGCTTGTGGATGATACCGAGGGGTACGGTGGTATACGGCGTCCTGGAGCGAATCTCCTTGACATAGGGTATACGCAGAATGATGAGCATCCAACCATCGTCATATTCATAGCGGGCACGCTCATCGGTATCGCTGATGTCGGAGAGGAAATAGTCGGGAATCTTGTACTCCTCTTCCAGCATCTGCTGGTCTTCTTCTGTCGGACACGTTACTTGTATCCAGCAGTTGGGCTGCCACGTCTCAAGCTGGCTGAGCCCACCTTGGGTGTTCCAATAAGTCTTCATTTTGCTAATCCTTTTTTAATGCATAATTCACAATGCATAATGCACAATTTTGCGGCGAAGGGATTAGCAGCCTCGCTCGCTATCCCCCGCCTACGAATTGTAATGATTCGCCGGGTAATCGTCCATTTTTTGTTCTTATTTTGGTTATTCGGGGACAAAGGTAAGAAAAAAATCGAGAAACACCAAGCTTTTCTCACTTTTTTTCGTAACTTTGCCCCCGCAATGAAGCTGAGCAATGTCATATTGAAGGTATTGATGCCGCTGGTACTTGGTGCCGGCATCCTTTATTGGATGTATCGCGGTGAGGACTGGCAGACCATCATGCACGTCATGACCGATGAGATGGACTGGACGTGGATGTTGCTGTCGTTCCCCTTTGGCATATTGGCCCAAATGTTTCGCGGCTGGCGGTGGCGACAGACACTGGAACCTGTGGGCGAGCATCCGCGCATATCTACCAGCATTCACTCCATATTCTTGTCCTATGCTGCCTCGCTCGTGATACCGCGAGTGGGCGAATTCACACGTTGTGGCGTACTGAAACGCTACGACAATGTGTCGTTCCCCAAGGCCTTGGGAACCGTTGTTACCGAACGTGCCATCGATTCGCTGCTGGTGATGGGCATCACTGCCATTGTGCTGTTGCTCGAGATGAGTACCTTCGGTATGTTTTTCCGGAAGACTGGTACGAACCTGCATAGCATCCTGCAGGGATTCTCGTGGGCAGGATATCTGGTTGTCGCCATCTGCATCGTAGCCATCCTCATCCTGCTGCACTTCCTATTGCGCAAACTATCTATTTATAATAAGGTACGCGCGACTTTGACCGGCATCTGGCAGGGCGTCATCTCGCTGAAGGACGTCCGGAACATCCCGTTGTTCATCTGCTTCACGCTCGGCATCTGGCTGAGCTATTTCCTGCACTATTACCTGACCTTTTTCTGCTTTGACTTTACGGCAGACTTAGGACTGGGCTGTGCACTGGTCACCTTCATCGTGGGTAGCATTGCTGTCATCGTACCTACGCCAAACGGAGCAGGTCCCTGGCACTTCGCTGTCAAGACCATGCTGATCCTTTATGGCGTACAGGACGAAAAGGCACTATACTTCGTACTCATCGTACACACCGTACAGACCATGCTGGTCATCCTGCTTGGCATTTATGCCTGGCTTGCCTTGTCGTTTACACGAGTAAAAACAATTTCTTAAACTATCATATTATGAACGAAATTCAAGACCTAAATCCGCAGTGTATCTGGAAGAATTTCTATGCACTCACACAAGTACCACGTCCCAGCGGACATCTCGAGAAAGTACAGCAATTCCTGCTCGATTTCGGTAAGCAGGCTGGTGTAGAAGCCTTTAAGGACCCCGCAGGCAACATCGTATTCCGTAAGCCCGCCACACCTGGCATGGAAAACCGCAAGGGAATCATCCTGCAGGCCCACATGGATATGGTGCCGCAGAAGACTCCCGAGTCAACCCACAACTTCGAGACCGATCCCATCCAGCCCTGGATTGATGGCGAGTGGGTGAAGGCCAAGGGTACGACACTCGGTGCTGATAATGGTTTGGGCGTTGCCTCTATCATGGCCATCATGGAGGCGAAAGACCTGAAGCATGGTCCTATTGATGCCCTCATTACCCGTGACGAAGAAACGGGTATGTTTGGTGCCAACGAACTTCCTGAGGGCGAGTTGCAGGGTGACATCCTGTTGAACCTCGACTCAGAGCACTGGGGTAAATTCGTCATCGGATCAGCTGGTGGCATTGATGTAACAGCAACTCTTGACTATCAGGAAGTTGACACCGATCCTGAGGATGCTGCCGTTAAGGTGACTGTCAAGAACCTTCGTGGTGGACACAGCGGTCTGGAAATCAACGAAGGTCGCGCCAATGCCAACAAACTGCTGGTACAAGTGGTCCGTGAAGCTATCGCAGAGACCGAAGCACGTCTGGCATCATGGAATGGCGGAAACATGCGTAATGCCATCCCCTTCAAGGCTGAAGCCGTACTGACACTGCCCAAGGAGAATATCGCTGCTTTGAAGGAAATCGTTGCTGACTGGAAAGATACCTTCAACGACGAGTTCAAACTCATCGAGCCTCAGGGTGTTGAAGTCTTGTTGGAAGAGGTGGAGGCTCCTAAGAAGGAAGTCCCCGTTGAGATTCAGGACAACCTCATCGATGCCATCTTTGCTTGCCACGATGGTGTCATCCGTTTCATTCCCGCCTATCCCAACGTGGTAGAAACCAGCTCGAACTTGGCCATCATCAACATCGGTGAAGGCAAGGCAGGCATCAAGATTCTGGCCCGCTCGAGCCGTGAAGACATGAAGGACTATGTGGTTACCATGCTCGAGAGTTGTTTCTCGATGGCAGGCATGAAGGTAGAGACGGCAGGAAGCTATGGTGGTTGGGATCCCAATCCCGACTCAGAGATTCTGCACCTGTTGCTGAAGGAGTACAAAGATCTGTTCGGCAAGGATGGCATCATTCAGGTGGACCATGCCGGACTGGAGTGTTCAGTCATCCTGGGCAAGTATCCTTGGCTGGATGTGGTTAGCCTTGGTCCTACAATGAAGTCGCCGCATACCACCACCGAGCGTGCTCTCATCGAGACTGTTGCACCATTCTGGGATCTGCTGAAGAAAACGTTGGAAGACGTTCCAGTGAAGGGTTAATGATAAAAAAAGAATCGCGGATTTATTTTGGCAAATCCGTGATTCTTTATTTTACACTTCACACTCCACGAGAATCAAAACGCCGAGGCCTTCAAGCGCAGCCCTGCCGTTTCGTCAATCCCAAACATGATATTCATGTTCTGCACAGCCTGACCAACGGCGCCTTTCAGCAGATTGTCGATAGCTGAGGTAACCAACAGTTTGTTGCCGTATTTCTCCACATGCACCAGCGCCTTGTTGGTGTTCACCACCTGCTTCAGGTCGATGGGCTTGTCGCTATAGTGGGTAAAGGCAGCGTCTTTGTAGAAATCTTTGTAGGCCTCGATGACTTCTTCCACCGGGGCAGATGTCTTGATGACTGCTGTACAGAATATGCCTCGTGCAAAGTCGCCACGATAGGGGATGAAGTCGATGTCTGCATCCAGATAACCCTGTACTTGCGTCAACGACTGGCGGATCTCAGCGATGTGCTGATGCTGGAAAGGCTTGTAGATGCTCAGGTTGTTGTTACGCCACGAGAAATGTGTGGTGGCTCCTGGCTTCTGACCGGCACCTGTGGAACCCGTAATGGCATTCACTGCCACGTCCTCTTTCAGCAGATTCAGATTCGCTGCGGGCAGCAGGGCCACCTGAATACAAGTGGCAAAGCATCCTGGATTCGCTACATGCTGCGCTTTCGCAATCTCCTCACAATTAATCTCCGGCAGCCCATACACATAGTCGTGATTGCCCTTAATACGGAAATCCTGTGCTAAATCTATAATTTTGACGTTGGCAGGAATTGTATGCTCCTTAAGGAACTGCTCGCTCTTGCCATGTCCAAAGCAGAAGAACACGACATCCACCTTGTCAAAAGGCATCTCGTCTGTAAAGCGCAGCTCAGTTTCCCCGAGCAATCCTTCATGCACATCTGATACCAAATTCCCTGCATTACTCTCTGAGTTGGCAAATACAATCTCTGCCTCGGGATGGTTCAGCAGCACACGGATGAGTTCTCCACCCGTGTATCCCGCCGCACCAAGAATGCCTACTGAAAGCCTACCCCCGACCCCTCCCGAAAGGAGGGGAGTATTGTTGTTAGATATGTTTGCAGCTTTAATCATAGTTTTACAATAATTGTTCTTTTATTATATATGTTTTAATGACAGTTAGCACCCTGTCAGTATCGTTGACTATTTCCTCATTACTAAATCTAATGACTTTGAATCCTTTACTCTCCAGCCATTCTGTTCTTTCAGAATCACTAATCTGTTGGTCAGGAAGTTGATGATATCCACCATCTAATTCAATAATAAGTTTATGAGAGAGACATGCAAAATCGGCAATGAATTGTCCAATAACGTGTTGCCTTCTGAAATGTATCCCGTAAAAATTCCCTTTCAGGAAATCCCATAAAATACTTTCAGATTCCGTAGGATTTTTCCTGTTTTCGGTAGCATACTTTTTTAAAAGTGAATATGTAATGGGGTCTGCCATTTCATACCAAAATGCCCTTTTATCGGTCATCGTCTAATAGTCTAACTATAAAAGTCCCCCTCCTTTTGGGAGGGGTTAGGGGTAGGCTCTTACCTCTTCTCGTCTTTATGTATCCCATAATAAACTCTCAGCGGTGTGCTCGAAACCTTGATAAAGCCCTTCGCTTCATCCGCAGTCCAACCGGTCTGAGTCTCTCCGTATTCACCTAACTTGCTCTTCGTCAGGTCGTTGGCGCTGTCAATACCTACTGTCTCGAAACCATAAGGGCGAAGTTTCAGAATGGCTGTACCCGTGACGTTACGCTGGCTCGAAGTCAGCATGGCCTCGATGTCGGGCATCACGGGCTCCAGATACTGACTCTCGTGCAGGAACATGCCATACCAGTTGGCTACCTGGTCTTTCCAATACTGCTGCCACTTGCTCAAAGTCGATTTCTCCAGCAGACGGTGAGCCTCGATGATCAGTTTCGGAGCTGCAGCCTCGAAACCTACACGACCCTTGATGCCAATAATGGTGTCACCCACGTTGGCATCACGTCCGATGGCATAGCTGGCACCAATCTCCTCAATCTTCTGGATGGCTTTCACACGGTCGTCAAACTTTTCATCGTTCACACCCACAATCTCGCCTTTCTCGAACTGAATCTTCAGCAGTGCCTCCTGCTCCTTAGCGGTTACGTGCTTCAGATAAGCATCCTCGGGCAGACCCTGCGTGGGGTCGAGCAGTTCGCCACCGCAGATGCTGGTTCCCCAGATGCCTACATTATACGAATATTTCAGTTTGGTGAAATCGGCAAAGAATCCGTGTTCGTTCAGGTAGTCCACCTCCTCCTTACGCGTCAGTTTCTTGTCGCGGGTCAGCGTTATAATCTCCACACCTGGTGCCATCACCAGGAACGTCATGTCGAAACGAATCTGGTCGTTACCAGCTCCCGTCGAACCGTGCGCAATGGCGTCAGCACCAATCTCCTTGGCGTAGCGGGCAATGGCGATGGCCTGGAAGATACGCTCTGACGATACGCTGATGGGGTAACAGTTGTTACGCAGCACGTTACCGAAAATCATATATTTCAGCGACTTCTCGTAATACTCCTGTGTCACATCGAGTGTCACATACGCCTTCGCTCCCAACTTATAGGCGTTCTCTTCGTTCGTTTTCAACTGTTCAGCCGAGAAACCTCCCGTATTGGCACAGGCTGCATACACATCCCATCCGTCCTGAGTCAGTTTCATCACTGTATAACTGGTGTCCAATCCACCACTAAATGCTACTACTACTTTCTTGTTTGCCATATCTTTATATTCGTTTAATTCGTTTAATTTGTGTTCAAAATATCCTCTGTGTCACTCTGTGTCTCTGTGTGAGGTTACCCATCCAGTCGCTTGATTCTCTCAATCACTTCCTCCGGAATCTTCGCGGGCAGATGCTCCTCGGGGTCGTACAACATCGCCGTACAGATACAGTATTTCCTTCCCGTTCTGTGCAGCACATCCACATTCACGCATCCCTCGCATCCGCGCCAGAACGCCTCGTCGTCTGTCAGATCGGCAAAGGTCACGGGCTGGTATCCCAATTCCGTGTTCATCTTCATCACCGCTGCACCACTCGTCAGCGAGAATATCTTCGCGTGTGGCCAGCGTGTACGGGCCAGCGAGAAGGTCATATCCTTGATTTTCTTCGCTACGCCCAGTCCTCGGAAGTCCGGATGGACAATCAGTCCCGATGTGGTCACATATCGTTTGTTGCCCCATGTCTCAATATAGCTAAACCCCGCGAACCTGTCACCACTCAGGGCAATAACGGCTTTGGCCTCCTTCATTTTCGTGGCCAGGTAGTCGTGTGTTCGCTTGGCAATACCCGTTCCGCGCACCTTAGCAGCATCAGCTATCGTCTGCAGAATCGTGTCCACATACACCTCGTGTTCCGGCCCCGCCACAAATACCTCTATATCCTTTTGTTCCATTATTAAATTATGCATTATGCATTATTAATTATGAATTATCTCATATTCGGTACCACCTCGCTCAGCGCATCAATCACTTCGTCCTTCGTCACCCCTTGTTTGATGACGATAAAGATCGTGTCGTCGCCAGCTATCGTACCCAGTATTTCGTTAATATGATTGTTGTCTATGTTGTATGCTATCGAACTGGCATAGCCCGGGCGCGTCTTGATGACACCCATGTTTCCTGAGAAGTTGATACTCAGAAACCCAGGCACCTGCATCATTTCGCGAGCTGTGTGAGGTGTTGTCACTCGCTTGTACATCGTGTCGTTGGGCAACACGTATACGTAGTTACCCCTCATCGAGGCTGCCTTCGCCACCTTCAGCTGCTTCAGATCGCGGCTCAGCGTAGCTTGAGTCAGTTGGAAACCCTCTTTCTTCAGGGCCTCCAGCAGTTCGTCCTGACTACCTAGCTCCTGGCTCGAGATAATCATTCGCAGCGCTTCCAAACGGTCGTTTTTAACTTTCATAGCCGGTATATTTATTCAAATCGGCTGCAAAATTATACAATTTCCTGCATATAACCAAACTTTCTAAGGAATATTTATCGTAAAACTTGCATTTATTCTCGTTTATTAGAAAATAATAAGGCTAAAACTTGCTTTTTCGCTTTATTTTTCGTATCTTTGCACATAGAAGAGGCTGTTGCAGCATTTGTTTAGCCAACGCCAAAAGCTCAAAGCTTTATGTCTTTTGGCGGCCGCTGCAAGACATTCGCACGTTCGCCACAAGATATTGCCCCGCCCGCCGCAACAATTTGCCACGGGCGGGGCAAATTAGTTACCCTACCTCTCACTCTCTGTTACATCCCGTCTAAATTCCTGTTCCCTCGGGGGCTTTCCCCCTTCTCTCTTAGTATTTATCGGAATAGTCTCTACGACTTGTTCGAATAGTCTCTATGGGGGTAAAGGGATTATCCGAATGACTTATTCGGATTATCTGAACAACACAAAGAGACTATCTGGACGAAGCATAGGTCACTTCCTTCTTGGATGAAGGAAGATGTAACCTGTCGTCACGAGGCTGGAAGGAATTGCCGCGGAACTCTCTATATTATATATAATAGGTATATAAGAGCTGGGAGGTTGATGTGAGTCAAGGGACGCGGATTTTTTATATTTTAAACACTTTTTTCTTTCGAAAAGTTTGGTGGAATGAAAAATTAGTCGTACCTTTGCACCCGCTTTCGCTCAAAAACGCTGCAAGCGAGAGCAGAGCCAAGCTTGCTTGAGCTATGCCGAGCGCAGCGTGTTTTGTCTCAACGAGACAAAAAATTGGTGCGGGGCATGAAAAAAGAGTTCTTTGAAAGACTTACATAGACAGAGAAAGAAGTAGTACAAGAAGCGAGTATATATTATATGTGTACTTGGGTAGAAAACAAACCGTTTCAATTTCTT
>Ga0247609_10002599_pt1 | contig 19002 bp, 13 predicted proteins | sample 172DNAGHGlowgp2_FD_193487 | JGI IMG/M metagenome (GOLD analysis project Ga0247609, IMG submission 193487) | Sheep rumen microbial communities from Palmerston North, Manawatu-Wanganui, New Zealand - 1728 DNA GHGlow gp2 | ecosystem: Host-associated > Mammals > Digestive system > Stomach > Rumen ...
GCTTCATCCCATTCCTGGTCCTGATAGTACTTATTACGTGTTGCATTGCCGTTTTTGGCAATGCAACACTTGATGGTGCCTCGCAGGTGTCGCTATTGGTGGCTTCGGCAGTGAGTGTGCTGATAGGTCATTTCTCGAAACGACTGGAATGGGAAAATCTGGAAAAGGAAATCTCGGAGAAGATTTCAAGCTGTACGCCAGCCATCATTATTTTATTGCTGATTGGTGCCATTGGTGGAACATGGATGGTAGCAGGTATCGTGCCTACGATGATATATTACGGCATGCAGATTATTCAGCCAGAGGTGTTCCTTGTCAGCAGTAGTATACTCTGCGCCTTAGTGAGTCTGATGATTGGTTCGTCGTGGACGACAGTTGCCACCATTGGTCTGGCACTGATGGGTATTGGTAAAGCTCATGGTTTTGACGACGGATGGATAGCGGGCTCTATTATCACAGGCGCATACTTTGGTGATAAACTCTCCCCATTGTCTGATACAACGGTATTAGCCTCCAGCGTAGCAGGAACGCCGCTGTTTACGCATATTCGTTATATGCTGTACACGACGGTACCGACGTTCTGCATCTCGCTGACCATCTTCCTCATTGCTGGTTTTACGATGGATGTGCAAGGACACGGCAATGTACATGAGTTCATGGAAGGCTTACAACACACCTTTGTCATTTCACCGTGGCTACTCATCGTTCCTGTATTGACGGGCGTAATGATTGCTCGTCGCTGGCCATCAATGGTGGTATTGTTTATGGCTATCCTGCTGGCTGTTGTTGTAGCCTTGTTGGTTCAGTCGGATTTGGTGCTTCGCATAGCTGGAGACGATGGAGGTCTGCTGACATCCTATAAAGGAATGATGAGCGTATGCTATGGCAGTACAAATATTGAGACGGGTAATAGTGTGCTAAACGAACTGGTACATACCAGTGGAATGTCAGGCATGATGCCTACCATCTGGCTGATTATCTGTGCACAGACGTTTGGTGGTGCACTGTCTGCTACAGGTCAGTTGCAGGATTTCATGCGTCTGCTGCTACGTCTTGTTCGTGGCACTGCCTCGCTGGTAGCGTCAACAGTAGGTACTGCATTGTTCTGTAATATCGCTACTGCCGACCAGTACCTGTCTATCATGTTGTCCAGCTCCATGTTCAAGGATACGTATCGTGAACGTGGTTATCAACCACAATTGCTGAGTCGTTCGTGTGAGGATGGTGCTACGGTGACCTCCGTACTGGTACCTTGGAATACGTGCGGACTGACGCAGAGTACGGTGCTTGGTGTTGCCACACTGACCTATCTTCCTTATTGCTTCTTTAACTACCTGTCACCGCTGATGAGTATTTTCATTGCGTCGATAGGTTGGAAAATCAAGCGCACATGTTCCTGAGTCTGTTATTAACGGGCTTTCTGACGCTTGTTGAATTGAACTGTGAGAACATGTTCGATTGCAAGCACGACTCCTTGAAAGATGATACAGAATGGATGCCTGACGGAAAACGGAAGTGGTCCTATGCCCGTTATTGGCGAAAGCTGAACCACATAGGTCAGGAAATACTGTCATGCCAGAAAGATGGTGTACCTGACCTGGTGGCACTGGTGGAAGTGGAGAACGATAGCGCACTATTCGACTTGACACACCGTTCATTGTTGCGTAGGGCAGGGTATGAATATCTGATGACTGAGTCGCCTGATGTGCGTGGCATCGATGTGGCACTGCTCTATCAACCCATGACATTTCGTCCTATCTGTTATGACTATCTCGCAATTACACCCTTGGAAGGGATGCGCCCAACACGTGACATCCTTTATGTCCAAGGGGAAACGTTAAACTATGATACTCTTCATATCTTTGTAGTTCATGCGCCAAGCCGTTTTGGTGGTGAGAAACAGACGCGCCCTAATCGTAAGCTGATAGCGGACCGTGTGGTGAACGCTATCCGACAGTTGCCTACAGATGCTAAAGTGATTGTAGCTGGCGACTTCAATGATGAGGCAACCGATCCTGCTTTACGCTTTCTGGAACATAATGGTTTGCATAATGTTACTGCAGGTGTGAAGGGCTCACATGGTGCGAAAGCCACCTATCGCTACCAAGGTTTCTGGCAGAGCATCGACCATGTCTTCGTAAGTACGGTGCTACTCAATTCCGTTGAGCAGTCTTTCATTAATGATGCTCCCTTCCTGTTGGAAGAAGACAAAAAATACGGAGGAGTAAAACCCCTCCGCACCTTTAATGGTTATCGCTACCAGCGCGGCTTCAGTGACCATTTGCCACTGGTGGTTCGTTTCCGTCGTTAGAAAATTGGCAATTCTGCTACTGTCTGTTCCTTGACAGCCATCACCTCCATTTCGATGAGCCAGCCTGCGCGACAAACTGGTGCATGGACAATGATGCGTGGATGATTGGGGAAACGTTCTTTGTAAAGACGGTTAACTAGTTCGTAGTCAGCAATATCGCGCAGATAGACAATCATGACTCCTACCTCGTCGTAGCTGCTTCCTGCCTCTTTGAGCAGTGCTTCCACATTGTCCCACATGCGGTGGGTCTGTTTCACGATATCCTTGGGATGCTCTATCTGTCCTTTGTTATTGATGCTGGCAGTACCAGAGATAATCACATGGCGGCGATCTCCATAGTCAACGGTTGTGCCACGCTCAAAGCTGACACCATAGTCGCTGGTACGGTTCAGATGGGTTGGAGCATAGAGATAATGTACCTGTTCTTTCTTGATACCTGCTATGGCGTAGTTGTCCATCTGCGTCATCACCTGCGGATTGCAGGCACGTCCACCAATACCCGTAGAGGCAATATAGTGGGTGTCTTCTGTGAGCCCTTGGGTGAAGAAAACCTTGTTGCGGGCTGCCACCACACCTGGATAGTTTACGTCAACATCGTTGACGAAAAGCCATGTGCGGATACAGTTGTCGGCCAGCGTACAACCTTCCTGAGCCAATTGTAAGACGTACTCGTTGAAGAGCAGTCGTGTCTGGTATTCGGAGTTCTGGGCTGTATTATGTGCTGAGGCATTCCAGAGATGACGAAAAGCTCCGTGGCTGACCTCATAAAGGCCGTTCTCCAATTGTCGGCTGTTCACATTCGTCATCAGGTATACCCACAGTCCAATCTTCGAACCGTCAAGAGGTGCCTGTCCGATAATGCTCTTGGCACAGTCGCTGGTATCAGCTAGCAGTACGTCATCGGCCTGGTTGGCTACGTCACTGAGGAAGTAACGCTTCAGTACGGCTGTGGCGCCATTCAACGTCGTTGCCTTTAGCTGTTCGTAAGCATCGAGCACAGCGTCCAGCTGTTGCTGGAAGGTGAGTCCATCACTCTTGGCATGTATCATGACATGGTATTCTGTCACCTCACCATGACCGGTAAAGCTGAAGACTTCTGCCTGAGCGTTGTTTAACTGATATAAATTGTTCATGGTTTATTTGATATTGGGCTCTTCCAGTCCCAGTCCCTTCTTCTTGTCAACTGCTTTCAGCACCAAACCAAGGAGCAGAGCAGCAACACCCAGCGATGCCAACATGATGAGTGGGGCGGTATAGTTGAGTTCCGTAGCACTGGTACCCTCTGGGTTGGTGGCATCAAGCACCTTGCCGATGAGCAGAGGGAACAACCACAAGCCAATATTCTGAATCCAGAAGATGAGGGCGTATGCAGAACCGATAACCTTGGCATCAACCAACTTGGGAACGCTGGGCCACAGTGAGGCAGGTACCAGTGAGAAGGATGAGCCGAGGACGAGGATGGTGATGTAGGCAATAACGACGCCACCAGTGGTGCTGCCTTTGAAGAGAGGAAGGATGAAGGCAAATGTCAGGTGGCAGAAGATGAGCAGTAATGAGCCCAGCATCAGCATGCTAACAGCCTTTCCGTGGTGATCCAGATACTTACCCAAGATGGGGGTGATGAGCACTGCCAACAGGGGGAATACGGCAAAGATGCTACCTGCTGTTTGCTGCATGAATCCCATATAGCAGTAGGTGACGAGACCCAAGATGCTGAGACCCAGCAGTCCGTACTTCTTACTTGCCTTCTCCTGGAAGTTGCTGGCAAAACCAGTGGCTGCAACAAAGAGCATCAAGGCGTATTGGATGTAGGTGACGGTATCTGTAGCCCAGAAGGAATTGGCATCGGGAGCAACGAGTGTCAGGTTGCACTGCAGCATGTTGACGGCATACTTCTGGAAGGGGAAAATGGCGCTATAGTAGAGTACGCAGAGCAGGGCGACGAGCCAGAAACCGCTGTCGCTTAGAATCTTGCCAATGTCACTAATCTTGAAGGGATCGTCCTTCTCTTCTGCCTCACCAGTCTGTGCATCGAGTTTCTGGTCCATGACGAAGTAGACGATGGTCATGATGAGTGCGATACACATCAGTACTACACCAAATGCTACTGAACGGCTTACGCTGACCTCGCCACCCAGACGGGCAAAGAACGGCGAGAAAATCATACAGGTGGCAACACCCAGACGGGCCAGGGCCATCTCAGAACCCATGGCCAGTGCCATCTCACGACCCTTGAACCATTTCACGATACCACGACTAACGGTGATACCTGCCATCTCACAGCCACAGCCGAAGATCATGAATCCACTGGCTGCAAACTTAGCTGAAGCAGGCATACCCTCATAGAAAGGACTAACGCCTAACTCGTCAAAAACGGGAATATAGTTGAGGTTGTTGGTAAACCAAGTCTCCAGACCGCTACCCATGAAGCTCTCGCTGACGGCATACCACTTGATGCAGGCACCAACGAGCATAACGGCAGCAGAGAGTACGGCCGTGAAGCGCACACCCATCTTGTCGAGAATGATACCTGCGAAGATAAGGAAGAAGGCGAAGACGTTAAGGAAAACCTCTGAGCCCTGCATGGTACCAAAGGCTGTTGAATCCCATCCGCGTGTTTCCTGCATCAGGTCCTTGATGGGTGAGAGGATATCCATGAATATGTAGCTGCAGAACATGGCCATAGCCAGCAGCAGCAGAGCTGTCCAGCGCATAGCAGCGCTGTCACGAAGTGTCTTTTGAATCTGTTGTATCATTTCAATTAACTATTTGACTATTTACAATTTACGATTTTCTGATTTATTTCAGCCACTTGTCCAGGAAGTCGAAGAAGGTACGCTGCCAGAGGATACCATTCTGGGGCTTCAGCACCCAGTGGTTCTCGTCAGGGAAGATGAGCAGCTCAGCAGGAATCCCCTTCATGCGGGCTGCATTGAACGCTGACATACCTTGTGTGGCGTTGATGCGATAGTCCTTCTCGCCGTGAATACAGAGTATGGGGGTGTCCCACTTCTCCACCATCTTGTGTGGAGAGTCGTGGTAGGTCTGCTTGGCACGAGGCATCTGTGGACGATGCCAGTAGGCCTCGTCGTACTCCCAGTTGGAGAACCAGTTCTCTTCTGTCTCTGTGTACATAGCAGCCAGGTTGAAAGCACCATCGTGAGCGATGAAAGCCTTGAAGCGCTTCTCGTGGATGCCAGCTAAGTAGTAGACGCTGAATCCACCAAACGAGGCACCTACAGCACCCAGACGGTTCTTGTCTACGAAAGGCAGGTTGTCGGCAGCGTCATCGATAGCAGCCAGATAGTCCTTCATGCACTGACCCGTCCAGTCGCCACTGATCTCTTCTTTCCATTCCTGTCCGAATCCAGGCAACCCATGACGGTTAGGCGCAATCACCACATAGCCGTTGGCGGCCATGATCTGGAAGTTCCAACGATAGCTCCAGAACTGGCTGACAGGACTCTGGGGACCACCCTCGCAGAAGAGCAGGGTGGGGTATTTCTTACCTTCTTCGTAGTTGGCGGGCAGCATCACCCATACCAACATCTGCTTGCCGTCACTGGTAGTTACCCAACGCTGCTGCATCTTACCGAACTGCAGCTGGTCAAGGATATGCTTGTTCTCAAACGAGAGCTGTTCAATCTTGGTTTTCTCGATGCTCTTACCAGGAGTCACCATATAGATGTCGGTAGGAGCAGAGAGACTCTGGCGAGTAGCCAGGATGCGCTTGCCGTCGTTGGCGAGTTGCAAAGAGGTCCAGTCAGCCCAATCCTCAGTAAGTTGCTTCACTTCGTCTTTTGCGGTTACGCTATACATGTTGACACAACCGTGCCATACGCTGAGGAAATAAAGCTTAGCCTGCTTGTCTTTCAGGGGTGCCCAACAGAAAGCGTCCACGTCTGACTGCCAGTCAATATAACGCTTCTCACCAGTCTGCAGGTCACAGATGCACAGACGGTTGAGGTCAGCCTCGTAGCCATCGCGCTCCATCGACAGCCATGCAATATACTTGCCGTCTGGAGAGAACTGTGGGTTCTGGTCGTAGCCGACATTGTTCTTCAGATTCTCCTTGTCATTAACAGACTGAATGGCCAGTGTGCGTGTGGGATCGACCTTCGGAGCTACGTAGCCTGCGGGTTTGCAGAGGTTACGTGTGGTCTTGGTATCCACATTATACAAGAAGATGTCAGAATCTGTAGAGATGCTGTACTCCAGTCCCGTCTTCTTGCGACAGGTATAGGCAATCTGCTTGGAGTCATTGCTCCATGCCAACTGCTCAATGCCGCCAAAGGGCTCCATAGGACACTCATAAGGCTCACCAGCCAAAATATCGCTGCCGTCACCTGCGATGGCAAAACCCTCGCCAACCGTATAGACAAAGGGGTGCTGGATGCTCTCCACATAGTGGTCCCAGTGGCGATACATCAGGTCTGTCACACGACGACCCGTTGCCTTGGGCAGGTCAGCGGGATTCTTCTTGATAATCTCATGGAAGGGCAGACTCTTCAAGATGATAACCTTGCTGCGGTCTGGTGAGAACTTGAAACCCTCCACCTTGCCGTCAGTCTTCGACAGTTGCTTACGCTCACTGCCATCAGCCTTCATGGTCCAAATCTCTCCACCGCTGATAAAGGCGATGGTCTCTGCGTCGAGCCATGTAGGGTCGGTCTCGCTCTTGCTACTGGTTGTTAGCTGTTTGTTGTTGGCACCATTGGCATCCATGATGCAGAGAACCTGATGGCTCTTGTTCTGCTTGACGCTGTAGTAGCCTACCTGATAGACCACCTTGTCACCATTGGGCGATGCCTCTGTGGCACCGATACGTCCCATAGCCCACATGGCTTCTGGAGTCATCATGCGACTGTTCAACTTGATGTTGCTCTTTCCAATCACTTCTGTTTCTTGTGCTTTTGTGCTGCCTAGCATCATAAATGCAATGACAGCCAGTGTGAGTAATCTTTTCATGATTTGTGCAATTTGGTTGCAAAGTTACGAAAAAACGAGAGAAAAGCCAAATTTATTTGAGCTTTTCCGAGTGCTGAGTAAGTTCGGCGTAGCCAAAGTAATAAAAATCAAGGGAAATGCCAAATAAAATGCAGGTAAAGTAAAGCCCCGATTCGGAGTAACCAAATCGGGGCTCTATCGTGAAGTATTAAAAATTACTTGTTCACCTGGAACTTGGTGTCGCCATCCTTGAAGAAGGCGTTGATCTGCTTGGCAGCAGCGATACCAGCATTGATGTTGGCCTCGGCTGTCTGAGCACCCATCTTCTTAGGAGTAGAGAAGTAGCGACCCTCGAACTTCAGGAATTCGTCGTTGGCATCGGGCATGATGTCAGTAACGAACTTCAGGTCCTCACGCTCAGCCATCAGTTTGATGAGGCCAGCCTCGTCGATGACTTCCTTACGAGCGGTGTTCACCAGCACGCCCCCCTTCTTCATCTTGCCAACGAGAGCGTAGTTGATGCTCTGCTTGGTCTCAGGAGTTGCAGGGATGTGGAGTGATACAACGTCGCAGGTCTCGAACAGAGCGTCCTGATTAGCAACGGCGTGAACACCAGCCTTCTCGATAACATCTGCAGGACAGAAGGCATCGTAAGCATAAACATCCATGCCAAAGCCCTTGGCGATGCGAGCGACATTGCGGCCAACATTACCGAAAGCCAAAATACCTAACTTCTTGCCTAACAGTTCGCTACCGCTCTTACCGTTATAGAAACCACGAACGGCCATCACCAGCAAACCGAATACCAATTCGGCTACGGCGTTAGCATTCTGACCAGGAGTGTTCTCAGCGACTACGTTGTGAGCCGTAGCAGCGGCGAGGTCGATATTGTCGTAACCAGCACCAGCACGAACCACAATCTTCAACTGCTTAGCAGCATCGAGCACCTCAGCGTCTACCTTATCCGAACGGATAATCAGCGCGTCAGCATCCTTCACAGCGTCCAGCAGCTGAGCCTTCTCAGTATATTTTTCCAGCAGGGCCAACTCATTGCCTGCTGCTTCAACTTCTGCCTTGATGCCATTGACAGCAGCTGCTGCAAATGGCTTCTCTGTTGCAACTAATACTTTCATTTTCTTTTATTAAATAAAGGAAAGAAATTACCAGAAATTAAACAGAAATTTCTGAATAATTAATGATAATTTCTTTCTTGATTATCTTTTAATGATTATTCTCGAATTCCTTCATGCAAGCTACGAGGGCGTTAACACCTTCGATGGTCTGGGCGTTGTAGCAAGAAGCGCGGAAACCACCAACTGAACGGTGACCCTTTACGCCAACCATGCCCTTTGATACTGCGAAGTCGAGGAAGTCCTTCTCCAATTCCTTGTACTCGTCAGCCATGACGAAGCAGATGTTCATCAGTGAACGGTCTTCCTCAACAGCTGTTCCACGGAACATCTTGTTGCGGTCAATCTCACCATAGACAATCTCTGCACGCTGCTGAGCCAGCTTGTCCATAGCCTCTACACCACCGTTCTTCTTGATCCAGCGGAGGGTCTCAAGAGCGCTGTAGATGGGCACTACAGGAGGAGTATTGAACATAGAACCCTTGTCCACGTGTGTGCGGTAGTCGAGCATGGTAGGAATCTCACGAGGAGCCTTGCCCAGTGCATCGTCCTTCAGGATGGCGATGGTTACACCAGCCATAGCGAGGTTCTTCTGAGCACCAGCATAGATGGCATCGTATTTAGCAACGTCGATAGGACGGCTGAAGATATCTGAAGACATGTCAGCAATCAGACGAACGGGAACGTCGAGGTCCTTGCGAATCTCAGTACCGTAGATGGTGTTGTTCGTAGTGATGTGCAGATAGTCAGCATCAGCGGGAACGCTCCAATCCTTAGGAATGAATGTATAGTTGGCATCAGCAGAAGAAGCAACTTCTACTACCTCACCAAACAGTTTAGCTTCCTTCATGGCCTTCTTGGCCCATACACCAGTGTTCAGGTAGGCGGCCTTCTTGATCAGGAAGTTGTAGGGAATCATGCAGAACTCCAGTGATGCACCACCACCGAGGAAGATGACTGAGTAACCCTCGGGAACCTGCAGCAGTTCCTTAACCAGAGCTACGGCCTCGTCAACGACGGGCTGGAAATCCTTTGCACGATGGCTGATCTCCATCAGCGAGAGACCAGAACCGTTGAAGTCTAAACACTGTTGTGCGGTCTTCTCAATGACCTCGCGGGGGAGCATTGAAGGACCGGCGTTAAAGTTGTACTTCTTCATTTTAAATTGTTTTTATTTGTGATACGTTTCTATGATTTCTATTTTTGCGGTGCGAAATTACACTTTTTATTTGAATTGGGCAAATATTTGAGCATAAATTAAGTAAAATATACGTTTTTCCTTGCATTTTGTCAACTCTGCCTAGCAATTACCTCAAATCTTCGACGATTGTCTTAATACCTTTTATCTTTTCGCCCCGTGTCTGGCGTAATACTTGTTTCAGTTTTTCGCGCTTGATAGCTGCATATGTATAACGGTCTTTGACATCAATGCGACCTATCATGTCAGCAGTCAGACCGCCAGCTTTGCAGAGGAATCCCACAATGTCGCCCTTTGAAATCTTGTCCTTCTTGCCCTTGCCGATATAGATGGTGGCCATCTTGGGGAGGGCTGGTACTGTTTGTTGCGATTCAGTCGCAACATACTCCTCAACATCGCCCTCTACATATTCAGGAATATGCTCCTCGCTATTCAGGATAAAGAACGAGCGACCTTTGGCATCCCAGCGGGCAGTACGGCCCACACGATGGATGTAGCCATCCTCGCTCTCTGGCAGGTGGTAGTGGATGATGTTCTCGATGTTGGGAATATCCAGACCGCGAGAGGCTAAGTCGGTGCTGACAAGCACGTTAGCCGAACCATTGCTGAAGCGGTAAAGGGCAGCCTCGCGCTCTTTCTGTTCCAGTCCACCGTGGAAACAGCTGGTGATGAATCCTTGTTCTACGAGATAGTTGTTGACACGTTCTACCGACTCCCTGTAATTCAGGAAGACGATGCTGCTGGCGTTGCCAAAACCCAAAAGCAGCTGCTTGAGCGTCTCCAGCTTGTCCTTCTGGGGACTGTGCACCTCATAGAGCGTGATGCGCTCAGAAGTCTGCTCGTCATCAGGCAGGAAGTCTATCAGCGTGCCTTTCTTCGACATGTTGACAAACTGCGGAATCTCTTCAGTATTGGTGGCTGATAGCAGGATGCGTCGTTGCAGGCCTGGCAGACTCTTGATGAGTTTCTCCATCTCTGCCTGAAATCCCATCTCCAGACATTTGTCGAACTCGTCAATGACGAGATAACGGATGCCGTAACGCGAGATGTTTTCTTTGTCCAGATGATCGTTCAGACGTCCGGGCGTACCAAAGACAATCTGTGGCTTGACCTCTTTCAACACTTTGTGCTCCTCCATGGCAGCGCGTCCGCCATAGCAGGCTGTCGAGCGGATGCCGCAGCCCATGCTCTGCAACACTTGATGCGACTGCAGTGCCAGCTCTCTGCCTGGCGTAATGACCAGCGCTTCGGGGGCAACTAAGTTCCCCTCGCCTTTGGGAGAGGGGTTAGGGGAGAGGTTCTGCACAAGGGGTAGCAGATAGGCCAGCGTCTTTCCCGTACCAGTGGGTGATAGTAAAACAACATCACCGTCGGAGCCAAGGATGGCTTCGGCGGCGTGTTGTTGCATCTCGTTAAGCTCGGTGATGCGGAGTTTTCGGAGTATTTGTTCAATATCCATGTTAGACAGCCCCCTCCCTTTGGAGGGGGTGGGGGGAGGCTTCTTACTTCTTCTCTTCCTTCTTGGTCTCAGCCTTCAAGGTTGACTTGTAACGCTTGTTCAGACCGTTGATGACATCGTTAGTGATGTCGAAGCGCTTGGCAGCATACAGGATGTTGTCACCCTGCTTGGTGAGGATGAGGTCAAACTTCTTATCCTTATTATATGCTGCCAGGAAGTGCTGCAGTGAGTCGCGCAGACCTTCGTTGTACTTGTTGGTCTCGTTGGCCAACTCGTTCTCCAGACGAGCCTGCAACTCCTGCAGACTCTGTTGCTGGCGCTGGATGGCTGCCTGCTGACTCTCAGCCTGCTCGCGACTGGTGAAACCGTTGTTCTGCAACTTCTGCTGGAAGTTAGCGGCTGCATTCTGCAGGGCTTGACCTTTCTGGTTCAGCGTGTTGCGGGCATTGGTGCTCTTCTTCTGCAGAATCAGGGTAAACTCCTTGCAGAACTCGTACTGAGTCATCAGCGAGTCAACCTCCACATAAGCAATCTTGACGTTACCTGTGCTCTCTCCTGCGGCAGCTGCAGCAGGCTGTTCGTCCATCTTGGGGCTTGCGTTGTTGCAAGAAGCCAGTGCTACTACTGCAGCAGCGGCCATCATCATGTACTTTTTCATTGTTGTTATTTAATTGTTATTTTTTCGTTATTTCGATATTTCGAGACTTTCATGACCTCTCATTCACAGCAAAACGACTCTTACGTCTCATCTCGCGGTCCTGGTCCATCACGCAGTGGATGCCTCGTTCCTTCATCGCCTTGCTGTCGTGAATATGCTGTGACGAGAAGCTGCCATTCTTGCGGAAAACTAGTTTTACGCAGAAAAATAACATGCCTATAGCAATTATTAACGTGGTCAATAGCAGTGTTTTCGTCATATTTTTGTACTTTTGCGGCTGCAAAGGTACGAATAAAAGATTAAAACATAGTAGATAAACATTAAAATAAATATTAATTATGAGTAAAAGTGAGTTAAAACCAGCTGTAGTATTCGAGCAATTTGCGAAGATTAACCAGATTCCACGTCCTTCGAAGCGTGAGGAGAAGATGATTGCATACCTGAAAGAGTGGGGCGAGAGCCACGGACTGCCGACGAATGTCGACGAGACGGGTAACGTTATTATCCGTAAGGCGGCTACCCCAGGTATGGAGAACCGCAAGACGGTCATCCTGCAGAGCCACATGGATATGGTGTGCGACAAACTGGTGGACTACGAGATAGACTTCGACAATGACCCTATCAAGACCTATATCGATGGTGAGTGGCTGACTGCCGAGGGTACCACGCTGGGTGCTGATGATGGTATCGGTTGTGCCATGGAGCTGGCATTGTTGGAGAGCAACGACATTGAGCACGGACCCATCGAGTGCGTCTTTACTCGCGACGAGGAGACGGGTCTTTCTGGTGCCGAGGGTATGAAGGCAGGATTCATGACGGGCGACTATCTGATTAACCTTGACTCAGAGGACGAGGGCGAGATTTTCGTAAGCTGTGCTGGTGGTCGCAACACCACCGCTAAGTTTACCTTCCAGCGCACGGAGGTGCCTGCTGGCTATTTCTTTATGCGTGCTCAGGTGAAGGGTCTCGTGGGTGGTCACTCTGGCGACGATATCAACAAGCAGCGTGCCAACGCCATCAAACTGTTGGGTCGTTTCCTGTTCCAGACCATCAACCGCTACGAGGGTGTTCGTCTGGCTCAGTTCAATAGTGGTAAGATGCACAATGCCATTCCTCGCGATGGTATGTTTGTCATTGCTGTTCCCAACGCACTGAAGGAGAATGTCAAGGCCGACTGGAACGTCTTTGCTGCTGAGGTGGAGGATGAGTTCCATGTAACGGATACGCAGATGGTATGGACCATGGAGTCAACGGATGCCGAGCCTGTCATCGAGAATACGGTGGCTCGCAACTTCATATTTGCCCTGCAGGCTGTCGACAATGGTATCTATGCCATCTGTCAGGACCCTGCCTTGAACGGAATGGTTGAAACCAGTAGCAACATTGCCAGCATCGAGACCAAGGAGAACGAGATTGTCATCGTCTCTTCACAGCGTTCTAACGTGATGTCTAACCTCGACAATATGTGTGCCACCATCCGCGCTACCTTCCAGTTGGCTGGTGCTGAGGCTGAGTCTGGTGACGGCTATCCTGCCTGGAAGATGCGTTCCAACAGCGAACTGCAGAAGATTGTCAAGGAGTCGTATGTGAAGCTGTTTGGCAAGGAACCCATTGTTCGTGGCATCCATGCCGGTCTGGAGTGCGGCCTGTTCTCTGAGCGTTATCCCAATCTCGACATGGTGTCGTTTGGTCCTACGCTGCGTTTCGTTCATACGCCTGAGGAGCGCCTGCACATTCCTACCGTCCAGATGGTATGGGACCACCTGCTCGATGTCCTCAAGAACATTCCTGCCAAATGAAACGTATCTATATTATAATAGGTGTAGCCCTGTTGTTGCTGGCCTCGTGCACGCAACAGCGGGCTAAATCTGTTGCGAAGGATTTTATGGCGGCATATATCTCCGACGATGCCGACTACTTGGACTTCTCTGATGTTGACAGCACGCGAGCCATCAGCGACTCGCTCGTGCAGGTGTTGCGCCAGCGTGGTCCAAAGGGCGCCAACTACGAGGAGCGCACGTCCAGGACACTCTATCTCTTGCGTGCCAAGTACCTGCTCGACGACGATACCTGCAGCACCACGTTCTACATGAATCCGGATATGGCTGGCGTTGTTGCCGTCAAGAATAATTAGGCCCTGTTCCCCTTCTATCAAGAAGGGTTTTTTATATCCTCTCAACCTGCTTCACACCCTTTACGGTGCGAAGCTTTTTGAGGAGTGCTTCCAGACGGGTGTTGTCGTCAATCATGATGGTCAGGTTGCCGCTGAACAGGCCGTCGTGCGAGTCGATATTGATGCTACGCAGTATCAGCTTCTCGTCGCGCGAGATGATGTTGGTCAGATTGTTCACGATGCCGATATCGTCGTTGCCGATGATGCGCAGGGTGATGGCATACTGCGACGACCCCTTGCCGCTCCACTTCGCCTTGACGATGCGATAGCCGAAGCGTTTCCTCAGCTCTGGGGCATTGGGACAGTCTTCGCGGTGTATCTTGATGCCGCCATTAATGGTGACGAAACCAAACACCTTGTCACCATAGATGGGCTGACAGCAGCGTGCCAGTTGGTAGTCGATGCCTTTCAGGTTGCGGTCGATGACGAGGACGTCGTCAGCGAGCTTAGCATTGGACGTTGGCAGTTTTGAGTCGTCCAACACAAAGTCGGCAGCAGTCTGCGCCACGTTGTTACCTGTTACGGGTTGGTCGCCCTGCTGCAACTCTACGTATTTCTCTATGATGGTGTTTACGTCCAGTTCGCCATTGGCCACCTGACGATAGAAGTCGCTGACCTCCTTGAAGCCTAGTTTGCGGATGAGTACCTGCATCACGCTGTCGTCCATCTCCAGCTTGCGGTTCTTGAACTTACGCTCCAGGGTCTCCTTGGCAAAGAGTCCCTCCTTCACCTGCGTCTCCTTCAGCGCCAGTCGAATCTTCGACTTGGCACGTGACGTCTTGGCAATGTTCAGCCAGTCCTGCTTGGGCTTCTGGTTCGACGAGGTCATAATCTCCACCTGGTCGCCACTCTGCAACTCCTGACGCAGCGTGACCACCTTACCGTTGATGCGAGCACCCGTACAGGCACTGCCTATCTTCGAGTGGATGTGGTAGGCGAAATCGAGAACCGTGGCCCCCTTGGGGAACTTGAACAGGTCGCCCTTAGGGGTGAACACAAACACCTCGTCCTCGTAGAGGTCCATCTTGAACTGGTCCATAGCCTCCAGACCATCGCTGGTCTCCAGCATTGAACGGATGCCTGTCAGCCAGTCGTCCAACCCGCTTTCACTCTTCACGCCCTTGTAGCGCCAGTGGGCTGCCACGCCTCGTTCGGCTATCTCGTCCATGCGCTCCGTGCGTATCTGTACCTCCACCCATTTCTGTTCAGGTCCCAGCACAGTGATGTGCAGACTCTCGTAGCCGTTTGACTTGGGCACGCTGATCCAGTCGCGCAGACGCTTGGGGTTGGGCTGATACATGCTGGTGATCAAGGCAAAGGCCTGCCAGCAAAGGGATCTCTCAAGCCTTTCCCCGACCCCTCCCAAAAGGGAGGGGAGCCCTAGCGCCTGTTTTTCTTGCTGCTGTTTATTCTCCCCTCCTTTTTGGGAGGGGCTGGGGGTAGGCTGCTCTATGATGATACGGATGGCAAAGAGGTCGTAGACACCCTCGAAGGGACACTTCTGCTTCTTCATCTTCTGCCAGATGGAGTGTATCGACTTGGTGCGTCCTTTGATGTGGAACTTGATGCCGGCCTCCGTCAGTCGTTCGCTGATAGGTCCGATGAAGCGGTCAATGTAGGCATCGCGATTCTTCTTCGTCTCGCTCAGTTTTTCCTTGATATGGTAGTAGACGTCGTGCTCCAGGTATTTCAGCGACAGGTCCTCCAGCTCACTCTTCAACTTATACAGACCCAGCTTATGGGCGAGTGGGGCATAGAGATAGGCGGCCTCCTGACTGACCTCGTGCTTGGCGCTGTCGTTATCGGCATCTTTAATTTGTCGCATCAGGTTCACCCTGTCGGCAATCATGATGAGGATGACGCGCATGTCCTCAGCAAACGACAACAGCAGGTTGCGGAAGTTCTCCGACTCAATGACGGGATTCTTCTGGTACAACTCCTGAATGCGCTGCAGACCATGCAGGATGCGGGCTACGCTCTCGCCAAACTGCTCGCGTACCTCGTCAACCGTTAGCAATCCTTCCTCCACACTGGGGCGCAGCAGTACAGCCAACACACTATCACGCTTCAGACCAATCTCGTCGACCACCAGCTGTGCTGTTTGGAAAGAGAGTAGGATAGGGTTCAGTCCGAACACGTTGCGTTGCAACTGCTTGGTCTCCAGGGCCTGCAGCATGTTACGTCGCATGCGTTCCTCGTCGCCTTCGTGCAGCGACGATGCTATCTCTTCGCGTATCTTCTGATACAACGCCAGTGTCTCTTCCTTTTCCTCAGTGGTAAACTCTAGTCTGTCAGTCATAGTCTTTTTATTCTCCGTAGATTTCTTTCAGTTTGGCACCCAGTGCATTGCCTCGCAGGTCAATAGCGATAATCTTGCCTTGCGGGTCGAGGAGCACGCTGGCAGGAATGCTGCGTATGCCATAGATATCGCTGGCAGCACACTGCCATCCCTTCAGGTCGCTCATCTGAGGCCAGCGCATACCCATCTGTTGGACGGCAGCCACCCATGCATCCTTCTTCTGGTCGAAGGATACACCAACCACTTCGAAGCCTTTGGCATGGTAGCGCTCATAGTTCTGGATAACGTTAGGCATCTCCTGACGACAGGGACCACACCATGAGGCCCAGAAGTCTACCAATACGTAGTTGCCCTTGCCAGCCCATTGTGAGAGCTTCACCTCGCGGTCTTCCATGTCCTTCATCGTCAGTTCATGGAACATCGTGCCAGGCTTGCGCTTCTCAAAGCTTGCCAGCAATTGTTTGGGTTTCTCCAAATCGGGATTATTGTAGTAGGCGGCGGTGGGGTCCAGTGCCTCTTTCAGTCCTTCGTAGCCCAGCTCATACATCGCCTCCTTAATATAGCTGGCAGGCAGTTGGTTGTGCTTGTTCTCGCGGATGATGCGCTTCACCAGCTTCAACTGTTCATTGCTGATGGAGTCGAGGGTTGCAGAATACTGCGCAACCTTGATGACCGTGGTGGGTTTCTCTCCCTTGGGGTCAGCCTTCATCAACGCTCTGTATTCCTTGATAATGGCTTCTCCTTGTGCATCGAGAATATCCATTTCTGCCTTGTAAACATCTTCTTGTGCGTGTGCGCTGATGGCTGCTATCGCCATGAGTGTAATGGTTAATATTCGTTTCATATCCCTTGTATTATCATTAATTCGATGGCAAAGGTACGAATAAGTGGGTGAAAAACCAAAAGAAAACAGATATAATTGGTTTGGTGTCGGAAAAAAGTATTATCTTTGCAGGCTGAATAATAATAGGTATATGAAGAAATACACTTTTTTCGCATGGTTGACATGTATGCTGTTGTGCACGCCTATCCGTGTGTGGGCAGGCAGCGACGATGAGGCTTTCCTGGAGCAGGTTGCCAAGGATTGTGCCGATATGAAGGGACCGCTGAAGATGATTGCGGGGGTGGATATTGACATCACCCCATCAGCGACCTATCAGGAAAAGACCTTTGAGGTGAGCTGTGATATGAAGCGTGCGAAGTATGAGGATGCCTTGCCCTTGTCACAGATTGCTGCTATGGTCAAGTTCTACTATGAGGACCAACCTAAACAGACACTGGCATTGGAAGTCTTGCAGTTGGAAAAGAATTTCCCAGGGTTCCTCGATGCAATGATTAAGACTAAGAGCACCTATCGTGCGCAGGCCGTGCTGGCTGATAGTGTCTATCAGTACATGGGACAGTTAGATAGCAAGGAACTGAAGAAGATAGAACAAGTGGACTCCATTGCCCTGGCTGCGATGATTCTGCAGAAGGGGGTAGACCTGTTCAATCATGTCTTGTTGCCTTACAAACCAAAGAGTGGCAATGTGTGGAACAAGATAACGCTTCAGGACGGGAAGGTGTGGATGGATTTGCAGGTTCCTGACAAGGCCCTCTCGGCTATTCAGAAGAATCTGGAGGTGATGAAAAGGGCATTCTACTTCTGTCCGACCTTGGACAGCGGTTATTCTAAGGACATGTTGAAAACGGTGAATTATGGTTTCCGACTGACCACTGACACAGGACGTAGCATGGAGATTGCCTACACGCCTGAAGAACGTGAACGGCTGGACACGCTAGGTACTGACGTTACTGACCGACAGATGTACGTGCTGTTGATCAACATCATGCATACCTTGCCGATAAAGATAAAATCCTACCAAACGCGTGTGGGTTTCAAGTATGCTGACAAGACACTCTCCATTGTTGATGAAGTGCATACGGATAATGCCCGAATCAAGGAACTGATGAAGCGTCCGGAGTCTCTTAGGGAAGAATATCTTTTGCACATGTTCAGCTCTGTGCAGTTCTTCGAGAACTTCTCGGAAAACGGCATTGGCATCAGACGCATCTTCCGTGGTCTTGCTGATGAAGACCTATCCTACATGATGACAGCCCACGAGATAGACAGTCTCTTGAAGAGTCCCCAACAGGTGAAGGACTCCCTGCTGCTGCAAAGTCAGCTGGATGTCCTTACGCTGCAGATGGGTCAGCAGTCGTGCAAGGAGGGTTTCTTCTGTCCACGTCAGGTATCTATGGAGGGCGACAATGTGGTGTGGACGATTGTCGGAAACGTCTCATTGGCCAGCTACAAGAAGTATATTCAGCGTGACCTCCGCGCGAAGGCGATTGAACTCTATCAGTCAAAATCGGGAAACCTGCTGCGAGAGGCTGTGACGAAACTACATAAGGGTTTGATTTACAGGGTTTACAGTAGTGATATGAAACAGCATCACGACACCACGATACCCTTTAGCGTCTTAAATGCCCTGAAACAGTAAGAAAGTGGGCTGATAATTTTGTCAGCCCACAATTATTTTGTACTTTTGCATCCGATTTAAACTTAAACATATATTGTAGATATGATCAACATTACTTTTCCGGACGGATCTGTTCGCTCGTATGAGCAGGGCGTAACCGGACTTCAGATTGCCGAGAGCATCTCGCCTGCTCTGGCACGCAGCGTGGTAAGCTGTGGCGTGAATGGTGAGACCGTAGAGCTGAATCGTCCTATCAATGAGGACGCTACGATTGCGCTCTATAAGTTCGATGACGAGCAGGGTAAGCATACCTTCTGGCACACATCGGCACACCTGTTGGCTGAGGCTCTGCAGGAGTTGTATCC
>Ga0247609_10002600_pt1 | contig 19002 bp, 16 predicted proteins | sample 172DNAGHGlowgp2_FD_193487 | JGI IMG/M metagenome (GOLD analysis project Ga0247609, IMG submission 193487) | Sheep rumen microbial communities from Palmerston North, Manawatu-Wanganui, New Zealand - 1728 DNA GHGlow gp2 | ecosystem: Host-associated > Mammals > Digestive system > Stomach > Rumen ...
CAGCTCCGAATACATCCTCCCCCTTTGAATTGGATATTCTCATTTCATAGTATCTGAACGGGTCGATATACAGGTTAAGCCCCGATATGCGCGGGCACTTTGAAAGCGGTATCTGTTCAAGATATGTTTCAGGTTCGGTCTCTTCATAAGACATAAAGTCGATGAAATTGCATTCACCGATCTTACCCTTTTCTCCCATTTCAATGTGGAGCGCACCCTTTGTCTCATCATGGAGAAAAACGAATGAGATACCCTCATAGAAATTCTTCGGATCAGTTACGACCTCGACCTCTTTATGTTCATCGGTATAAAAAGCTATGTAATCGTATAGGTATGAATCCTGGGTCACGTCATAGTTTCCGTTTATGTCGCCTGCGCACTGCATAAATACAGTGGAGGTATTGTCTACAATGTAGTAGCCCTTGTTGTCATCCGAGTGTACAGGCCTTACAACATTTGCTGCGTGTCCCGGCAAATGTACACAAAGGAGATCACGGTCCCTCGCAGCGATCTCATCGCCGATGCTCAGCCTCGAGAGCATATCGAACTCATATGCCATACCGCCGCATACACCTGAATGGAAACCGATAGCTGAAGTCGGAGAATTCATAAGTCCGCTCATTTCCGAACTCTTTGACTGGTCTTCATTATAAGTATATAGCACCGAATACCTTGTATTCGTGCGGATGAAGTTTGTTATCTTCTCCATTTTCTGCATATTATTGAGCGAAGGGTCATCTAAGTTGTATTTTTCTATTACTTCCCTGGCATACATCTGTCCAACAATGTACTCATACTTAGACTGTCCAAGAGAATTGAGGAATTCAAGCTTACCATTCAGATTCGGATTTTTCTTATACTCACTCTCTGCGATCATATAGCAGTCAAGCTTATCAGGCATAGCCTCGAATTTTACACCCTCTATACTGACAAGCTCGCGAAATTTTTCAAGATCGTCCGAAGTGGAGTAGTATGCCTTATCAATGGAGTCGTATACGTAGACTTCGCTCACTTTTGGGGTGATACCGAATGCGGAATCGGCGACATCTTCAAGATTTGTGAAATCGATGTAGACAGTATCCAAGGATTCAATATAGCTCTCCCTCAGTGCTGAATTACTTATCCGACGAATCGAGTGAGGGAGCTTGACCGTGGTCAGCTTTACCTCGTCTGTCTCACAATTTTTAGTTATCGGTTTATATTTTTCGCCAATGACTGTTACTCTGTAGCCATCGAGCATTTCAGGTATCTCAAGGGTATCGTGACTTTTAATTCTGTTCTGTTCATCCGAATCAGATACAGCAGAAATAGTACACTCCCCATCTATCGGGTAATCAGGCATATATGTGAATGTGAAATCTCCTACCTTGACATCACGCCATAAGTAGTTTGGCAGTTCTGCGAAAGCTGTCGTGTATGAAAAGCTTTGCAGTATCATCGCTGCCGACAGGCAGACTGCTGCCACGTTTTTAAGTCTTATCATAATTTCCTCCTTTATTATGCGATGTGTTCACGTATCACACCCATTATATCACGCCGATGTTAATATGTCAATATTTATATCCAACTCTCCCTTTGGTCATATCCTCTGCTTTCTCCGAGCGTATGCGATGAAGATAATGACGCAAAAAAATTAATCGACTTTGGCAAGAGCCTTGACAAAATATGCTGCCTGATACTATAATTATAAAAGACAGGTCTCAGCTCATATATCAAAGGACTGCTCCGGCATATGGATACTGCGAGACCGGACTTGAATAAGGAGGACATAAAAGCTGTGTCATATATTATGCAAACGCAGGCTCTTACAAAGACCTACGGTAAAAAAGACGCCGCAAAGGATATAAATATAAATATCCGCGAGGGCGAGATATACGGACTTATAGGACGCAACGGCGCGGGCAAGACTACGATAATGAAAATGATAAGCGGTCTGACCAATCCCACGAGCGGAACATATTCGCTCTTCGGCAAGACAGGAGCTGAAATGAAAAAAATGATGAGCAAGGTCGGTGTGCTCATCGAGCAGCCCGGTCTTTACCCCGGACGCTCCGCAAGAGAGAACCTTATAATAAAGTGTATCGCTATGGGTATCGACTACAAAAAGGACAACTATATCGACTCGCTCCTCAAAACGGTCGGGCTTGAAGATGTACCTGAAAAGAAGTCTGCCCGTCAGTTCTCCCTCGGTATGCGTCAGCGCCTCGGTATAGCGCTTGCACTGGTCGGCGATCCGTCAATGATAATCCTCGACGAGCCTATCAATGGTCTTGACCCGCAGGGCATAGTCGATGTGAGACACACCCTTGAAAAGCTCCGCAGCGAAAAGGGCATCACGATAATGATCTCCAGCCACATTCTTGAAGAGCTCGCAAAGCTCGCGGATTCCTACGCGATAATCCACGAGGGCAGACTGATCGAGCAGTTCTCGAATGATGAGCTGATGGCACGCTGCGGACAGTTCGTCACCATCAAAACTACCGACAGCAGCGGTGCGCTGAAGGCTCTCTCGGGCATCGGCATCACTGACGCTTCCGTTGAGGGTGAAGGAACGATAAAGGTCAGCGAAAGGATAGATGAGACCGAGAAAATGGCAGCGGCTATCGTCAAAGCAGGGGTTCCGCTGAAGGAGCTGTGCATAAGCAATATGTCCCTTGAGGACTACTACCTCAGCATCACAGGAGGTGGTAAGAATGCGTAATGTCATAAAAATGGATATCTACAGGCTCCTGACCTCGCTCTCATTCAAGGTGTGTATCATCCTTGTATTCGTGCAGAACTTCATATCCGGTCCGCTCACAAAGTTATTCGTCTTTCTTGCAAGAAAGATAATGATGAGCTCCGATATGACCGAGCAGGAGGTCGATGAGATGTTCGGAACATGGTCGAGAGATTTCCACGTCGGCAACGCCATCGCCAGTCAGCTCGGAGGGATGTGCACTATCATTTTCCTGCTGTGTGTCGTCTTCTTTTCATATTCGGACATTCAGCACGGCTATATAAAGAACATCGCCGGTCAGCTTCCGAGAAGGAGCTATACCGTTATCTCAAAATTCACGGTAATGCAGCTCGCAGCGCTGATATTCTACGGTGTATCGGTCTTCGCCAAAACTCTCGGACAGCTCATCTGCGGTCAGCGCCTGAGATTCGATATGGTCTTCCCCGGCGAGTTCGATATGGAGACCTTCACCTTCGGTCCGGAAAGAGTCTTCTCACTCGGGCACGCTTTTGCGGAATTTGCAGTAAAATTCCTGCTGCTTTCAAGTATATGTGCGCTGATACTTCTGCTCACGACAGGGTTGGGTTCAAATGTTGCAGGAACTATAGCTGCTGTTGTAGTCGGCGCAGGATTTACCGGAGCTGCATACGCGGCAGCATCTCTTGCAGTGAACAAGCTGCTCAAAGCCAAGGACTTTTCGTTCTCGGACTATATGCCTGACAGCCTTTACCGCTCTGACCTTATCGCAGACGGCGGAATGATACGTGGTATCATCGCCGCAATCGCGACCACAGCAGTCCTGCTGTTTGTCACCATAAAGCTCTATGACAAGAAAGAGATAAAGTGATATGGCTGACCTGCCATAAAACTCAATAATGAATGACCCCGAGCGTCTCAGCCTGCTGACGGTGCCCGGGGTCATTTTTGTCTCTGCTGAACGCATAGTGAGAGCCGTTGAGTTGCTATTCCCATATCGAAGTGATATAATATAAACAGATTATTTTGAAAAAAGTGAAATGCAGCTGAAATAAAGTTGTTATTATTATCAGAAGGCCTCAGAAAGGAGGTTGAGTCTTGAACGATGCATCGATCATTGAATTGTTATGGGAAAGAGATGAACAGGCTGTCTCTGAAATGAAGAAGAGCTACGAAAAGCTGTGCTTTCACGTTGCAGGAGGTATACTCTCGCAGCAGGAAGACCGCGAAGAATGCGTAAATACTGCCTATATGGACGTCTGGCGCTCAATACCGCCGAATCGTCCGGCAAGTCTGAAAAACTATCTTTGCAGGCTTGTGAGGAATGCAGCACTCAATATTCTCAAATACAATACTGCCGATAAGCGGAGTCCGGATATGTCTGTTTCACTGGACGAGCTGTCAGAGTGCATTCCGGCAGGCAAAAGCATCGAGGACAACGTTGCTGCCGAGCAGCTCGGCGCGGCGATAAGCAGCTTTCTCAGGACTCAGCCGGAAAAGCACAGAAAGGTATTTGTACGCAGGTACTGGTATTCCGAATCAATTGAAGAGGTAGCAAGATTCTATGGTATGAACGAAAAAACAGTCGCTACATATCTTTTCCGCGTAAGGAAAAAGCTGAAAGAATATTTGCAGAAGGAGGGGTATTTCATTGAGTGATATGAAGCTTTATGAGGGTATCAGTCATATTGACGATGATCTGATAGATGAGGCAAATGTTCCGGCACGCAGACCCAGATACTATACCTTTGCACTCTCTGCGGCAGCTGTACTGCTCGTTATCGGAGTATCAGGCATAGCGCTCGGCGGAAACGGAAAATACTCTCCGCGCAGATATACCGGCGTTGAGACTGCATCAACCGCAGCGACCGGATACATCACGACCACAGCAGCATCACAGGTCAGCACGTCAGCACGTGCAGGCACTACAGCCGCAGCCACATCCGGCATTGTCGGAGAGACATCTCCCACCACAGCAGCCAATAATAAGGACTCATACTCTCCCGCTGAAACGTCTGTAAAAGCAGATACAAACGTCACAGCCGCACAGATAACAAGATCATCACCGTCGGTGACCTCCGCAGCCGCAAAAACAACAGCACCGGTACAGCAAACTACCGCAGCTGTTACTGATGTCCCGCAGACAACGGTACAGCCGGCGATGACCACCGACGCTCAGGAAGACGAAAGGAGTTTCGATATGAAAAAAGCAATAAGTTTACTTTCATCAGCAATTATGCTGAACCCTATCGCAGCTAATAATGCATATACCGCAGACATTGCTTACAAAGACCCTGCTGAGAGATACGGTCTCGGCACCTCAAGATACTCAGAGGATGTATCCGAGATAAGTCCCGCAGAGCAGGAGCTGTTCGACAGGATAGACCAGGGACTCATCGACATCGACATCGACCGCAACGGCGAGCTCGATATGCGCGATACAGCACTTCTCTATTTCTATGAGCTGCGCGATTACCTTATCAATAATCCCGATGATACGCAGTATGCCGAGCTTTTCGCTAAAAGCCTCGTGAATTATGATTTGAACGAGCTCCCGGAGGAAATAAGAGAATTCCTCGAAAACAGAGAGAGTATACGCAACAAGGAGCTTTTTGCCAAGAGCAAGCACTACTGGCCTTCTGCGATCGCAACACTGGATTCCAAGCTTCTCGCCCGTTATCACCTGACACACACTCTCAAGCCCGAATACTTCACGGAAGAGTATTACTCCGACGTTGTTGTATTTGACGCTCTCACCAACTATGATCAGATGTTCAGATTCGACTACTTCTTCTATTTCATAGGAGGAACACGCACAAGTCTGCTCAATCAGATGAGAGGCGCATTTCCCGGCGACCTTGAGCCGCTTTTCGACCTCAACGGTGACGGAGTATTCGACCTCCACGACGTTCAGGACTATACAGAATACCAGTTCGGATATAAAGTACCAGAAGCGGAATATGCGGCTATCGTGGATTCCGATGCTGTAGATATAACGAAATACAGGGAATATCCCGATTCCGACGACAGCATCTCCGAGGCCGTTTTCAAGAACTGCGTAAAGCTCGAAAAGGCAAATATCGAATTTGAAAAGACATACGGATTCGCCTATCAGGAAAAGGAAAACCCTGAGTCTATCGTAAGGATCGGCTTCCAGAATATGATCGAGCTCTACTTTATGAACAATGAATACAAGCTCATCTATGCAAAGCCCGAATACTACACCGAAAACCGTCCCGGCTGCGAAGGTCTGCCGCTTTATGACCGCGTAGACTTATACAGATTTGTCAGCCAGTACGCCGGAAGCCACGGATTTACCACCACAAAGTTAAGCTTCAACGAAACCACCTTCAACCTTTTCTATGATAAGTGGAGCGCAGCCGTTAAAAACGGAACAGCTGACCTCCCCGATGTAAACGGAAACGGCATCATCGACAAGGACGACTTCAGCTTCCTCCAGCAGTACGAGAAGGAGATATGGGCAAAAACTCCGGAAGCAGATACCAAGCTTCCCAGAAGTATCCGCAGCTTCCTCGATACTGAATTCGACCTCAATGAGAATGGCATAAGCGGCGACCTTTATGATGTAATGGGAGCAAGCCTATTCATCAGAGCAAACTATCCCGAACTGACCCCCGATGTCAGCACCTCCGCGGTTCCCGAAACGACTATAAGCTTCCCCAAGGGCGACGCAAACTGCGACGGCAAGGTGAGCGTAGCTGATTCAGTAGCGATATTACAGTTCATCGCTAACCGCGACAAATTCAACCTCAAGCCTCAGGGCAGGGAGAATGCCGATGTCAACGGTGACGGAAGCGTAACAGGCAGCGACGCACTTGAAATACAGAAAATGGACGCCGGCATTATAGCTATCAAATAAGCAATAACAGATCCACCCGGGCTCATAACAGCTCAGGTGGATCTTTGTTCCACATGAAACAATTTGCGCAGAAGCTGTAGCTTAATTTACATTTTCGTGTGGGAGTGTAGCTTTTGCTACAGATCGTTAATATATTATCTATTGTGTTCCCGGGAGCACTGTGATATGATATAGTCATGGAAAACAAAAACGCTGAATGCGAAATTCTCAGGAGGAATCAAAAATGAAAAACACACAGAACAACGTAAAGAAGAACAAGAGATTTGCAGCAATGATGGCTGCCGCAGTTATTACACTTTCCGGCGCAGCTGCAATGCTGACAGGCTGCGGAACTGACGTCGGATCGAGCATATCCTCACCCGTCCCGGGAACATCTGCCGCTGTTGAAGGAACAGCAGCAACTACAACAGCAAATACGACTGCTGCAAAGAAGGCAGAGCATACTCAGGCTGCTGAAGCTGCTTCATCTGTATCTGCTCCCGCCGCTGACACAAACACAACAACAGTCACAAGCAATACCAACTACGATGGCATCGGTGTTGACCGTGAAACAGCTATAAGCAACGTCAGAGCACGAGTTGGCTCCGGCGCTGAGATAGTCAGCTGCGAAAAGGGCAAGGCTCCCGACACTGACTTCGATTGCTGGGTAGTCGTTGTCAAGCCTGTAACGAACGGAAATGGTCCTGAGCAGGTAACATATTACTCAGGCTATCAGTTCTGCTACACCCTTGAAAGCAATGCTGCGAACACTGCAAGCACAAACGACGGTCAGAACCCGATGATGAACTTTATCGGCACATACACTAACGGCCGTGCAATGATGACAGTTTCGTGCAGCGGCAAGAACGAGGCATCAATACAGATCAGGTGGAGCGGCAGCGCTTTTGAGGGCAGTGTATGGACAATGAGCGGAGCTGTTTCCGCTTCCGATGAAGGTGTTACAGTAACGTATAACAATTGTACAAAGCAGTCCCACAGCTACTCTGAGGACGGTGTGCTCCTCAGCAATACGACCGAATACGATAACGGAAGCGGTTCTGTATTCTTCTCTGCTTCCGACAATAATGCTTACTGGAACGACGCCGTAGAGGGCGCAGGTGCAGACAGCTCATTCTGGTTCTACAACGAATAAGCAGCACTACACTTCAATATAACGCAAAAAAAGAGGGAAGCTCTTCTGTAGATGAGCTTCCCTTATTTTTATGATCTGCTGATCTTTACGATGAACGAATCACGCACAAGAATGTCATTGTCCCATTTCTGGCGCTTTTTCTTGCCGTCAGCCAGAGTGTGTATGCCGTCGCCGTGACGCTTATCGCCCTGCCATTCGCCTTCGTAAACATCGCCGTTCTGGTAGTAATAGATGCCGTGTCCTTCCTTGAGGCTGTTTGCAAAGCTTCCCTCATAGCGGTCTCCGTTATTATAGTAGAATATGCCCTTGCCGTTTTTTATGTTGCCCTGCCATTCGCCGTCATAGACATCACCGTTCGTATAGCGGAAGATGCCGCGGCCGCTTCTCATATCGTCTTCGTATTCGCCTTCATAAGACCTGCCGTCTGCCCATGTGAAAACGCCTCTGCCGTGCTTTGCGCCTTCCTTGTATCCGCCTTCATAGCGGTCGCCGTTTGAGTAAGTGAAAACGCCCTTGCCGTGCATCCTGCCCGAGAAGTCGAGCTCGCCCTCATAAACGCCGTTCTCAAATCTGAGCGTTCTCGAAGCGCCAGGGTCGGGAGGCGGAGTACCGCTTATAAGCTTCTCCATAAGCATCTCATCGTGCTTATAGAACCGCGTGTAGACACAGCCGTCACGCTTTGTGAGCTCGGCATAGCCTTCAAGCAGCCCGTCGCGCCACTCGCCTTTGAGGACATCGCCGTTCTCATAGGTGTAAACGCCCTTGCTGTTGTATTTTCCTCGTTTCCATGTTCCGACGAATTTTACCGAGCCGTTGGGGTGGTATTCAGTTCCTTCGCCTGATTTCCAGCCTTCCTCCCATTCGCCGTCATATTCAAGGTCACCGTTCTGATTGAACAGCTTGCCCTTTCCGTCAAACTTGTCGTCCTTGAAGTCGCCGGCATACACAAGGGATTTGCTTGTCTCTTCGTCGTTCCCGCGTATAATATCATAGTAACCTTTTGCGTATTTTCTTCCGAAGCCGCAGAGCTTTCCGTCCTTCCATTCGCCGTTGAATTCTATCTCAAGGTCATTGATAAATACCCCGTGGCCCTCAGGAAGCCTCGACGGTCCCACGTGTCCCGAATATGTGCCTGTACCGAGAGCTTTGCTGGTGTAGCTGATACCGTTTGCGATACCGTGACTTATTTTTAAGAAGTCTAACATGCCCATAATTTCTTCTCCTTGATGCTTCAGATCTTTGCGGAGAATCTGACGAGTTTTATAGTAAATGTGTCCTCAGTGACCGCCGCCGGCGGTTTGCGTTCCGAAAAATATTCATCCTATATATTGTAACATATTACAGATACAAAGTCAACAATTTATTAATAAAGTATAAAAGGAAACTACTGTGAAGTGCCGAACGCAGCTCACTGTTCCGGCGTCCCGGCATTCGTACATAGGTCACAGCGGCAGAGAGCTCATACTGTCAGAACTGCTGAAACACGACACAAAGCCTGAACCCTTGCCTGTCAATGCCCAAGCGTAAACATAAAGCTCCGCCGGACCTGATGGAAGTCCGGGCGGAGCTTATTCGTTCTCGTTCTCAGCTATGGATTCAGCTTGCGGAAGAGCTTCGGGCTGAAACACCACAGCCCCTGTTTCGGTACAAATGAAATACATCCTGCATTCAAGCATTTTCCTTATGAAGCAAATTGAAGTTTTTAAGATCATAGCTAAGAGCCTAATATATCTATTATGGCATATATTATTCATCGGTTAAGCGCTTCATCAACATCGTCCTGCTTTCCACATCCGCTCTGTGCAAATGAGCACTGAACGGAAAACGCGCTGTATGGGTTCCTTGCCTGTTACCATTTGTACAGCTCCTTTCGGTTGGTATGATCTCATTATATCATCGGAAATCACGTTTGTCCAATCCCGAAAATTCATTACAGCTTATAGCTGCTCGTTATATCAGCCCTCTTTCCTGCACAGGTCCTTTACGACCTCTCCTGCGATTATCAGTCCGGCAACTGACGGCACAAAAGCTGTGCTTCCGGGAATGTCGCGGCGCTCCGTGCATTTATGCTTTGCCCCGGGAGGACAGATGCAATGTGTACGGCACGAGATCGACATATCCTCAATGGGACGTGTGGGCTTTTCCTCGGAATATACGACCTTCAGCTTCCTGACCTTTCGCTTGCGGCACTCTATACGCATTACCTTTGCAAGGGGACACATTTTCGTATCATATATATCAGCGACACGAAATGCCGTTGGATCGAGCTTGTTTCCGGCTCCCATACTGCTGATAATGGGGATATGAAGCTCCTGCGCCTTCATAACAAGTGCGAGCTTTGCCGTAACGGTATCAACTGCATCGACAATATAATCATACTCTTCAAACGGAAATTCGTCTTCGTTTTCGGGAAGCAAAAAGCACTTATGTATGCGTATATCTGCATCGGGATTTATCTCCCTCATTCGTTCAGCCATGACATCGGCTTTATATTTTCCCACAGTTTTTCTCGTGGCGATTATCTGCCGGTTAAGATTTGTAAGACAGACCTTATCATCGTCGATGAGGTCAAATTTACGCACACCGCTCCTCACAAGTGCCTCGCAGACATATCCGCCGACGCCGCCGATACCGAATACCGCTACCCTTGCATTTGCAAGCTTATCCATACCCTCTCTGCCTATCAGAAGCTGCGTTCTTGAAAACTGATCCAGCATAAATACTCTCCTAACTTTATTATCGTATTAAACCGATAGATATAATATGATTATATATCATGATAAAGAATATGTCAATAACTTATTCCTACAAATCTTATTGACAAAGTAGATTTATAAAGCTATAATATTCTCATACAATATAAGCATTAGCAGAGGTGAGATATATGAAAGATGCGATAAGACAAGCTATTTATGACAAATATATTGCACCGACAAAAAAAGAACGTCCCGATTATATAGGAGTTGAGATAGAAATGCCCGTAGTGAACCTCAACGGTCAGGCTGTTGATGAAGCTGTTTCAATTGAAGCCGCCGAAAGATTTACTGAGCATTTCGGGTTCATTGTATCAGGCAGGGACGCCGACGAAAATATAACATCTGCAAAGGATACACTGACGGGGGATATTCTCTCCTTTGACTGCTGCTATTCCAACCTTGAACTGTCATTCGGCAAGGCTGCCGGTCTTTTTGAGATAAAGGAGAGGTTTGAAAATTACGTCCGTTTTCTCAATTCCGAATTTGCAAAACACGGCTATACTCTGACAGGAATGGGAGTCAACCCCAATGCGGATATAAACCATAACCTTCCCATACAGAATGAGCGCTACCGTATGCTTTACCACCATCTTCACTCTTATCGCGAGCATTCCGATGAAGTCGATATGCGTTTTCACAAGCGTCCCGACTTTGGTACGTTCACAAGTGCTTCACAGGTACAGCTTGATGTTAGCTATGAGCAGCTCACAGATGTCATCAACGTTTTCGGGCTGCTCGAACCATACAAGGCGATACTGTTCGCGAACTCCTATCTGCCCGATTATCCGGACTTTCTCTGCGTGAGGAATATGCTGTGGGAGCACAGTATGCAGGGCTATAATCCGCACAATGTCGGAATGTTCGGAAAGGAATTGAAGAATACCGACGAGCTCATCGACTATATCGGCACTCAGTCGATATACTGCACAATGCGTGACGGAAGGTATGTGAACTTCACACCGCTTACGGTCGATGAATACTTTTCCCGTGACACCGTTGAGGGTGAATTCTTCGACGGAAAGGAATACCGGAAGCTCAGATTTGCTCCCGAAGCAGGCGATCTTGAATACCTCCGCACCTTCAAGTTCGAGGATCTTACATTCAGGGGGACTATCGAATACAGGAGCTCCTGCTGTCAGCCGCTTTCGGAAGCTATGACAGTCGCGGCGTTCCACACAGGACTGAAGGAAAAGCTGTATGAGCTCAAGGAGATAGTTGAGAATGATGCAGTCATTTATTCTCACGGCTTCAATGCCACTGAGCTTCAGAAGCTTCTGTCAAAGCAGAAGCTGCCTGAGTATATCAATGAGGGAGCAGTTGAACGGCAGCTTATACGCATACTCGACCTTTCTTCAGAAGGACTGCTTCAGCGCGGACTTGGTGAGGAAGCATTGCTTGCTCCGCTTTACGCGAGAGCACACAGCCACACAAATCCTGCAAGGACTATGCTTGACGGAATTAAGAACGGTATTCCGATGGAGAGCTATATCAGGGAGTATGCGGCGATCTGAGGTGAAATATGAGCAGTAACGATATAAAAAAGGCAGTCCTGACCGATAATGAGCTGAAATTCTCCCATAAAGGCAGAGAGTATCTGTTATACGGCTGGGAACAGTGTGACGGCTACTTTCTCAGCCTTGAATGTGAAGGCGAGCTGATATGGCAGTCAACGCCCAAGTCAAGGTCTGAATGCATTGATGAATTTGTCAGCTATTACTCCGGCTTATGATCTGCCTGGTCATACCGTCATATCAGCACTCGCCAGACCTGCGATATATAAAGCATATCCGCCTTCGATATTGTATACATCGTATCCGCGGTCTTCAAGTATCTCCGCGACCTCTTCACTGAGGTCACCGGTCCTGCAAAGAACATAAACGGTTTTTTCCTTTGGCAGCTTTGAAAGTCCCGAGGATATTTCATCAAACGGTACATTCACCGAGCCTTCGATGCCGTTCCTTTCAAATTCTTCCCTGCTTCGTATATCGAGCAGAAGCACTTTCCCGGTATCGAGACTTTTTATGTCCGATGCATTTATTCTTTTCATACTAATTTCCTTTCAGGAGGTAAAAATGGCTCTATCTGATGAACAGCTCGAACGCTATTCAAGACATATAACACTAAAAGAGGTCGGCGTAAAAGGGCAGAAAAAGCTCCTTGCCGCAAAGGTCCTCATCATAGGTGCAGGAGGTCTCGGCGCACCTGCGGCAATGTACCTCGCCGCAGCAGGTGTCGGGACTATCGGTATCGCTGACTTCGACACGGTCGAGCTGTCAAATCTTCAAAGGCAGATAATCCACACCACCGGTGATGTCGGAAAACCCAAGGCAGTATCCGCTGCCGAAGCTGTAAAGGCGCTCAACCCTGATGTTACAGTAAAAACATACCACGAATACGTCAGCAGCAAAAACATCGCCGATATGATAGCCGGCTATGACTTCATCATCGACGGTGCAGACAATTTCCCCACAAAATTTCTCATAAACGATGCCTGCGTACTCGGACACAAACCCTTCTGTCACGCAGGCATACTCCGCTTTGAGGGACAGCTTATGACCTATGTTCCCGGCATTTCCCCCTGTTATCGCTGTGTGTTTGAAGCTCCGCCGCCGAAGGGCGCTGTCCCGAGCTGCCGTGAAGCCGGAGTTATCGGCGCAATGGCTGGTATCATCGGCTCTATGCAGGCACTCGAAGCGGTGAAATATATCACAGGACAGGGTGATCTGCTGACAGGAAGTATGCTTGTTTTCGACGGACTTAAAATGGAATGGCGCAAGGTGAAGCTTCCGAGGGTGAATCCCTCTTGTCCGGTATGCGGTGATCCTCCGGCTATCACGGAGCTTTTCGATGAAGAACGTCCTTCCTGTGAACTATAAGCTGATTATATAGCAGACAAGGAAATTTGTCAATGGCAAGGCTGTATCAGATCTTCTCTGTACGCTGACAAATATAAAGCTGAATGATAAGAGGAACACACAAAGCAGACTCTCTTCATCGGAAAAAGTGGATCGCCGAGCCCTGAACCTGCGTTCTGAACTCAGCGACCCACGAAACTGCCCGAGGGGGGCACCCCTTTGTGCGCTTCCCTTAACGGAAAAAGCGGGTTACCGAGCCTCGAACTTGCGTTCTGAACTCAGTGACCCACGAAACAGGCTGAAGGGACACCCTTCTGTGTGCTATCCTTAACGGAAAAAGTGGGCTACCGAGCTGTAATCCTGCGTTACGTATTCGATAGCCCACGAAACTGCCCGAGGGGGCTCCCCTCTCAGAGCCATTTTTTCTTTTTGAAGAAGATGAGACAGACTATAACAATGACAACACTGAGCGCTATTATTATCGGATATGACGCCTTGTATTCCAGCTCAGGCATATACTTGAAGTTCATTCCGTACCAGCCTGCGATCAGTGTGAGCGGCATAAATATCGAGGTTATGACCGTTAGCAGCGCCATTGTGCGGTTCTGCTTTATGTCGAGCTGCGACTGATAGAGGTCGCGTATCTGGATAGAATACTCTCTCAGCGAAGATGTTATATCGTGAAGGCGCGTGACTCTCTGGGTAAAAAGGTGGAAATAGCGCGTATTGTCCTCGTTGAAGAAGTCGTTCTCATTCTCTTCGAGCTCCTGACTGAGGTCGATGAGCTGCTCATAATGGATACGCATATCCCTGAGGTCGCTCCTTATGCGGCTGACTGTCTGTGACGGGTCTTTTTCATCGCCGCCGAGTATATCCGACTCTATCGTATCGAGTTCCTTGTCCACACGCTCAAGCACTATCTGGTCACGCCGTACTATCTGCTCAAGGAAATCGTAGATGAACCGCTCGAGGCTCGGAACTGCCCAGCGCTTAGAGCTTATGATATTGCTGATGGTCTCGCTTACGAAGCCGCTGTCGTCGATGAAGACTATCCCCTTCTCGTCGAGCGCAAATGCAAAATTGACATTAGGTCCTGAGATATTCTCCCTGTCCGGTATCGAAAAGGTCCCGGTGAGCGAATCGTAGTTCACCTCCGCCTTAGTGGAATGAACAGAAGAAAGGTCGATGTCCATTTCAATGCCCATATCGAACCTGTCTCTGTTCTCAAGCCACTCTCCGGAGGTCAGAACAGCGACGAACTGACCGTTCTTCCCGTTGAAGCTCAGCTTTTTGGTCTTCTCAAGAGTATTCTTTATATAGTAGTACATAGTCCTGCTCCTGCTACAAAATATACCTCATTATACCATTATCCGGGCGATAATGCAATACATCTCCGCACATATGCTCAAAAAAGCGCACACGGTAGATATCCGTGTGCGCGATGTTTTATTCTCCGAGCTCGACCTTGACTCTGTCGAACTCCTCGGTTATCTCCTTTTCAGGAGCACCTGTCACGAGCGAAACGATAATGATAGCCGCAAATGCGCAGAGGAATGCGGGAAGCAGCTCATATATCGAGAAGAGGTCCCTGAGGCTCTGTGAGAGCTCGATTCCGGCAAAGTCTGCAAGCTCTGTTGCATACTTCCAGAGGAATACCATTACAGCGCCGACTACAAGACCTGCGATAGCGCCCCATCTGTTCGAGCGCTTCCAGAAGAGTGCCGCGAGCATTACCGGACCAAAGGTCGCGCCGAAGCCTGCCCACGCAAACGAAACGACTCTGAATACTGAGCTGTTCTGATCCCATGCAAGAACGATACCGAGTGCAGCGATGACGAGGAGAACGACTCTCGCCGCTATCATAGATGACTTGTCGGTCATCTTGATATTGAACACGCTCTTGAGGATATTCTCGGACATTGAGGAAGAAGCCGCAAGGAGCTGTGAATCCGATGTTGACATCGTGCAGGCAAGGATACCTGCGAAAACGAGACCTGCGATAACAGCAAGACCGAAGTGATGCTCGCTCATATACTGAGCGATCTTGATAACAACCTTTTCGGAATCACTGCTCGTGAGCACCTCAAGCTTTCCGCTCTTTGTAAGTGCGTTGCCGATGAAGCCGATGAAGATAGCGACAGCCATTGAGATAACGACCCATACGGAAGCTATCCTTCTTGAGGTCTTTATCTTGTTCTTGTCCTCGATAGCCATAAAGCGAAGGAGGATATGAGGCATACCGAAGTATCCGAGTCCCCACGCAAGGATGGAAGCGATAGTCAGCAGGCTGTACTTGTCTGCGCTGCCTGTTTCTGTATTATGGATATTGCTGAGCGAGAAATAGCCCTCGAGCGACTGAGCATTGTCGACAACGTTTCCGAGTCCGCCGGCAGCAATAATACCGAAGATAACGATACTTACAAGGGCGATAGTCATAATAATGCTCTGAATGAGGTCAGTCGTACTTGCTGCGAGGAAACCTCCTGTACAGGTGTAGGAGATGATGATGACGGCGCTGACTATCATTGCAAGATGATAATCCCAGCCGAAGAGCGAGCTGAAAAGCTTACCGCACGCCGAGAATCCCGAAGCTGTGTACGGCACAAAGAAGATGAGGATTATCAGAGCCGAAACGCCCATAAGTATCCTGCTCTTGTCCTTGTAGCGCACCGAGAAGAAGTCCGGGATAGTGATAGCACCGCAGCGCTGACTGTAAACTCTCAGGCGCTTTGCGACAAAGAGCCAGTTGAGATATGTTCCGACAGCAAGACCGATAGCGGTCCAGCCAGCCTCTGCTCCGCCTGTAAGATAGGCAACACCGGGGAGTCCCATCAGGAGCCAGCTGCTCATATCGGAAGCCTCCGCACTCATAGCTGTTACGAGCGGTCCGAGCTTTCGTCCGCCGAGGTAGAAGTCCCCGACGTTGTCGTTTTTCTTGGAAAAGATAAAGCCTACTGCGACCATAACGACGAGATAGGCGATTATCGTTCCGATAATGATGATGTTTGTCATACCAGGTTTTTACTCCTTTTCTGTTATTTTTCGGCAAAAAGCTTCTTTGATTATAGCATATATTCATATAAATAGCAAGGGGACGCGGCGAAAAAACTTACGGTATGTTCTTCTTTGCCGCGGCTATAAACTTCTGCTGAAAAAATCCGGACCGCAAAAACAGAAGGCGGTGACACGCCGCAAAAAATGACTTGAAATGCAGAAGCATCTGTGTTAAAATAGAGTTGACCGTACTCGCGTTCAATTTATTTCTTTATTCTTGGGGGGAATAGTATGAAAAACAGGATATGTTTCGCTTTGCTGTTCAGCGGCGCTCTGCTTTTATCAGCCGGCTGCGGTGATGATAAGGAGCAGGAAATAAACAGCTCAGACAGCTCGTCTTCAGTTTCCGCGGCGGAAGCTCCGTCAAAGTCCGCTGAGAGCTCCGGAAATACCGGGACCGAGCTTGAAAATGCACTGGGGCTCTGCACTTCCTATCTCCAGAGCATTGATGATACACGATTCAACATCTATTCCTCGGATACCGGACAGGGTGTACGGCTGAATTTCACCGACATCTCAGAGAAGGGCTGCACTGTTTCATGGGACGCCTACACAGTAAGAGAGTACAGCTCCTCCCTGAATCAGGACTGTATGATAAACGGAACCCTTTACGGCAGCAAATACTGCACATTTGAGCCGCTCTACAAAAGCGGCAGCCTTGAATCGCTCCTGCTTGACGGCATTCTTATGACCTCGACCACCTCATCGTCCGACGGGACTCCGGTCGTCGATGTTTACAATTACCGCATCATCCCCGATCTCAGTGCATCGACCTGCAAGCTCTGCTTCACGCGCGGAACATCGGGCTTTGAGCGCGGCGACTTTGAATACAGCGGAAACAAAATGCAGGACCTCTATGCCGGCGGAGACGATCAACATATCATTTTTGCGTCTGCTATCGGCAATATCCAGAACATAGGCGCTGTCAAATACGAAGGTCACTATTACAAAGTTTTCGACGAGCCGATGGCGTGGACAGAAGCACGTGACGCCTGCGAGGCTGCCGGCGGCTATCTCGCCTGCATATCCACAAGCGATGAGCAGGCATTCATTCAGGAGCTCATCAAGGATTCAGACAAGGGCAATATCTGGATAGGCGGCTACTATTCGCGTCCGGACAGAAGCTGGCACTGGGTAGACGGCTCCGACTGGGGCTACACCAACTGGGACAAGTCGCAGCCCGATAACTATACCGGCGACGAATTCTATCTCAGAATGAAAAACCGCTACACGCAGTACGAATACTGGGAAGCACTGGACGGAAAATGGAACGACACCTCCGATACCGCCGACGGCTCAGACCCCTATGCTGACGCTCCTGTCTCGACATTCGGATATGTCTGCGAATGGGAAGCGATCGACTGAAAACAGCTCCTGACCTTTTACCGGGTCAGGAGCTGTTTTTTCAGTCCATAATATCTTCTCTTATAAAGTGTGTCGGCTGCCATGCTTCCTTTTCGGGAAGACCGTATTTTTCCTTCCCGAGAGCGATAGACTTCATCAGGAACGCCATATTCTTCGCAAGGTTCCTCATCGTCTGCAAGCCCTCGGCATCGAATGCCGCCTGTCCCGGCTCTCTGCCGTGGACGCTGTTCCAGTATGTGCTTGAAGCGACAGGCATACCGCAAATGGTGAAATATTTGTTCAGCTCGTCGAATGTTGCCGAGCAGCCGCCTCTTCTCGCAACGCCTACGCTTGCGCCGACCTTCATCGTCTTGTCGAAATGCGTGCTGAAGAACAGTCTGTCGAGACAGGCGATAAGTGTCGCATTTGCCGATGCGTAGTAAACGGGAGAAGCTACGATAAGTCCGTCCGCAGCCTCAAATTCAGCTGCAAGCTCGTTCACACCGTCATTGAATACGCACTTTCCGAGCTCTCCGCATTTTCCGCAGGCGATACAGCCCCTTATATCCTTGTTTCCTATCTGACAGACCTCTGCTTCGACTCCCTCAGCCTCAAGGGTCCTCACTATCTCGCTCACCGCGAGCGATGTATTGCCGTTTTTGCGCGGACTTCCGTTGATTATAAGAACTTTCATAAGTCTGCTCCTTTATGTATGTTATATTTCTTCTGCTCCTGCACTCTTCGGTGCTTTGACAAGCTCCCTCATCAGACAGAGGTCGAATGCGGTCCATGCACCGTCGCCGTCGAGGTCATACTGCTTCCCTGCAAGACCTGCTCCGACGGGCTTTCCGAGCAGGAAATCACTCAGAGCTCTGAGGTCCTGCGCGGTGTATTCAGTTATTTTTTTTTTGACTCCGAGCAGGTCGAGCCACTCAGAGACATCTTCTTTTTTTGCAGATGCAGCAAAGCGTCTGCCCCCGGGCTGCTCGCCTATCGGTACGAGCGCCTTTATATTCGCCTCGCTCGCTGAAATACCGCTGCTTGCAGATGTACAGAACGGTATCACTGTCTTGTCCGAAAAGTCATAGCTTTCGAGGAAGGTGTCGATTATACGCGGCTCCTCGCCCCACCATATCGGATAGCCGAGAAGTATCGTATCATAGCCATCTATCGAGACTATCGGCTCTGCTATCTCCGGACGTGCAGACTTGTCGTTCTGCTCCTTGTTCGCACGGCAGCCGCTGTCCTGATACTTTATATCATCGTCAGAATAGGGCACAGCCGCG
>Ga0247609_10002604_pt1 | contig 18992 bp, 16 predicted proteins | sample 172DNAGHGlowgp2_FD_193487 | JGI IMG/M metagenome (GOLD analysis project Ga0247609, IMG submission 193487) | Sheep rumen microbial communities from Palmerston North, Manawatu-Wanganui, New Zealand - 1728 DNA GHGlow gp2 | ecosystem: Host-associated > Mammals > Digestive system > Stomach > Rumen ...
CTTGATCGGCAGCTGGGGTCGAAGCTTCGTAGAAACAGAAGTTGAAGCCGTCGAAGTCGTTGTAGCTCTTGACGAGTCCGTGGAGTTTATATTGGACGATGTACACATGATTGCCGGAACTGCCAACGCCCCAGCATAGTTCTTTGCCCTCATACGTCTCGTTGATGCCGCAGCGGAAGGCTTTCTCGGAGCGCGTGCGGTCCACATTCCACGCACCTTCGTTGGTGTAGTTCGTGGAATCCTCCCTCACGCTGAAATCCGTCACGTCCATGTCGCCGAGGTTGTACATCTTGATGTAGCACTCGGTACCTTCATCGCCGATGTACATATAGCGATGCTCATAGACGTCGGCGGAGCCGTCGCGATGGAGATATACACCAATGTAGAGGCTGTCCAGAGAGTGTTGGGCGATGGCACTCGGAAGCACCACCATGACAGCCAACAGGGTGAACAGTAGGCGTTTCATAATAAATGAAATGGGCGTGTGGGATTATCGGGGAGCTACGTTAGAGAGACCCGTGGTAGCATTCTGACCAGGGAAGAGGTTGGGCGCGTCGCGCTTCTGCTCGTTGTCGATCTTGATGTACTCCATGACATCGAAGTGGAGCATGTTGGCGATGATGCTGGAGGGCAGCTGGCGCACATAGCGGTTGAGCTTCGTGGCGCTGTCGTTATAGACCATACGGCTCATGCGAACCTTGTCCTCATAGCCATTGATGCTGTCCATCAGCTTTATGTACTCGGGATGAGACTTGAAGTCGGGATAGGCCTCGGTGACGACCATGAGTCGGTTCATCACGTCGGCAAATCCGCTCTGCGAAGCGTTGACGTCGGCTGCAGTCTTGACGCCTGACGGGCGGCGTGCCTCGATGGCTTTGATGATGGTCTCGCTCTCCATGCCGGCAATCTCACGGGCGGCACCGGCGAGGTTGAGCAAGGCATCCCAACGGGAGTTGAGCTGTACCTCAATCTGGCTGAGGGCGTTCTTGCAGAGCTCTTCGAGCTTCACGAGTTCACGTTGGGTGGAAATCACCCACATCACGATGATGAAGGCCACTACGGCCACAATAATTAAAGTAATCATAGTCTGTTGTTTTTGAGGTTATGTGTTGATGGTTCTTATTATTCTGAATTGATGAACCTGATGCCGTCAATTTTGGAAAGGCGGTCTCTGAGGCGAGGCATCAGCGAAGCGCGGATGGAGAGGGTCATCAGGCAGTCGCCGTCGAAGGACTGCGAGACGAGGGTAGGGGATTCCTCCTTAACGATGCGCATGACGCTGTTCATCAGGGGGTATTCGAAAGCTATGGTGATTTGTTCATCCACCGTTTCCTCGATAATCGTGGCAGCTGCGATGGCTTCGGCGGCAGCTGCTTTGTAAGCTTGTATGAGTCCGCTGGTGCCGAGCTTGACACCTCCGAAATAACGGACGACAATGATGAGGATGTTGGTTAGTTCGTTGGAGTTGATCTGCCCGAGGATGGGTTTGCCTGCCGTGCCGCTAGGTTCGCCGTTGTCGTTGGCGCGGAACACGAGTCGTTCGTGACCGAGCATATAAGCGTAGCAGGCATGGCGGGCATCGTAGTATTTCTTCTGGTATTCCTCGACTAAGGCCTTCACCTCTTCCACCGTAGAAACAGGAAAAGCGAAAGCAAGAAACTTGCTTCGCTTCTCCGTAATTTGACCCGATGAGGGAGAGGATATGGTCCTGAAGATATCAGTCATGAGAGTTTGTGTATCACCAGTCCGCTTCTGAGCTTCGGCTCAAACCATGTTGCCTTGGGCGGCATAATCTTGCCGCTGTCAGCGATATCCATGATTTGCTGCATTGATACGGGATAGAGTGCCAAGGCAGCGCGCATCTCGCCGCTATCGACACGTCGTTTCAACTCGCCTAAACCACGCAGACCACCCACGAAGTCGATGCGCTGCGAGGAACGCAGGTCGCCGAGCTGCAGGATGTCCTGAAGGATGAGGCGGCTGGAGATATCCACATCGAGCACACCGATGGGGTCATTGTTGTCGTAGGTCCCGTCCTTGGCTGTGAGTGAGAACCAATGGCCGTCCAAGTAGAGCGAGAACTCATGCAACTTGGCTGGCTTGTAGATGTTCGCACCTTTGTCCTCGACCGTAAAGTTCTTACGCACAGCGTCTAAGAACTGTTCGCTCGACAAACCGTTCAAGTCCTTAAGGACGCGGTTGTAGTCGAGGATGGTGAGCTGTGAGGCTTGGAAAGCAACCGCCATGAAGTAGTTGTACTCCTCATCGCCGCGGTGGTTGGGATTCTGCTTGGCCTTCTCAGCGCCTACGAGGGCAGCGGCAGCAGAGCGATGATGACCGTCGGCGATGTAGAGCGACGGCATCTTGCGGAATTCCTCCGTGATGGTCTGGATGTCATCGGCATCGCTGATGACCCAGAACTGATGGCGGAAACCGTCGATGGGGGCGATGAAGTCGTACTCGGGTTCGGTGGCGGCATAACGCTTCAGCAGGGCGTCGAGCACGGCGTTGTCGGGGTAGGCGAAGAAGACTGGCTCCACATTGGCGTTGTTCACGCGGACGTGCTTCATGCGATCCTCTTCCTTGTCGCGACGCGTCAGCTCGTGCTTCTTAATCGTGCCGTTCATGTAGTCCTCGACATAAGCGCCGATGACAAGGCCGTACTGCGTCTTGCCGTTCATCGTTTGGGCGTAGATGTAGTAGTGTTCGTCCTTGTCCTGCACCAGCCAACCTTTGTCCTGGAACATCTGGAACTGGCGAGCAGCCTCCTCATAGACACGCGGATCATATTCGCTGGTGCCTACGGGGAAGTTGATCTCGGGCTTAATAATATGGTAGAGCGACTTCTCGTTATCGCCCGCTTCCGCACGAGCCTCCTCACTCTCGAGGACGTCGTATGGTCGGCTTTCGACCTGTTCTACGAGCTCTTTTGGAGGGCGTAAGCCACGGAATGGTTTAATCTTAGCCATTGTTATTCAATGTATAATGTATAATTGACAATGTATAATAAATTATCAATTATACATTTAAATCTATTTGTTTACTTGGAACTTCGTAATGCCCTCCTCGAGGAAACCGACGATCTGATGGGCTGCGGCGATGCCGGCGTTGATGTTGGCCTCGGCGGTCTGTGCACCCATCTTCTTGGGCGTGGTGAAGTAGCGTCCTTCGAACTTGGCGAAGTCGGCGTCAGCATCGGGCTTGATGTCCGTGACATACTTCAGATCTTCGCGCTCGGCCAGCAAAGCCAGTAGCTCGGGCTCGTTGATGACCTCCTTGCGGGCGGTGTTCACGAGGATGCCACCCTTCGGGAGCTTGTTCACGAGTTCGCGGTTGATGCTCTGCTTTGTCTCTGCGGTGGCGGGGATGTGCAGGCTGACGATGTCGTTCTGTTCGAACAGCTCGGCTGCAGAGCCCACGGCCTTCACGCCGGCAGCTTCGATGACCTCGGCAGGGCAGTAGGCATCGTAGGCCGACACTTCCATGTCGAAGCCCTTAGCGATGCGTGCGACGTTGCGTCCTACGGCTCCGAAGGCGAGGATGCCGAGGCGCTTGGCTTTCAGCTCGGTGCCGCTCGTGCCGTTGAAGAAGTTACGCTTGGCATAGACCAGCAGACCGAATACGAGCTCAGCTACGCTGTTGGCGTTCTGACCAGGGGTGTTCATGGCTACTACCTTGTGGGCGGTGGCTGCTTCGAGGTCGATGTTGTCGTATCCGGCGCCAGCACGGACGACAATCTTCAACTGCTTGGCGGCGTCGAGGACCTCAGCATCAACTTTATCCGAGCGGATAATCATGGCGTCGGCATCGGCGACGGCATCCAGAAGCTGTGCCTTCTCTGTGTATTTCTCCAAAAGGACGGTTTCATAGCCAGCGGCATCGAAAACCTCCTTGATACCCTTCACGGCCACGCCGCTGAAGGGCTTTTCTGTTGCAATTAAAACTTTCATAAGAGGACCCCCTCCCCGCTCCCCCCCTTAGGGGGAAAGTAGAATGTCTTTCTACTTGCGGCTATTGGGGATTTTCATTTAATGGTTTGACTTATATAATTACAATTTAATGCATCGCCTCGAACTCCTTCATGCAGGCTACGAGAGCATTGACGCCTTCAAGATCCATGGCATTGTAGCAGCTTGCGCGGAAACCACCTACGTCGCGGTGACCCTTCACGCCGACCATGCCCTTGCTTGTAGCGAAGGCCATGAATTCATCCTGCAGCTCCTGATACTCGGGTTTGAGGACGAAAGTGATGTTCATGCGTGAGCGGCTGTCATCCTCGGCTGTACCGACGAAGAGTTTGTTGCGGTCGATCTCGCCATAGACGATTTTTGCACGCTCGATGGCTCGGCGTTCCATCTCCTTGACACCGCCTGCTGCCTTGATCCACTTGAGGTTCTGCAGGGCGCAGTAGATGGGCACCGTAGGAGGCGTGTTGAACATGCTGCCCTTGCTGATGTGCGTCTGATAGTTGAGCATCGTGGGAATCGGACGGCTCACCTTGCCTACCAGGTCTTCCTTGATGATGACGAAGGTCACGCCGGCCATCGACAGGTTCTTCTGGGCACCGCCGTAGATCAGGCCGTACTTGCTCACGTCGATAGGACGGCTGAAGATGTCGGAGCTCATGTCAGCCACCATGGGCACGGGGCTGTCGAAGTCCTTCAAGATCTCAGTGCCGTAGATGGTATTGTTCGTGGTGATGTGGAAATAATCGGCATCCGTGGGAATCGTGAAATCCTTGGGGATGTAAGTGAAGTTCTTGTCCTTGCTGGAAGCTACTTCAACGACCTCGCCGAAGAGCTTGGCTTCCTTCTCAGCCTTGGTCGCCCACACACCCGTGTTCAGGTAAGCGGCTTTCTTTTCCAGGAGGTTATAGGGAACCATGCAGAACTGCAGGCTGGCACCGCCGCCCAGGAACAGTACGCTGTAACCCTCGGGGATGTCCAGCAACTCCTTGAACAGGGCTACTGCCTCATCGACGACAGGTTGGAAGTTCTTGGCACGATGGCTCATTTCCATGAGCGAGAGACCGCTGCCCTCGAAGTCGAGGCAGGCAGCAGCAGTGGCCTCCATCACCTCGCGGGGAAGCTTTGAAGGACCGGCATTGAAATTGTACTTCTTCATAATCTGTAAGTTTATGAGTTGATGAGTTTGTAAGATTATACGTTATTGTTTACATTTCTTGCCACAAAAATACGTCTTTTCTCGCATACAGCCAAATAAAATGAACATAAAAAGTGTAAAAGGCATGAAAGAGCTTGTGCTTTCTGCTTATAAAATGCTATATTTGCACCCGAAAAGCAATGTTAAACGCATAAATCATTATGAAACGAACCTCCCTCTTACTCCTTTTTGTCGCCATTTTTATTGTGAATGCCTTGGCGATAGATATTCCAGGAAAGCAAATCTATATCCCATCGGATCTTCGTAATAATAACTTTGAGAGTGATACGGCGCAATGGAGCTACAGCCGTATGGCGCTGACGGAGAATTTCGTCATCTTCTGGCAGCGCGGCTTCGGTGCTGACCTGAAGAACCCGCCGCAGTTGGAAGGGCATCGCATGAGCGTCGATCTCGAGAACCTCAAGCAGAAGCTGGAGCGCTTCTATGCTTACTATCGCGATACGTTGCACTTCATCGGCGCAGGCTCTAATGCCGACCGCTACCGTATGATGGTGATGATCAACTACTCGCTCGACGGCACGGCCTACGGAGGCGACTACGACGAGGTGATCGGCGCCTTCTGGGCTGCTCCCAACCGGCTTCAGGACCGTCCCCTCAACGCTGTGGCGCACGAGCTGGGGCATAGCTTCCAGATGCAGGTTCATTGCGACAAGAAGGCTAAAGTCGGGCGTGCCTCTAACGCTTATGACCAGTTCATCGACACGCAGGATGCCGAGCGTCCAGAGGAAGGACGATGGTTCGGAGGCGGCTTCTTCGAGATGACTTCGCAATGGATGCTCTGGCACGTTAACCCCAATTGGGTACGCGATGAGCTATACCATTGGACGGCCTACCAGCGCACACCGCACAAGGCTTACCTCCATTGGGAGAATGTCTATCATTCGCCCTACGTGCTCGAATGGTGGTCTCAGAACCACGGACTCGACATCATCGGCGACATCTACAAAACAGCCCATAACCCCGAAGACCCTGCCGATGCCTTCATGCGGCTGACGAAGATGAATGTCAATCAGTTCAATGACGACCTCTTCGAGGCCAACCGCCATACCGTTTTCCTTGATTTCAAACATGCTTTCGCACAAACGCGTCCTTATGCCGGCAAATGGCCGCAGCTGAATGTGTCCGGAGCTCCAGAGGAAGGCGGCTTCGATGCACGCCTGATGCCTACGCCGTCGCGCGGTGAACGACTGACGGTTGATTTCAGGGGGGATATTCAAAGGGATATCGATGGGTGGCGCTATGGCTTCGTGGCGCAGATGAGCGATGGCTCTTGCCGTTACAGCCCTATATATAAGGAATCGCGCGCGAAGATTTCCTTCACGGCTCCTCAGGATAAGGATGTCCTGGAACTCTACCTCGTAGTGATGGGTGCACCCTCGCAACGTCATACGGCCAAGAGAGGCGAGACCCTCACGTTTCCCTATCATTTCACTACGACATCGTCACGCCAGTTGGTTTCTCCCAACGGTCGTCTGGTCGCACGAATAGGGATGCAGGATGGGCAAGTGTGCTATGCGCTTAGCGTGGATGGCAAATGCATTGTCGAAAAGGGTCTTGCAGCCATGAACGTGAACGGAAAGACGGAGAAGCCCTCTTTGCGACTGTTGCGCCGTGAGACCCGGCAGGAGCACATCGATGCGTTCGCCTATCGTCAGAAAGCTTTTGATGTGACCTACAACCTGGAGCGCTACCGTTTGACATCGGCGTTGGATATGGAGTTTCGTGTGTATGACGATGGCTTAGTCTATCGTTTCATTCAGACGAACAGGAAGCCGCTCGTTGTTGACAATGAGACCTTTGCGATAACTCCCGTTGGCGATCCTAAGACTTATGCGGCTTACTCCACGAAGCCCGAGAAGCCCGAGGCGATGGCTTTCCAGAACATCTATACCGTTGACGCGCTTTCGCATCATCCTGCGGAATGGGCTTTCCTGCCCGTAACCTTCGACTTCGGCGCTCAATCTGGCGTTAAGCTCACCCTTTTAGAGGCAGACCTTGAAGCCTATCCTGGCATGTTCGTCTCTCCGCAGGAAGGCCGTGTGGAAGGCCGCTTTGCGCATTATCCCAAGCGGATGGATTACTATCGTTATCGCGGGATGAGCTATGTGGCCGATACGGAGGCTTTCATCGCCAAGACCCAGGGGCAACGCACGTTTCCCTGGCGCGTGCTCTGCGTCACGACAGACGATTGCCAGATGCCCACCTCCAATCTCGTCTATGCTCTGTCAGCCCCCAATCGCATTGGTGATACCGCCTGGATCCATGGCGGCAAGAGCGCGTGGGATTGGTGGCATGACTGGAACCTTAAGGGTGTTCCCTTTAAGGCGGGTATCAACATGGATACCTATAAGTACTACATCGATTTTGCCGCGAAGTACGGTCTGCAATATGCTATTCTCGACGAAGGATGGTACGACTCCAACAAGGGCGAGATCATGCAGAGCATACCTGACATCAATGTCCAGGAACTGGTGGACTATGGCCGTCAGAAAGGCGTTGGCATCATCTTGTGGACGGTGTTCAACGTGCTGGACGAACATCTTGAGGAGGCGTGCGAGAAATATGCCAAGATGGGCGTCAAGGGGTTTAAAGTGGACTTCCTCGACCGCGACGACCAGACGGCTGTGGAGATGGCCTATCGCATCGCTGAGGCTTGCGCACGCCACCACCTCATGCTCGATTACCACGGTTTCTGGAAACCCACGGGCATGAATCGCACCTATCCCAATGTCGTCAACTTCGAGAGCGTGTTTGGCATGGAAGAGGTGAAATGGAATGCCGATAAGAAGGATATGCCATTGTATGATGTCACCTTCCCCTTCATCCGAGGCATGTGCGGCCCTGTTGATTTCACGCCGGGCGCCATGCGCAATGCTTCGCTGAAGGATTTTCGGGATGTTTATGACCACCCCATGTCCATGGGCACACGTTGTCATCAGCTGGCCCATTACGTCGTCCATGATTCTCCGCTCACCATGCTCGCTGATGCTGCCACGAGCTACGAGGCAGAGCCTGACTACACCCGTTTCCTGGCATCAATTCCCAATGAGGTCGATGAGACGCGTGTCATTGCCGGAAAGCTCGGCGAATATATCGTCGTGGCCCGCCGCAGCCAAGGGGGGTGGTGGATTGGCGCTCAGACCAATTGGAATGCCCGCGACCTCGAGCTTAACCTTGTCGAGGCGCTCGGCCTGGATAGGGCTTCGGCATGGAAGGCGGTTGTCTATGCCGACGGGCCAAATGCCGAGAAGAATGCGGAGGACTATCAGGTCAGCGTGGTCGATGAGCGGAAAGCGTTGCAGTCGATGAAGCTGCATCTGGCCAGCGGCGGCGGATGTGTGATCCATCTCCAAGGCAAATGAATAGTAATCAATACATAATAGAAGATATGTCAAGAAAGAGAAAACCACTGCCTTTGTTGGAAGGTATTACGATAGAGGCTGTTGCAGCTGAAGGCAAGGCTTTGGCGCGTGTGAATGATCTCGTGGTGTTTGTGCCTTTCGTCATCCCCGGTGATGTCGTTGACCTACAGGTGACGAAGAAGAAGCATAGCTACGCTGAGGCCGAAGTGGTCAGGATGATCACCCCGTCGAAGGATCGCATCGCACCGTTTTGTCCCCATTTCGGCGTCTGCGGAGGGTGTAAGTGGCAAATGTTGCCCTACGAACTGCAGTTGCAGGCCAAACAGCAGCAGGTGATGGATGCGCTGACGCGCATTGGGAAGATTGCGCTGCCGGATTGTTCGCCTATCTTAGGTTCAAGGCAGACAACGGCCTATCGCAACAAACTGGAGTTCGGCTTTGCCAACAAGCGATGGCTGACGAAGGAGCAGATTCGTTCGGGTGAGTTGTTTGAGCGCCAGGAGAGCGTTGGCTACCATGCCAATGGCACGTTCGACAAGATCCTTCCTATCGAAGAATGTCACCTGATGGATCCCGTGAACGACCGTTTGCGCCTTGCCATCCGTGATTATGCTTATGCGCACGACCTGACGTTCTTTGATGCACGAGAACACACGGGTCTCCTTCGTGGCATGATGATCCGTCTGTCCAACACGGGCGAACTGATGCTCCTCCTCCAGTTCTGCATCTCCTCCGATGCAGAAGAGCGTCAGGCAATGGATCTGCTCACTCATCTCCGCGACACCTTCCCCGAGATCTCCTCCCTGCTCTATGTCAACAACCAGAAGTTCAATGACACCTTCGGCGATCTGCCGGTGCATGTGTTCTCGGGTTCCGACCACATCTTCCTGGAGATGGAAGGTCTTCGTTTCAAGGTTGGTGCCAAGAGCTTCTACCAGACCAACACCCAGCAGGCGTATGAGTTGTATAAGGTGGCCCGCGACTTCGCCGGAATCTCCGAAGGGCTTCCTCTGATCTACGACCTTTACACCGGCACGGGCACCATAGCCAATTTTGTGGCACGCCAGGCGCGTGAGGTGATAGGCATCGAGTATGTTCCCGAAGCGATTGAGGACGCGAAGGTCAACAGCGAGCTGAATGGCATCACGAACACTAAGTTCTATGCGGGTGACATGAAAGATATCCTCACGGAGGATTTCATCCGCGAACACGGACGCCCCGACATCATCATCACCGATCCGCACGCGCCGGCATGCATGCTGATGTCATAAAGGTCATCCTGCACGCAGCCCCCGAACGTATCGTCTATGTCAGCTGTAATCCTGCTACGCAAGCGCGTGACCTTGCGCTGTTGGATACAGACTACAAGGTCACGCGTATTCAGCCCGTTGACATGTTCCCTCACACGCAGCATGTGGAGAACGTGGTGTTACTGGAGCGTCGGGTGGAGTAGTGCTTACTGCTATTCTGCCCCGAAAATCTCATCGATGCCTACGGCTTCAGGCGTCCCCTGGATGCTGTCGGCCAGTGCACGTGCAGCAGCGATGGAGTCGCGCCGAGCGCGTTCCTCTCGTTCTTTGGCTGCATTTCGTGCCTCAAAGGCTTCGGTGATATATTCTCCGGCTTCGTGGGCGGCAATATACTTGTCGTAAGCCGCGGTGGTTCCCGCCTTCTCTGCTTCGCGCCAGTCGAGCGAGTCTATCTTATGGTAGGCAATCTTGACGAACGGCGAATGGGGGTGCGATTGGATGAATCCGTTCAGCTCGGCTACGTTGTTGCTTTTGGCAACGGCCGACCACACGACATCTTCTTGTCGCAGTTCGTTGAGTTTGGCTCTCACCTCGTCGAGATGGTTGCTGTTCGGGTATCGGGCAATGAAATCCTCGAAGTTCAGCGGGTCGTTGCATTCGCGCAACAGCTCGAAGGCCTTTTCCTCGCTGTAGCGACGCTGCTGGAAATTGTCCCAGTAGAGGTAAGCTCCTAAGGCTACGATGACGATGATGAACAGCAGGAGATACCACGGCATCCCCTTCTTAGGAGGAACGGAGGGTCCGGCAGGAACTGAGCGGTAAGGCTCCTGACTCTCTTCTGCGAGTGTCGGGGGCTGGGAATCGTTGCTCGTAACAGCGTTCGTCGCGGTGACAATCGTCGTCGCGGTGTCAGACGGTTCGGCACCAGGCTCAAGAAGGATCTCGGCGGGCCTCTCAAAATGCGTCTGGCAATGTGGACATTGTGTTGCTTCCATCAACACGGTTCGTTGGCAGATGGGGCATCTCTTGACGTTACCTGCAATTTTCACGCCACAATGTGGACACATCTCCGCTTTGGAAGACACCTCGTGACCACATTCAGGACATTTAATCAAGCTCATATTCTACTTGGATTTATGATCAATTTAATCAGACGTTGGAGCCATTATCGGCTTATTTGAGCACAAAGATACACGATTTTCTCGACTTAGAAGAAAAAAAACGAAAAAAAATTTGCCATGTCGCAAATAATACCTATCTTTGCAGCGCTTTTGAGACAAATGGGGCATTAGCTCATCTGGCTAGAGCGTTTGACTGGCAGTCAAGAGGTGGCGAGTTCGAGTCTCGCATGCTCCACAAGGCAAAATCGCAAGTTCCTATTATTTAGGTATTTGCGATTTTTATATTTAATAAGAAATAAAGATTTGATGTAGCATTGATGTAGCAGACTGAAAAACCGCTCCCTTCTGTCGCAGAAGAGGGCGGTCGGTTGTAATTCAAAAAATGCTTGAGGTGGAAAGAGAGGAAGATGGCACCTCTATAGTACGGGTGATATAGGATTGTGTGTTTACTTGACGATATGTCCCCACCTGTCGTTTTATATATATGCCGTAGGCTTATATATAGTCCTTCCGATTCAACCAAAACTTTACCAACCTCTTCGGGAGGATGTTAAATAATATACCTGAATATACATGGATATACATGAATTGTATTAAATTGCATTAAATCAACTTGAAGCCACTGACGCTTATATATATATATGCCGGGTGCTTATATATATGCCGTAGGCTTATATATAGGGGTTGAGGTGTGTGTGGGATTCGGGTTCGAATCCCGCAGAAGCTATAGGTCAGCGTGTATAGTAGGGCGAATCTCGATGATGGAAGAATAGTCGCCTTGGCGGTGGAGGCGCTTATAGAACACATTGTCATTGACCGCTTCGCCCGTGGGGATGCGGATGTCATTGAATAGTTCATCGATGTCGGCTTTCATCTGTTCGTCAAAGGAGGGTCGGCTCGAGGGTCGGCTCGCCATGATGATGTCGCGGAGGTGGGCAAGGGGTGAGCGCTGGGCGGCGCGTGCTTCCCGTTCCAGCGCGTTCGCCGCTTGGGGGTCTGCAGCGGAGAGAAACGCGAGGAACATCTCATCATGATCGCGTGACTCGACGATAGCGCCGTCCTCACGCCTTGCGACGGAAAGCAGCTGAGGCCTCAACGTGGGCGAGGCGTGAAGGAATAGCAGCGCACGGTCTGCGCGTTCCTGGGAGGCGTGAAGGTTGGCCAAGGGGTCGAAGCCGTTGGCGGTGGTGGAGATGGTAGTGAGAAACGTCTTCGTCATGATTTGGAGCTGGGCGTTCGCCGTCGCCGATGGGTCGCACGTCCTTGCGAACGCGAGCAAAAGCGCCTGTTGCAAGTGATAGACATTCGTTCCCCATTGCGCGGCGATACGGATGAGCGTGAGCCTTGTCTCGACGGGTATCTTGGTGTAAAGGCGAAGGTATGGCTCGCGCTTTTGGGTCTCGCCGTCGCCTGTAGCCATATAGGACGGGCGTTCATCATCTTCTTCGCGGATGATGAGGTCGTGGATGAAGGCAAGGGGCGAGAAATGGCCATGGCGTGCCGTTTCGCGTTGCAAGGCTTTCGCGGTGGTGGGGTCGGTGACTTTCAGGAAGTCAATAAGCATATGGTCAGCGTTCAGGCTCTCGACGAAAGCGCCGTCAGCACGCCTCAACACGGAAAGCAGCTGAGGCTTCGCCGCTTTGGGTCGGTAGAGGAATAGCAGTGCGCCGTCTATGCGGTCTGCGGAGGCGGTGAGGAACGGGCGAAGCATCGCGTCATGCTCGGGGGTGAGGGGCGTGCGTGCATCATCGAATGACCGCACAAGCGCAAGGAAAAGCACCTGTTGCAGTGCGTTAAGGCTCATGCCCCATTCGGATGCGAGGCGGGAGAGCTTGGCCTTCGCCGAAGCGGGAACCTGCGTCGCTATTACTTGGATATGTCCTTTTTGCATGGTGGGAGTCATTCAAAGACAGGAATTTCACTCATAGCGTCGCGGGCTTCGACTAACAATTTTGTGAGGCCGTCCTTCTCCGCGTCAACACCCTTTTTCGTGTCTTCCTTAATCTTGGAGGGAGTGGTGGTGTAATTAAGGCCAAGCGCGCCATATTGCATAATTAACGTGCGCTGCAGCTTGTCATAGATAGATAGAAGAGGGTGAGCATCATGTCTCGACTGTCCCATGCTGCCGGAGGCGGTGAGCATTAAGGAGGTCTCGGCTGTCAATTCCGTTTGAATCTTCGCCAACATGACGCGGTTCATTGCGGTTGCTTCGAGCTGGGGGCGCAACCATTCATCAAATTCTCCGTTGCGGGAGCGAATCATCTTAATAATTTCAAGTTCGTAGGCGTGTGCTGTTTTTGCTTTCATAGTTTTATTGAGAAAGTACTACAGATTACAGCCATTTTAGTGTCGTGGGTGTACTAACGCGTTGAGGCTCCCGTCTGCATAATAACAGCGGGAGCCTCAACAAAGAGAAGCCTCACATGGTGGCGGTGGACTACCTGTGAAAATGGATGGTCAGCTGTTGCGCCTGTTCATAAGGCACGCGGCACTGCACAAACACGTCGGCGGGTATGCCTAAGCGTCGTTGTGGAAGCGTGAGCCATGCAGCCCAGCGGGTGTCACAAGGGCGGTGCAGTGGGTGCTTCGCGTCGCGTGCGCTGGCACGAATGCGGATGAAGCGCTTTCCGAGGGCTTCCATCGTTCCGCAACAGACGTGCGACTCTTGGCTCTTAGGGCGAAGGAGGGGTTTAGGGACGAGCCCGCAGAGGGGGCAGTCAGCGCAACAGTCAGGCTGCACAGGCGGGAGCTGAATTTGTACGATGTTTCGTCTTGGCATGATGATTAATTTTTTAAAGTGTAGAAAGTGGGGATGTTCATAAGGCGGTGGGGGTGTAGTACGCGGAAGCCCGTTGCGAGGGCGAGTGGAAAACGAAAATTCTGAAAATCACTGATTTAACACACAATAGCGATAGGAGATTTTGGGAAATGAGCACACCCTCGACTAAAACGATACGCCCGTGGTCATGAGGTCGGCTCGCCGTCGCTCTTCGAGGTGGTGAAGCGGTGCATGAGGTTGTCAGCCCAGCGTTCTTGGCGTTGCTTGGCTCGCTCAGCGGTGAGGCGGCGTGTCCCCTTGCCCATTTGGCGGTGCTTCGCACAATGACATGGGACGCAGAGAAGCTGGCAGTTGGCGGGGTCGTAGGCGAGCCGCTCCATCTCTCGCACGTTGGTCGCCGTCTCGACGGGCACAATATGATGGCAGTCAGCGCCCGGGGTGACTATGCCGTGAGCCTTGCACGCTTCGCACAAGCCGCCTGAGCGCTGCCACACAATGCGTTTGACCTGCGCCCAGCGGCGGGAGTTGAGGAAATGGTGATAATTCTTGTCGATGCTCATAGGCCGTGAGAGTCGCCCGTGTGGGCTAAATGCCATACCGCTTCTCAAAGAGGTGCCAACGGCGGTCAATTTCGGCGGTGAGGGCGTCGGCGGCGTTGAGGACTTGCGAGACCCACACCTCTTCTTTGGTGGGCGAAGGTCGGTCTGCGTCGGTGGGGTCAAATGTCTCGCGCTGGTCGAGGGGGAGGTGATAATAAGGTTCGGATGCCTGGTCATATTCGGGGTATGTTTCGAACGCCTTGCAAGCGATAGAAATACAAGCATTTAAGAAAAAATCGCTTTTTTTCATAATGAATGATGATTAAGTGTTGTTGATTAAGGTTGGTTGGTGTCCCGTCCGTCCCGCGTCCATGCGTGGGACACTTGGGACGTGAGGTGAGGGTGGTCTGTGGTAGGGGGTGGGCGGAGCCACTGAATGCCGTTGCGGTGTGTAGCCCGCTGGCGGGCGTAACCTCTTTCTTTGGTTCTTTCTTTCTCGTTTGATGCTGTCTTTGTCCGTCCGTCTGTCCGCGGCTGGTGCCGTATATCTATAGATATACGGACGCGAACGGACGGACGGTGAAAGCATCAAAATGGCATATCGTCTTCATTAGGCACGTTGGCCAAACCAATGTACCGTAGTTTGTACATCACGGGGTCTTCTTTGATGATGCCCGCTGCTTGAGCCTCGTTAATTCGTTCGTAGGCGACGGTGCGACTACATTTTTGCGGGCAGTCAGAGGACATTAACTTATCCTTCAGGTCGGCACGTCGAAGCGGGCTATCGTGGAGCGCCCATGCGAACAGCGCGTCAAGCGTGAGACGCTCGTTGGCGCTCATATACGACTGAACGGGGACGGCTAACATTTCGCCGTGATCATCGCGGCGCAACTCGATGGCGAAGGCGAAGGGGGTGATGTCAGCGGCGTTACGGTTCTCTGTCTGTTCGACGGTGAATTTCGCCGTGCCGCCATCTTTTTGCTTTACAACAGAGAGCACGTCGGACGCTTTCTGCGCAAGTATAGTGCCAAGGTGTCCTCTCATCTTGAGGGGGTCGCCCGGGTTCAAGTGCAACACGCCCACGATGGCACAATTATGCTCCATGGCTATACGGGAGAGGTCTGCGATGAATGCCTTCGATTCCGTCATGTCGTTGGAGTCGTTCACGCAGTCAACGAGGCCGTCGACGGCGATGATGTCCGGCGTATAGCGTTGCGCGACGAGTTCGACGCTTTGTCGTATGGTTGCGGGCTCAGCCCCACGAAAATGAAAAAACTCAATTTCATCGTGCCGCTGGTGGCCGTTAACGTGGGTCAATAGGCACACTCGCCTATATACTTGCCGCGTGTTGCGTGGGTGCTGTTCGGTGTCAATGTAGACTATTTTGGGGTTGGCGAGGCGGCAATGTATACCCATGTATTCGCCGCGTCGTGCCGCTGCCATTAGCAGCGTCAAGAGAAACGTTTTGCCGTTCTTTTGGGCTGCTTTCACGCCCTGAATATCGCCCTTTGGAGCAAATGGAACACCATTGTAATCGAAACAAAACTCGATTTCTTCATCGTCGATGGTAGGGTCAAGGCGGTACGGTTGCAGCTGGCGGTCTATCGATTCTTTGGCCAAAGCGTCGAAGTCAGGTCGCGCCGCCTCCATCTGTTGCATTATTATCTCTTCTTGTGTCATAGTTGTACAAATTAATGGTGGTACTTTCTGAGGTTGCCGCTGGCCACGGCATCATCGACGGCTTGCGCCGAGAACAGGACGCGGCCGTTCACCTTGGTCGGGGTTAACAGGCCTTGGTGCACGTAGGCGTGCACCGTTGGAAGAGATACGTGCAACAGGTCTGCGACCTCTTGGCGCGAATAGTAGCGAGGTTTGGCGGCTTCTTGGAGCTGTCGGACGCGGACGGCGACCTTCTCGACGAAAGCATCGATGAGAGGTGCGCACAGGTCAAGGAGGGAGGCCATTTGGCCATCTGTAAAGGAGAATGTAGTCGTTCTCATTTATGTGGTGCTCGCGCGCTTGCGGCTTGACAACACGGCACCTTTGCCTACCTTTTTGCCGTGCGCGTGAGCCGGGACGCTGGCCGCTTTCGCCTGTTGTCGGTGGCGTTTGCGGCTGTTGTCGGCGCAAAGGTATGACAAAATAACGCCCTCGCCAACGATGGCGGGCAGAAACAAGTAAAAAGCGATAAAATTTGCAATTGCAATATAATATGTATCTCGCAAGTTCTCAGTAACTTACAAGTCGTGGAAGCAACAGCTTCGAGCAATTGCTTTGTTGTTGCTTTTATAGTCTGTTGCGGTCGTATCGTGATGGCGGCACGCCCATGGCCTCATATATCTTTTTTAAGTATTTTGTCCAATCGCGGTATTCTTTGCGAAGATCAGTTCCTACGCGCAATCTATTGAGGATTTTTGACGCCGCCTTAGCTATCACTTTATTATATCCCTTGCCCTGTTTCAGTAGATTCTTTGATGGCGTTTCTGCCGCCTGTATGGCTGTGTTTATCTCGTCGGCGAGGGCGATAGCTTTAACACTATTCCCTGGCGTGAATAGTTCCTTCAACGCATCAAATCGGGCTTCAGGTGTTGAGGCCTCATCTATCCCTCCACCTTCATGCGCCTCCATCCACTCCCATGCCTCCTGAATTTTCAACCAAATGTCCGCTATCCTTATCGCGACATGAGCAAATAGGCGGTTTCGTTCTTCGTCTTCATCGTCTTCGGGAATCTGCCCATATTTTCCGAAGGTCAGGTCTGACGCTGTTTTGTGCAGCTCTATAAACTCTTCCGTCAAGTCCACCTCCCCTTTATCCACGGCGTAGTTAATAAGGCATCGCAGTGCTTCCAATGCCCCATCGCCATGCAAGGAATAAACGCGAAGAACGTCGGTGGCAATATCCCGTTGCTTAGCCGTTATGTCCCACACATCGTCGACGAATACGCCAATTCCTTCAAGTGCTCGTATAATTTCTGACTCTTTCATTCTTCACCTCCTTTCTTCGTGGTGAATGCACCATGCCCTTTTGCCTTCCGTGCTATCGCCTTTGCTGCCGCGAGCTTTCCCGTCTTATCATATTCTTTGAAGACGGCCTCCGTGCTGTGTCCCGTGATGCTCATCATGTCGCCCGTGGAGAAAAGGCCGCTTTGTATCATCAGCGTAACGGCGGTGCGCCTTGCGGTGTGGCTGCTCACACATGCCCATCGCGGCTTTAAAGCCCGGCCGCGGTTGTCACGCTCGAAGGTGATGTTCTTCTTCTCATCCTTTTCCACGGCTCTCTCCTTCATCGTTAGCTTCGTCGTGACCACTGCTTGCAAGCTGGGTACACTTTCGCTCAGGTCGTGACAAATATCCTTGATCAGGCGGTTGAAAGTAACGTTGGTGCATTTGGGCGTTCCGTTGCGCTGGAAGCGTTCAATGAGCTCGCTCAGGCGCTCATCCATGTCGTACGGAATGAAGACCTCCTTCCGCGTTTTCCGTTGAGTGAGACAAATCACCCGTTCCTCATCGATGAAGCTTTCATCCGAGAGACCGCAGTCAAAATCTTCGGCCACAAATTCGCTACTGCCGTAGTCGGAGAACCGCTGTCCCGTGAAGCAGCCGAAAAGGAAAAGGTCGCGCACTTTGGCTTTCTCTCCCGTCAGCGGCATTTGCCACAGGCCGTCCAGCTCTTCGCGCGTGAGCGCTATCTCCCTGGCCTTGTCCTGTTCCTCTACCTTGAACTGTTGGAAAGCCATGCCCGCCTTGTGTGTGACGGGGAGGCCTGCATCTTCCGCACGAAAGCAAAGCGTCTTCCAATAGCCGCAGTGGCGGCTTATGGTCTTTTGCATGTAGCCCTCACGCTTCATCCACTGCTTGAACATAAGCGGGAAGCCTTCTTCGTTCACGTCCTCCCACGTAAAGCGTGTGAAGGCGTAGTATCTGTGCACAAGTTTTCGGAAGACGTGCCAGGCCTTAATGGTTCCCTGCGTGTATGGAAGGTTTTTGTCGCTGCCATAGCTCTTCTTTCGTTGGAGCGTGCCGTCTGCCATCTTCTCGCAAACAGAATCGAGGAACCTGAGCACGTCCTGAGCCTCCCGCTGCTTCTTCATCCGTTTTTCCTCTTCCTTGCGTTGTTTTTCCTTCTCTAGGGCTTCGCGTGCTTCGCGGTAAACGATAGCGTCCACGGCTTCCTGTATGTCCTCTTTGCCGAAGCCTGGGGTCTGCGTTACTTGTGTGATTGCAGCTTCTATGTCGCTTGTGAGCTTCTTCACCATCTTCCCCCTCTCTATCCTTTGACCGAGGTGGAGAACGGGGAAGCGGTCTGCTCTCGCATACGCTTCGGGGTCTTCGTAGCTGGAAAGCCATTTTGTCACGTCCACGTCCACGTGTGTATTGACCACTTGACGGAATTTTGGGGAGCGAAGGTTTATCTGCACATATAGGGGTGCGCTCCCCTGTCGTTTTGTTGTCCGTAAAAAGAATTTCATATGCATTTTTTTGAATTACGCCGCAAATGTACACATAATTTTTGATGTAGCATTGATGTAGCAGAGATACTTTTTTGATGTAGCACTTTTTTAACTACATTTAACCATTAAAATAAATATTTCGCTATGTTTCAATTGATTACGGGATTCTTTATTTACTACCTAAATGTGTTAAAATAACAAAGAATGGTCTCGCATGCTCCACAAGGCAAAATCGCAAGTTCCTATTATTTAGGTATTTGCGATTTTTATATTTAATAAGAAATAAAGATTTGATGTAGCATTGAT
>Ga0247609_10002607_pt1 | contig 18957 bp, 17 predicted proteins | sample 172DNAGHGlowgp2_FD_193487 | JGI IMG/M metagenome (GOLD analysis project Ga0247609, IMG submission 193487) | Sheep rumen microbial communities from Palmerston North, Manawatu-Wanganui, New Zealand - 1728 DNA GHGlow gp2 | ecosystem: Host-associated > Mammals > Digestive system > Stomach > Rumen ...
GACACCAAGAAGACAAAAGACACCGGGACGCCCCAGTACATGAGCGGCACCACGCAGATGCTCCCTGCAATGTTCGACATCCCGCCCGTCGCAAGGAAAAACAAGATTCACCAGAGCGAACTCCCGCTGACCCTGTGCCCCGCGCTGAATTTGAAACGGAACTGCATCCTGATAGAACTCGCCCACAGGAACATCCTCAAAATCAGGGACAGACTCGCAGGCAACCCCTTTTTCCGGGAAGCATTCTGGAAAGCAACCCCGGCCCTCGCCAACCCGAACGGATAAAGGAGGGGGGGGAAGCCTCCCCCTGCCTGCAGCTGCATGTCGTCCCCGCCACACTCTCGTCATCCCCGCGACCTTTTTTCGTCATCCCCGCGAAGGCGGGGATCTCCATGCATCTTCCGGACACCCCCTCTCCTAGGAGCTCCGCCCCTAAAACCCGGGAATACTTTGCTTGGCAGATATGAATTTTCTATTCATATTATATATATTTCCTACAGACATAACAAACAAGAGGAAAAAATGGAAGCGAACAAGAAAAAAATTACAGATATTTTCACAGGAAGCCGTCTTCTTAAGGTTCCTTTCTTTCAACGCTCCTATGTATGGACCACAGAACAATGGCAGCGCTTATTAGAGGATATGGAATACATTTCCAATGTATACAAAGAAAATGAACACGGATACTTTTTGGGGTCAATTATATTTAAACAGTGCTTATGCCCGACAAGCAATGTTTCTGATATTAGAACGATTATTGACGGGCAACAAAGATTAACCACAATTGCCATTTTCTTAAAAGTTTTGTACCTACTAAATAATTCTGATGGAAAATTCCGTAGAAAGTTCTTCTTAGAAGATGACGAAACAATCGCTATCGAACATAGTAGCTCCGACAGAAAAGATTTTGAAAAAATTTTAAAATTAAAGAGTATTGAAAATGTTGAGGGGGATGGAGGCGTAATCGCCGCATACAATTTCTTTAAAACAAATATAGTTGTTGAAAAGCTTGATATTGATACAATATTGAGAAATGTTCTTTTCGTCCTTATTGATTTGGGACCAGACGAAGACGAGCAGCTTATATTCGATACAATTAATTCACTTGGCGTGAGATTGACTACAGGCGAATTGCTAAAAAATTATTTTTTTCGTGATGGAGAATCCGCCATTGACAAATACAAAAATTATTGGAAGGCTACATTTGAAGAAGATTCGGATTGCATCGGCTATTGGTCAGGCAAGATGACAACGGGTCGAATAAAGAAAGATTATTCAGAAACATTTTTTTATTGTTTCCTGCAAATAAAGATTCAAGAAGCGTCATTAAAATTGTCTTCTGAAACGAAAAAAGTCTATAGACGAACTGAAGGACTTTTTACAAATTACAAGCAGCTCATTAAAGATTGTCAGATTAACGAAGATACTTTTCTAAAAGAAATAACAAATTACGGAAAAATATTTAAAGAATCCTTTCCGCTAGATATAGCACATAAGGAAATTCCATCAAGTCCATGCATTGAACGAATGGCCTTCATAGTCTTTGTATTGGAAGTTGCAACACTATTCCCATATATTCTTTACATAAAAAAGAACGTACATGAAGAAAGTGAACAAAATAAAATTTTTGAGTATCTTGAAAGTTACATTATTCGAAGATTCCTTTGCAATTGCAAAACCAGCAACTACAGTGATTTTTTCTCAGAAAATTTAATTGGCCAAGAAATTAAATCTTATGAGGCTTTAAGAGAATATGTAGATAGTAAATCAGTTGCGGCCTCTCTTGCTATGCCTAGTGATGAGAAAGTGATGGAATGTCTCAAAACGACACCCTTTGCCTCAAATAAGAGACCTTTGGGTATATTGTATTTACTTGAATCAAAGTTAAGGTCGACTAAAAAGGACGCTCTAAAGTTAAGAAATTATGCGGAATATTCGCTTGAGCATCTTATGCCCATAAAATGGCAGAAATGGCCTAAGCCGCAAAACATTACTAAAGAACAAAGGGATGATCGCATAAAAACCATCGGTAATATGGCTTTGATTACGGGACAATTGAATGCGTCCATATCTAATGCTGTATGGGAAGAAAAGAAAATGGGTAAAGATGGTCATCAAGGTTTGACCACCTATGGCGCAGGTTTGTATACCCTTGAGAGTGCGTTAAAGAAAGAAGTTTGGGACGAGGACGCAATCACAGAAAGAGCTAATGAACTTGGTGAAAAAATACTCAAAATCTGGAGAGTGAAATTATAGATTTCTTTACTCCCCTTGCCAAGTTCTTGGATATTAGGTACATTAATGCCCGACGCATCTCGCAATTTAATGGCGAGATGCGTTTTTGTTTTGACCGCTTCTTCAATTTTGTGGGAATGAAAAAAATAGAAAAATGTCAAAATTTGACGCAATAAAATTATAACTTTTAAAGAAAGTCGTGACTTCCATCTATTGAGATGCATAATAAGGAGAACTCATGAAGGTCTTGCTAGACACAAACATCATCATTCACAGGGAAGCTGGTCACGTAGTGAACCAGGATATTGGCATTCTCTTCAAGTGGCTAGATCGTACTCATTGTGAGAAACTTGTCCACTCAAAATCAATTGAAGAGATTCTCAAGAACAAGAACGCCGCGACAGTTGAGACCTTTAAGGTGAAAATTCAGAACTACGAGGTTCTGCAAAACCCTTCGCCAATGGCAGAAGAAGTTCTTGCTGTATCCAAGAAGATGGACTCCACCGAAAATGACTCTGTCGATACCGTTTTGCTCAACGAGGTCTTTTGCAGTCGTGTAGACTTGCTAATCACCGAAGACAAAAAGATTCATGCGAAGGCTGCTGCATTAGGTGTTTCAGATAAGGTCTTCAATATAGACCGTTTCCTGGAAAAGATTTTCTCCGAGAATCCTGAATTGGTCAACTACAAGGTCTTAAATGTCCAAAAGGTTCCTTTTGGAAAAATTGATTTGGATGACCCTTTCTTTCAGTCCTTAAAAGATGACTATGGTGGCTTCGACAAATGGTTTTTGCGGAAATATGACGAGTCTGCTTATATTACCATCAATTCGAACAATGGCAAGTTGCTCTCGTTCCTTTATGTCAAGAAAGAAGACGAAACTGAAAATTACTCCGACATCACCCCTCCGCTACCGCCTAAGAAGCGTTTAAAGGTTGGGACTTTTAAGGTTATTAGTAACGGCTTTAGACTTGGTGAAAGATTTTTGAAGATCATCTTCGACAACGCCTTGAAGAACAAGGTCGAAGAAATCTATGTAACGATTTTCGACAGGACCGACGAGCAGAAGCGGTTAATCGCCCTTATGGAAAAGTGGGGCTTTGTCTATTGGGGTAAGAAAGGGGACGAGAGCGTATATGTTCGTGATTTCAATCCGAATTTTGCTATTGACGACGTTTGCAAAACCTACCCCTATATTTCAAAAAATCGTGACACCTTTATAGTTCCCATTTATCCCGATTACCATACGGAATTGTTGCCCGATTCCATTCTCAATACGGAATCGCCGAGCGATTTTGTAGAAGATTCGCCACACCGGAATAGCATTTCAAAAGTGTATGTTTCGTGGGCTTTCGAACCACACCCCAAGAAGGGGGATCTTCTTGTATTTTATCGAACGGGTGGATTGTACAAAAGCGTCATTACCACCATCGGCATTGTGACTGAAATTAAGGAAAATTTCAGCAATAAAGAAGAATTTGTTGTTTACTGCCGCAAGGGTAGTGTGTTTCCCGAGAAAGAACTTGAGAAAATGTGGGATTATCGGCCACAAAGGCCCTTTGTGGTGAGCTTTCTTTATGTATATTCTTTCCCAAATAGAATAAACATGAGCAAGTTGATTGACATGGGTATCTTTAACGGAGTCAATGATGGACCCCGCGGTTTTAGGTTGATCTCTAAAAGCCAGTTTGAACGCATTTTGAAGGAGACCGCCAGTGAAGGCAGTTTTATTGTCGATTAAGCCGGAATTCGCTCATAAGATTTTTGAGGGCTCAAAAAAATACGAGTTCCGTAAGCAGGTCTTCAAGGATTTGTCCGTAAAGAAGGTCATCGTGTATTCTTCGTCGCCGGAGCAGAAGGTTATCGGAGAATTTGAGATCGAGAGAATCTTGGATGATACGCCCGATAAAATTTGGATTCGGACAAGACTGTATTCTGGGATTTCACGGGAGTTCTTCGAGAGTTACTTTGAAGGTCGAGACAAGGCCTATGCTATAAAGGTCGCCTCGACAAAAAGATACTCCAAGCATAAATCCCTTGCCGATTTTAACATTCATGCTGCACCGCAATCTTTTGCGTATGTGAATGTGTGAGGATAAATTGCCGAAGAAGTTTACATTTGTTGATTTGTTTGCCGGATGCGGCGGATTATCTGAAGGCTTCTATCGAGAAGGCTTTAAGGCTTTGTTGCACTTAGAATGGGATGCTACTGCTTGCCAGACTCTGCGGACAAGAATGAAGCATTATGGCTACAAGGCTCCAGATATTGAGAAAGCCGTTGTATGCGATGATATTACTCGTCCAGATATTGTGGAAGAATTGTCATCACGGATCGATTCGGATGTGGACATCCTAGTTGGGGGTCCGCCTTGTCAAGCTTTTTCAACGCAAGGACGGGCTCAAGATCCAAATTCAATGAAAGATGATCCGCGTAATTACTTGTTTGAGAATTATTTGCTGGTGTTAAATCATTTTAAGCCCAAATTTTTTGTTTTTGAAAATGTTCGTGGGATCCTTACTGCAAAGCCAAAGGGAAAAAGGATCTTTGACGAAATAATTTCAAAGATGCGAAAAACGTATAAAGTCTGCAATGACTCTAAAGTGATTCTTTTGAATGCCGCTGATTATGGGGTTCCTCAAATTCGAGAAAGGGTTATTCTCATTGGCGTCAGAAACGATATTGATGTTGAGCCCGAAGAGATATACAAGAGTGTTGTAAAGACGAATAGTAATGATAAAAATTCAAAGTTGCCACCATATGTGACAATCAGAGATGCTATTTCGGATTTGCCGTTCGTTCTTCCTTCTGAAGGTAAAGAAGTTTGGGAAAATTACGAAACGCATATTCACAATGATTTCCTTTCTAAAATCAGACCCGATAATTTCAAGGCTGTTTATAACCATACGGCAAGAACTCAAAATGAGAAAGATCGAGAACGCTATCGCATTTTGAGCGAGCATGAGAATTGGCAACTGAAAGACCTGCAGAAGGTCCGCCCTGATCTAATAAATCACGATCCGAAGCATTTTGGAAACAGATACACCGTTCAAGAGTGGGGTAAACCGGGAAAAACGATATGTGCACACCTTTACAAGGACGGAAATCTCTTCATCCATCCCGATCCAAAACAGGAACGAACTTTTACTGTTCGTGAAGCGGCCCGCGTTCAATCTTTTCCAGATGACTTTTTCTTTGAAGGTTCTAAAACGGAACAATACCGTCAAGTTGGAAATGCGGTGCCGCCATTAATGGCCCAGGCTTTAGCAAAGGCTATCAAGAAATTTTTGAAAAAGGTTGATTAAGTGTACGAATTTATTGATTTGTTCTGTGGTGCTGGCGGCTTTTCAACAGGGCTTGAATTGGCTGGTTTTAAATGCATTGGTGGAATAGATAATATAGAAACCATTGTAAAAACGCATGCGTTGAATCATAAATATTCAAAGTCTATTTGCGGAGACATAAGAGAAATTCCTCCTGAAAAGTTTGCGAAGATTATTGGCAAGAAAAAGGTTGATGTCATAATCGGTGGACCTCCTTGTCCGACTTTTTCGACAATCGGAGATGCAAAAATCCGCTCTGTTACTGGTTTGCCAACAGAAAAAGATCCTAGAAATCAGTTGTTTCTAGAATACCTAAAGTACGTTGAGTATTTTCGTCCTGAAATATTTGTTATTGAAAATGTCCCGAATTTTATAACAAAATATAACGGCAAGATTTTTAATACCGCTGTCAAAATTATTGAAAGTATTGGAAAAGAAGAAAATGGTGGAGAAGGACTGTACGAGGTAATCAAACCTGTTCAGGTTTTGAATAGCGTTTATTATGGAGTGCCGCAAACAAGAAAAAGAATGCTTTTGGTAGCCCAAAAGAAATCAAAACAAAAATTCTCCTATCCAAAGCCAACTCATTATTATGATCAAGAAGATAAGAAAGGGTTGAAACATTTTGTAACTGTTGGCGATGCAATCGGTGATTTGCCTAGAATTACGGATAATTGGCGTGTTTCAGAAGTAGAGTATTCCAAATATACTCGTTTGAATGAGTATCAAAAAATAATGCGTTCGAATCATAGTTCGAGATTTGTGTCTAACAACATTTGTAGAATGTCTAATGACAGGGCAAAGCAAGTTTTTCCGCATATGCCACAAGGTGGAAAGTATATGGATTTGCCTCCTGAAATCCGAAGGATTCTGCCATTTAGAGAAGATATTTTCCATGATCGGCTGAAACGTCTGATAATGGATCAACCTTCTTGGACTGTTATTGCGCATATAGGAATGGATGGGTACATGTACATCCACCCGACTGAAAATAGAACTCTTTCTGTTCGTGAGGCCGCACGACTACAGTCTTTCCCAGATGACTTTGTTTTTGTTGGAAATCAACAAGAGACCTATGTCCAAGTAGGAAATGCTGTTCCCCCGCTTTTAGGGAAAGCGATGGGCGAAAGCATAATGGAATTCTTGAAGAAACGGAGGACTAAATGAAAATCCTTATCGTAAAATTTCGAACTAACGATTTAGACCCAAGTTATGGGAAGCAAGTTGAGTTCAGTTCAAAGAACGTTCAAGAGTTCTTTGAGTTTGATAAAACAGAGGAATACATCACCTTTGTTTACAATGATTATAATTTTAAACCCTCACTTGATAAAAAAAGTATAAAGGGATACTTAAAGCTGAGCCCAGCACGAGGGGACTATAAAGTCTATCAAAATTTGGATGGATCACTTTTTATAAAGGATTTTTTTATTCATGACCTAGGACTGTCGTTAGCCGCAAACAAAGATGATTTCTTTATTTTGGCAAAAATTTCTAGTAAGGAATATTTTCTTTCATATATTCCAAATAGCTCTGATTTAGGGAAATTTATTTCTAAAAATAATTTAAGCGGAAGGGTTGTTGACGTCCAAAGAGAAGAATTAGACAAATCTGTTGATAAAGGTCTAGATGCAAAAGCCCAATTGTCTAATCTTGCTTTACAACGTATTGTTTTTGGCGCTCCCGGTACGGGAAAGAGCCACACATTGGAAGATGATCGAAAAAACAGTGACTTTGCAGGCTTCGAAAGAGTTACGTTCCATCCGAATTATAGTTTTGCTCAATTTGTTGGTTCCTATAAGCCAATGGTAAAATCTATCGATTTGTCATTTGATCTTGATGCAGAAAAAAAACATGTTTTAGAAATTTTGAATGATGAATCTAAAAGTGGCCAAGAAAAATATGATTTATTGTATGAACAGTTCAAAAATGATACTGGGTTGACTAGATTACCTTTATTAATCGGTCTTTATTCAAATGATGATTTCAAGACAAGAAAAACAGATGGGACGCCTGCCGTCGGAGACAACAGTGTTGAAAGAAATCACGGACGCTTCATAAGGCCCTATGTGTCTCTTTATAGGAATCATGTGAAAGACGAGGAAATTACATATAAATATGTTCCTGGTCCCTTTATGCGGATGTATGTTTCGGCAAAAAAGGATGAAAATCATAATTATTTGCTTCTAATAGAAGAGATTAATCGCGCTAATGTCGCTGCTGTCTTTGGTGATGTTTTCCAACTTCTTGACCGAAAAAAAGGCGTTAGTGAATATCCCATTGCTGCTAGTGAAGATATCAAGAAATATTTAAAAGATAACGGAATTGATGATTGTGAAGAATTGAGAATCCCAAACAACATGTACATCTGGGCGACAATGAACAGTGCCGATCAGGGCGTTTTCCCGATGGATACGGCGTTCAAGCGCCGTTGGGAATTTGAGTACATCGGAATCGATGAAAATGAAGATGGAATTAAGGATTATGACATTCCACTGCAAAAGAAAGCAGATGGTTCTCATGAATGGGTAAAGTGGAACGATCTTCGTCATTCTATCAATGACAAATTGACAGAAATGAAAATCAACGAAGACAAGTTGCTTGGTCCTTATTTTATTACCGAAGAAAAGTTGAAGTTGGTCGAAGGCGAAAAAGAAGATAAAGCAGACGAATTTGTCAAATCCTTCAAGAGCAAGGTGCTGATGTATCTTTTTGAAGATGCCGTAAAAATGCGCCCTGGTGACCTTTTTGATGAAAATGCTGTTGGCAGGTTGCGTTTCTCGGATATATGCAAAAAGTTTGACGAAATCGGCCGGGGTATTTTCAACTTCAAAAAATGACAAAAGTAGAGCCATCCTTATTTCAAGAATTGAAACGATACTCCCTAAATGAGATTAGGGACTGTTTGAGGTGCAGCTCTGAAAATGCTAAAGCCTGCATAAATACACTCCGCAAATACGGGATTGTAAAAATTGTCAAGAAAGACAGCCTCAATTTTGCCGATTTGACTAACGATGACCTTGTCATAGCGGATTCTGCAGAAGAAGTTTCAGGAGCAAGCTACACATTTGATTTTGTAGGCATTGTCGCCGTAAAAGATAAAGTAGTCTTCTGCTACCCTAAATACACTGCATATTCCGATAAAGAAAAGATTCTCGAAGAATTGAAATGGGCAATTAAGGCCATCCGCAAATACGATTCCAAGGGTGAGTTGGTTCATTTGCACAATAGGGACGATAAAGGCGAGTATAACAAATTGGCTTTGTCGTTGCACATTTTGCAGGATTACTTCGAGAACGGCGTCTATACAAACATTCAAGAAATCATTGAAACCAACGGCGATGGTGAAATCGATTGGGACCGAACAATTAACGAAACCTTTGCCTATATAAAAGACAATCGCCCTTATTATCTGGAACTGAAAACACGATCTTCGCAAAATGACGATTTTGATTATTTCAAGCGCCTTCATGAATGCATCGTTACTCAATGCTCCAAATATCTTAAGGAATTGACGATATTGGATTTCTTTGATATGCCGGAGGTCCTTTTAAGCGAATTAGATTTGAAGGACTTTGGCGATACGGATTACATCCTCTACCGCTTGGAACGAGAAATCGCAAACCAATTTATCACAAGAAAGCAGAATCTTTTAAAAACGCTTTATACATTTGTCGCCACATCCGGAACAAGTTCGCAGGAGAACTCTTATAGTCTCTATGGGACAAACTGCATGAACCTGGTTTGGGAAAAAGCTTGCGGACAGATATTTGGGAATGAGTATGAAACATTGAAAAGGCATATTCCAAAGCCGTTGTGGGAATTAGATGGCAACTTTGACAAAAATGTTGAGACGCTAATTCCAGACATTGTTACAAGATACAATTATCCTGATGGTTCAGAACTCTTTTACATTCTGGACGGGAAATACTATTTACCTCGTATAACCAATAATAAAATTAGTGGAAATCCTGGTGTTCAAGATGTTGTAAAGCAGTTTGTCTATCATAAAGCTTTCCTTGATTACATTTTCAGTCAATATCATTGCACTGTCTTTAACGCATTCTTGTTTCCCATGCTTTCTGATTCTGGCGAAACGGAAAACATAAAGCTTCGCGGGCATGTGACAATGATGGATTGGGGCGTTGAAACTCTTGTTCCGTTGTATCTGCTGTTTTTAAGGCCGTCTTTTGTATGGAACGCGTATATAAAAGGAAAATCCTGCAAGGACGAACTCAATAAAGTTAGAAGCGAAGTTCAATTCCAAGACGTTTTCTCTGGAATACTCGATACTTCACAGACTTTGCAGAGAAAGTCAAAAGAAAATGTTGACAATCAGCTGACTATGGTCGGTTATTTAAGACAACCTTATTTCAACTTTATTGCCGACGCATTGTTAAAGCCAGAATCTTTTTTATTTTATTTCTACAGAACAAAAGACGGGTTCAAATATCCAATTCATCCTGATTTGAAACACTGCCAAAAATTTATCGGCTATACAGATGACGGTCGAATTATTCGAGGGGATATTTCGAAAAATATCTCCGTAATGAAAGCTGAAAAATTGCAGATAGAATTGGGAAAGAATGGATTTTCTGGCAGCGCACATTCCGCTGAAGACTATATCGTTGTGGAAATCTGCAATTATAAAATTGACGATTCTATTAGTGTAAGCGAGTTAAAGGAATCCATCAATGCGTATAAGGGAAATGATGCGACCAACGCACATTCCCCGAAAGTAATAAAATGCTGAAAAGGAGTATGAAATGACAGACAAACAATTTCATGACGCGTTTACGGCTGCTGGCGGTTGGTTCATTCTAACTCAATATCAGCTTATTGCAAATTCTAATCTTGAGAGAAATGAGCTTTTACGAAGACTCTTTGCGAAGGGTTTTGATTCTGATATAAAGGCGACGCAAGTACGTTTAAGTTCTGTGTGCCGAATTATTCGCGAAGGTCGCTCTAAGGAAGCTCTTGAAAAGATAAGAGATTCTAAACGAATCAACGCCGATCATCCAGAAGCTCGCCAAATGGCGGAAGAAATTTTAGCAACATTATAGGTTCTTTGTACGTATCAATGGTAAAAAAGTGATAAAATTTATTATCTCTTGTCAATTTCAACTCATATTTTTTAGCATATTATCTCACCCCCTACTACATCTTTCATTGGCTTAAATGTGTCCAATATTTCATTTTTAGGCGCGGCGCTATCATAAAAGCTCGTGTAGTATTTTTCTTCCTTGTGTTTGGTGTAGAAATTGCCAATTTCCCACGCGCACCATTGACGAATGCTGTTATTATTTCCTGGAACTCTTAACTCGCTGTTTGTTGTTCTCAAAAACAATAGCTGAGCACTATTTGCTAATACTTCATCTATTTTTCTCTTGGTAATTGAACTGCGACTATTAACTCCATCCCACATCCAATTAACATACAGGAAGCCGGAACGTTTCCAAAAATAATAGAATAGTGCCTGAGATAGTCCTTTGTCTGAATATGCGTAAGACAAAAATGTTTGCGTTCTCGACTTGCGGACCGATTCCATATCAAAGAGTTTAATAAAATTGTCCTGTATTACGTACTCTTGATAATCCGCAATAGCTTTAATCAAAAAACGAAAATATGTCTTAAAAGGTAAGTTGAGATGCTGAGACTCTTTCTTTTCTTTCATTTGTTTCCGAATAAGCGTTGTTATTCTATTAACAAATATATTATTCTGAACTTCTTTAGCGTTGTCGTCAAATAATTTCTGATATGTTTCGGAAGAAGGCATCTCCCCATTGATATTAATGAACTCTTCAAATCCTTTTATCAATCTTGCTGATTCATCATACATATTTCCTATAGCGTGGAAATCTTTAAATGGTATAATACTATCCTCGTTCCTGATAAAGTTTGCGCTTTCAGAGAAGAGTTTGTATCTTGTTAAAGAACTTAAGCCCATGTATTTCGCCTCTACCGTTAATCAATTGGTGTTTTTCGCTTGCGAAAATGAGTAAGAATTGCGTTAGGAATAAAGCCCGCTTGGAACGGAGATGCGCATAGCGCGTTCTTCCCCAAGCAAAGTTTCTATAGAAGCCAAAGAAGGAATTTTAACGTTTACCTTGGAACAACAGCTTAAGGTTATCCCAAGTCCACTTATAAATCGCATCCGAAGCAAGTGCGTGATTTGGTTTCTTGCACACTCTGTCAGGATGTCCCTTCAATAAGAAATATGGGACATTCTCTTCCTGCGCAATCGTTAATTCTGCAGTAACTCCAGTTGCGGAGTCAGTGTATTCTCCACAAAGGACTACAACAACATCGCAGCCTTTTATCCTACGTCGAGCGTTTTCCTTCCAATTGCTATCTATCTTCTCTTTGATAGACATATCCGTTATTTCAAATGGGCTGTCAGGATTTTTCGCTTGGCCAACAAGGCAATCCTTGAGTTCCTTGTCGTGGTCATAGTCGAAACTGATGAATGTACGTTTTTTTGCCATGGTATTCTCCTTGTCTTTTGTTGCTTCGTTATCTTGCGTATTTTTCATAAATTCTGTGAACACGCAATGACTTGTCTAAATTTTCGTAAAAAGAAGCGGTGGAACTTGAACTACGTAGGCGGCTATAGGAATCTAATTCGAAAGACTCGCTTGCCGCAGTCGCGGATTCCTGCAATTCGCCATTGAACCTTTTTTTTACACCTTTAGCATACAAGCCTATCTCGGAATCATTTTTCAAGTATGGCCAAAAGCTCAGGTATTCCGGAATATCAACGAATTCCTTCAAATAGGTCACCGTGGGCAAATCCTTATGGGCGGCCATCCCTATTTCAAAAGGAACCCACCAAGATTTATGAGTCTTGCGTGACATCACAACCAATAAATCGGAACATTTGTTCATTTGCCTTTTGAGGTGTTCGGTCAATTTTTTAGCATCGTGATCCATATCTGGATCTAAAAGATCTAAATATGCTTCCACCTCATATTTCAAGAGTTCTTCTCTAACAATCCTTGCGGAAAGAGAGTCTTCTTGTTTGTGAGAGATGAATACTTTCGGTTGCAACTTTATTACACGAGGCATCATATAGCCCCCTTGTTGACCAAATTCCAATAATGCCGTCCTAGAGCCGTTAGACGACAACCTTTCTTCATCATCGCCGCGAAATACATGTGACTCTTTTTCTTTGGCAAACCATATGGTACAACAAGATTAACACGGTTAAAATGCTGTAATACCTCAAATTTTTTCATATTTCCTTGTTGTCCCACACCTGATTCCGGTTCAAAAGTCGGATCCAACGGAAAATCGTAATCTGGGTTAGGGAATAATCGAGTCAATTGGTGTAGTTCCGCCAACTCCAAGGGAACTTTTGCCTTACGCAACGAAACAAAGTTTTTGACATTTGTCTTAAATACAGGACGCTGATTCCAAGGTCCTAGTGTCTGGTCAATTAAAGCATAGGCGCTACCTGGAGTCACTTCTCCCACCAAATTTGCAGCAGATCCCTTAAGAGCATCTACAAGTAGCCCGGTAAAGACCCCTGACCCATGTTTTTCGGACGCATATTGTTCCTCGGTCGACGCAGCAAGTATCGTCACTCCATCCCCTAATGTCGCTGCACCAGGAAAATTTGCGATATTCCCCATGCAACCGGCATGACAGCAATCCAAAATAATGACACGATTTTTTGCATTGGAATCATTTGCATACTTGAGCACAATGTCCATAGCCAAACCATCATCACCCCTCTTAGAATCGGAAGCTATTATATATCCTCCAGACGAATCTACAAATCCATGAGAGGCTACATAGAGTAGCGCGACCTCTGAATCACCCTTAAAAAGTTCTTCGATAGCATCCTTCAACTGTCCGCAAGTGACCCGAGTCGACTTGTCTTTCGCGGTTAAAGTTGCTACTGTAAAATTGAGGGAATTGTCCTCATTTCTGTTCAGAACTTTCTGCATTTGTTTTGCATCATTCACACATCCACAGAGGTTCTTAATATTATCATAGTAGTTTATGCCCACTACCAAGGCTTTGCGGTTATTTGCCATTTTCATCCTCCTTTAAATTGAATAATACCTAATAGCATCAACAACTGACTTGCTAGTCCAACCAACAGTGTCGACGGCATTGTCACGAACAATAGACGAAACTCGCTCCGCTCCGCGTGGGCGAATGCCGATTATAGGCTTGCCCATCTCCAACGCGATGTCAATTTCCTCTTCTATCCAGTTGGAATAAGTGCAATAAACTCCCGCTGGAACAATCACGCAGCTGGCATGACGAATTTTCTTCTTTAGGGCGGCTCTCAATGCTGTTCGAGTCCGTGCATTATGAATTGGGTCGTCTTTGGGCACGGAATAATTGCGCCAAAAAAAATACGGATGCTCGTCAAGAAGCCTCGTCAAGGTTTCGTAATCATCGTCATAACCCCATGAGTGACAGATAAAGATGTTGAATAATCTAGCCATAAATAGTTTACTCCAACCAAAGCAACAATGTTCTTTTATATGCAAGATTCGTGCCAGTTGCAAAACCATTGGATTGTGAACAAAATCCTTATTTTTTTGTTTCAAGATGTTCCAACCATTGAAGGTATATGTTGATTCGTTTCATTATGAAACGTTGTTCGTGTTGCTTGACGCTTGTTTATCTAAAAATTTTAATTCTCGTTTCATCAAGAGTCACTCAAACATGAGGTTGTTCGCGTTAGGGATAGTAACCCCCTTTGGGGCGGAGACGCGCGTAGCGTGGCGCCGTGAGCGAAGCGAGTATAGCCCGACCCGGCACCCTGCGGTAGGTTCAGGGAACTTGTGCCGGGGAACGCCCATATTGTCAATTGACATTTTTTGTCTGGCCATTTTTGTATATTTAGGGTGCTAAAGAGGGCCGGTGGCCCGAAAGCCGTATTTTTGTATCCCCCGATCAGGTAGTTTGAGGTCGGGAGCTATGGAAATGCGGCTTTTTTGCTTATAGGAGTAAAAATGAAGAATAAACTGCAAACCGTGCAAACGCCATCTGGGGAAAAGGCTGTTTCAGAATTCCCCCTAATTGACGAAAATTTGCTGAAATCGCGAATTTACACGATCCGCGGGATCAAGGTGATGCTCGATGCCGATTTAGCGGAGATTTATGGGTATAGTACAAAAAAATTCAATGAACAAGTCAAAAACAATAACGAAAAATTTGACGAAGATTTTCGATTTCGGCTCACTTCAGAAGAATTTGAAAACTTGAAGTCCAAAATTTGGACCTCAAGATGCGGAAATTCGTCGAATTTCGGCAATTTTTACGAAAAAGAAAACTTGAGGTCGAAAAAATCGGCCTCAAGTTGGGGCGGTTCTAGGTATGCTCCTTATGCCTTTACCGAGCAGGGTATTTACATGCTCATGACGGTTCTCAAGGGCGAACAAGCGACTGCACAGAGCAAGGCCCTAATTCGCCTTTTCAAGCAGATGAAGGACTATATCGTCGCAGAGAACCATCAATTGATTGGAACGGCGGGAATTCCTGAGATGGCCATCCAAATGGCTCAGAACACGCGCGATATCGCGGAACATTCCGTCAATATCAGTGAACTTTCCGGCGAAGTGCATAATGTTCAAGACCGTTTGGGGCGAATAGACCTCAATTTGCAGAAGGTCATGGAGAACTTCATTGACCCGAGCACATACAAGCATTTCCTGATTCTGAACGGTCACAAGCTGGAGGCCGATGTCGCCTATGCGCAGATTTATGGGATGGCGAAAAAGTCGCTGACGATTGTGGATAATTACGTCGATGTCAAGACGTTGAACTTGCTGCGGAATGCGCCCAAGGGCATCGCCATCTGGATCTTTAGCGACCTGCTCGGTGGAAGCCGCATGACGGGTGATATGCTTGCCGATTTCCGTGTGGCCCGCCCAGATGTATCGATTGACGTGAAGCCAGCCCTGCATAAGTTCCACGACCGCTATATCTTTGTAGATTTTAAGGCGAAGGGCGAGAAGTTGTATCACTGCGGAGCATCTTCAAAAGACGCCGGCAACAAGATTACGACCATCGTGCAGCTGGAGGATATTGAAGGATACCGCCCCATGTTCGAGGAACTGTGGGCACAGCTGGAAAAGAAAGGGAACGAATGCAGCGAGTAAATATGACCCAAATCCCGTTTACCATTGTTCCTTATCCAGCATTTCCTTTAGGCACGCCTGTACGCGTTCGTTGGGCGAGTCTTTTAAAGACATGTAGAGCGACACCGTGTCTAGCCGGTTGTTTTGCATCAGCGGTTGCGGGTCGTATTTCCACACCTGCAATTGTACAAAATTGTCCGATAAAAGACCACGGTTCTCTTTTGCGATGTCTTTTTCATCAATCGGCGCCGCATGCGGGCCGCAGGCGACAACATCGGCTTTGGGTTGTGCTAGTAAGGAGCGCTGTGCAAGAGCGCTTTCTCCGGCTTTGGGCATTTTGTCGAAAGCTTTCGACGGGAGGTAGAGCAGTTCCTTTTTGACGGGCGAAATCAGGTAAGGGAGAGCCTTGTCGAACAGAGCCCTTCCAGTTGCGGCACAGGTTATCTGGATAGTCTGCCCTTCCCTGGTTTCCTTGATGAGTCCACGATCCAGCAGTTCCTTGCAATAGCGCGATACGGACATCGGAGTAAGGCCGTTCATCTTTGCTGCTTCGGTTTTCGATATCTTGAAATCCTTGACTTTGTACAGCATGAACAGGAAAAACGCCTGGGCCGAGGCGGTCAATTTCGGGAGAATTTCTCCCTTTTTCAGCGGCTTCTGTGACGCGGTGTATTTTCGCCTGCGGTAGGCGATGCCGAGGAACGGCAAGTAGAAAATAGATGATGCCGAGACAAAGGGAATGCCTTCTTCGACCATATTCTTTCGTTGGAAATCGCTCAGGGTGTCGAAAGCGAAAGCGACAGGCAATGCGGTCGCAATTTCCAGCTGGTTGAGCGTATGCTTGAGTGAATCCCTGCGCAATTCGCTCTCGCCAATAAAGGAGACGAGCAGGAACTTCTGCCCCATAACTTCGGCTTCGTAAAACGCCTTGCCATCGACCATGTAAAAGGGGAGCCCCTTCGGGCCCTTTACGGCCCGAATTTCGCATTTCATCCCGAAATCGTCGAATGCAGCTTGTATTTTCGATTTGATTTCGTTTTTGTCGAAAAAAAAGAAGAAAAAGAAGGTTTTATCCTCGTTTTAACATTTTATTATAATATAACATTTTAAAATGTTAAAGTCAAGAAAAATGTTATAATTGTGTGAAAAATTTCCCAATGCCACCCAATTCGGTGAAACGGCTAGGAAAATATATAGCGATTTGACAGACAGTGATTGTCAAATCTCGGATACCCCAAATTTCACATTAAGCTGGATTCATTTTATAAATCGTTTGCCATTGGCGAACGATTTGGACTTCTCCGAATTTCGTAAACGGTGTTTACGAAATAGAGGGAGAACATAAGTTCACCCTTTCGTGGTTCCCAACTTGTAAGGATTGCTTTACCGAGGTCAAAATTTTTGACCTCGATGCCGGAAAAAGGGGATGCCTCTAACATCAACCGGCCGTTTTTGCGGCTAAATGGAGGCTAAAATGACCAAAGAAGTTATCTCGGCAAAACTGGTTCAAGATGCCAGGCAAATCATCGAAAATGCGCGAAAGAATGCGGTCAGGAGTGTTGATTTCTGTCGTGTCCAGATGTACTGGAATCTTGGCAGGCGGATTTTCGAAGAAGAACAGCATGGTAAGAAGCGTGCCGATTACGGGGCGTATATCGTGAAATCGCTTGCTGAAAAGCTGGAAGCGGAATATGGGAGCGGTTTTTCTAAGCGTCAATTGGAATTTTGCCGCCAATTTTACAACATTTTCCCAATTGCGAACGCACTGCGTTCGCAATTGAACTGGTCGCAATATCGTATGCTGATTCAGATTTCTGACCCCGACAAGCGCGAATATTACGAGCTTGAGGCGGTAAACAATTCTTGGAATGGCCGCGAACTCGAACGTCAAATCAACAGCCAACTATACGAGCGCCTTTTGCTCAGTAACGACAAGGAATCCGTGCTGGCGGTCGCTCGCAAGGAGCGCATCCCTAAAACTCCGCAAGAGGTCATCAAGGATCCGATGATTTTGGAATTTGTTGGGTTGAAAATGAATTCCGCCTTTTATGAAAGTGATTTGGAAGGTGCGATTATCTCGCATATCACTGATTTTTTACTTGAACTGGGCAAGGGGTTCTCTTTTGTGGTTATCGAAATCAAAACAGGCAAAATCACGCATCAGGATCTCGGCCAGCTCCAGATGTACGTGAATTACCACGACCGCATCGAAAAACTTCCCGATGAGAATCCGACTATCGGCATTCTTCTATGCGCTGGAAAGAATGATTCTGCAGTGAAAATGACTTTGCCCGAAGGCAACAAGACCATTCTCGCTAGCGAATACAAATTGTATTTGCCCACCACAGAAGAGCTAATCGGCGAAATCAACGAGGCTAAGGAACTCGTGAAAAAAGCAGGTCACTCAATAAACTAAAGGAGAAATACTATGAAGAAAAATGCAAAAGGTGAGAACAAGAAAGGAAATGCCGGATGGAATGCCTTCTTGAAATTGCGCAGTCAGGCCCAGCGTGGTATGCTCCGAACTATGCAGCAGCTTTCCGCCGATGCCGAGAAGGCAGGTTCCGCCGAAATGACGCTCGATGAAATCAACGCCGAGATTGCCGCAGTCCGGCGAGGGAAATGAAGGATTTACCCAAAAGACTACCCAATACCACCCAATCCGGTGAACTGGCAAGGAAAATATACAGCAATTTGACAGACAGTGATTGTCAAATCTCGGATACCCCAAATTTCACATTAAGCTGGATTCATTTTATAAATCGTTCGCCATTGGCGAACGATTTGGACTTCTCCGAATTTCGTAAACGGTGTTTACGAAATAGAGGGAGAACATAAGTTCACCCTTTCGTGGTTCCCAACTTGTAAGGATTGCTTTACCGAGGTCAAAATTTTTGACCTCGATGCCGGAAAAAGGGGACGCCTCTAACATCAACCGGCCGCTTTTTGCGGCTAATATAAAAGAAATCTATGAACACGAACACCCAGGGAAGAAAGATGACTAGTCCGCATCAATCGGTCGAATCGGGCTGGAAAACTTTCTATCTTTGCGCGTACTATGAAGAACATGCGTGCCATACTGATGCCGATTGCGATTGTTCTCGGGATTCTGATTCCGCAGGCGCATGTGCTGTCGCCCATGATGCCGTTCCTGATCGGCACCATGATGTTCCTGACCTTCGTGACGAAGATCCCTCCGCAGACTCACGGCTACACCTTCAAGATAGAGGTCCGCGCGCTCGTGGTGAGCCTGCTGCTGGTTGCGGCGCTTGCCGGCATCGTGGAACTGTTCGACCTCCCGCGC
>Ga0247609_10002609_pt1 | contig 18952 bp, 16 predicted proteins | sample 172DNAGHGlowgp2_FD_193487 | JGI IMG/M metagenome (GOLD analysis project Ga0247609, IMG submission 193487) | Sheep rumen microbial communities from Palmerston North, Manawatu-Wanganui, New Zealand - 1728 DNA GHGlow gp2 | ecosystem: Host-associated > Mammals > Digestive system > Stomach > Rumen ...
TCGTCATTATATATCAACGGTAGCTCACATTTGAATCGTGGGCTCATATTTATCTCTAACCTATATAAACCCTTAGGTAACTTCCCGGGGTCCATAGAATCGCAAATAAACACGTTATCGATATATATCCGGTTATCCTTCTTTACCAGTCTCATTTACCGCTCCAGTCTTTAGGATCGAAGAACCAAGCACCCAAGGTCAAGATTATAATAATAAACAATAACGTCTTCATTTCTTTCCCTTGACTGCTTCAACTAGACTATCCAGTTTGGTAGCGACTATTGCAAGATTCTGGTTAACTGCTTCTACTTGTTTACGTAAATCTTCCAAGAGAACATCACGATGGTTATTGTCTGCCTTAATCTGGTTAATTTCCCAATCATGCCTCATAAGCTTGTCATGTAAATCCTGAGAATCTTTATCACGTTCGTTCTTCGTAACCTTCCTTGCAGCTTCTACTTGTCTGAATTTGAAGTAAAGATAGCCAAGGCCAAGTATGACAATCACAATTGGCACGGCGCTTGGAGGTATAGATTCCAAGATAGAACCTAATATTGATTCACTCATAATGTGCTACCTACCCTACCAACTTCAATAGAAGTAAACGAAATCTTTATATTACCGTTATCCTGCCAAATAGCAATCTGAGTATTAGATGTTGGACCGATTTGCGCAATACCCTGGTAAACAATTGCTTTATGTACTGATGGGTCAAATATAGTAGAACCAGAATCCACGCCAAATCGTCTACTTGGTGTATAATAAGCAGATTCAGCAATATAAGCAGCCGGATGAATTACCATACTATTATCAGTACTTATGACAGTTTCAGTTCCAATAAACGTAATAGTGCTAGACATACCAGATGCAGTGTAAATAAGTGCAAGTTCGTAAGTATCATTTGGATTATGTCTACATGCTAGTTTATAAGCACCTGCAAAGTCAGCACCTGTTAATATCGTAAAGTTGTTAGATTGAGCAGTCGGTGCATCATATAATCCGCCAGGTAAATTAGTCTGAATAGCATTATTCTGGTTAATATGCAAGTTACGGCCAACAGTGTATTTCCAGCTAATCTGGTTGTCATTGTTGATATTGATGCCTTGTCCAGCAGTATATGTAGCAGGAGTACTCCATTCGTAATATGGAGCATATTGTCCACCAGGTTCTACAACTGTCAATACTTTACCAGCATCACCTGTAGCAGGTTTCTTGACCATAGTTACATTACTGTTCTCGTTATTGAACGTGATACCGGACATAGCACCAGTTGAACTATTCTCGTAAATAGTCATCAAGTTCTTGTGGACAGTGCTTGTACCTTCATATACTTTAATTTCAGACTTTGCTGTTACATCAGTAGAAGCAGCAGCCCCGATATTCTCTCTAGCCTGAGCCTGTTCTGTCGAGGTGAAATCTTGCTGTAAATTAACTGCGACTTTGTTCTGTTTCATAATAAACTCCTGTAAATCTTATAGAATAATTAGAATTACTTCCAATCTTGTGGAATTTGATCAAGATATACACGCGGTCCACAATTTCTGAACGCTTGACCATGTGTTGCTGGAGGCGTTGCTTGACGAGATGCCTGTAGATATAGGTCATAACCGCTTCTATCAGTGACTCCAACAGTACCCGCGAATGCATAATCTAAATCTGTAACTTTAGAAGTATTAAAGAGAGGTAACGTTGTCAATTTAGAACAACCTTCGACAAATCTTTCCATATCTTCAACATTTGAAGTATTAAAGTGTGGAACTTCTTCCAAATTAGCACAATCCCAGAACATCCATGATACATCAGTTGCACTCGACATATCAAATAATGGAACTGTACTTAAATTTGTACAATGAGTAAACATTGCGTTAAACTCAGTTACTAAATGAGTATCAAAGTGAGGTACTGTTCTTATATTATAACATTGAGCAAACATACTATTCATATTAGTGACTTTAGAAGTATTAAATAAAGGTACTGATGTTAATTTATGATTTGCATTACCATTAATATTCCAGAACATACCTGACATATTTGTTACATTAGATGTATCATATAATGGAACAGTAGTTACACTACAGCTTGCAAACATATTTGTCATATTTGTAACAGTAGAAGTATCAAACAATGGAACTTCAGTTACATAACCAAATTGAATAAATAATTGAGACATATCTTCAATTCCTCTTGAATTGAATCCTAATATTTCTAGAATTCTATTCTTATTACCTAATCTACTATATGTATTTGTTATATTATTCGTACCACTCCAATCATTATATGGGAAATGGAAATCCCAGATATTATTTGTTTCATCAACACATGTCCATTCCATTAATGCTCCAACATCATCCGATAATCCATTATAATTATATGATGGTCTTTCTCCCGCACGTATTCTAACACGTATGGTATAAGGTCTCAAATGTAAAGGATTATATGGGTCTGGTATGTTATAATCAAACCATCTAGTATTATATCTTAATGTATTATTTCCATAAGTTAATATCATATAAACTCCGTATTAATCATGTAAATAATAAGTTGAAGTGTATATATCACCATATACATAATCACCTTGTCCAGGTTCCATACCCTGAGCAACGTAACCAATATTTAATGGTAATCTGTTACTATCTGAAAGAAGTGATTGAATTGCATCCCAATCTAATGCAAATTCTATAACGTTTGATAAACTAGAACCACCAGGTTCCAAATCTGAATTATTTGAAATTACATGACTAGAAGAAATCCATTGAATTGTTTGACTAATATCCACTGTTCTATTAGTTAAAGTAACTCTAGGAGTTATCTTACAATCATGAGCATATAACGGATTAAATCCATCTGGCCTTCTATTGAATGTAGCCCATGCCTTAACATATACTGGATAACCAATAGTAGACGTTTCCAAACCAGATTCATGTGACCATAAATCTCCATTACCTTCATAGGCAACAACATGCCCATTATAAATCCTATTGCTAATCCAATGACTATTCTTCTTCAATATGATATTACTGTGTTTAAGCATATTATACCGTTATTGTATAGTTAAATTGTGTATTAAGCTCCAGTGCCACCCCAAGAAGAAGGAATCTGAGCTAACTCTGCAGCACCAGTTGTTGTATTAGAACCACAATTTCTGAATGTTTGATTATGATAAGCTGGTGGTGTTGTTTGAGTTGATGCTTGTTGATATAAAGCTAATGCACCAGATGTTACACGGGTACAACCATTGAACATATAACTCATATTAGAAATATTAGATGTATCAAATAAAGGTATAGATGTAAGTGCAGAGCAGTTAGAGAACATACTTTCTGCATCTGTTACATTTGAAGTATCAAATAAAGCTACAGATGTAAGTGAATAACATTCAGCGAACATACTACCCATATTTGTTACATTTGAAGTATTCGCTCCAAGCACTTCAACTACATTACAAGCTATATACTTATCATTGTAATAGAATAAATGATAGAAATCTGTTCCACTCTTATATACATCATAAACATCAGTTGTTCCTGATACTAATGTAGCAGTTTCATATGTTGTCTCCCAGTTCTTAGTTGGTGGGTTTCCATCACTAGTTCTAACTCTAACTGTATTAGGAGGTAATCCTAACGGGTTATACGGATCTACTGGAGGCGCTTCATTAAATACACCAGAAACTAAAGAATTCTGAGCAGGCATAGAGAATGAAGTTCCGGTTATTTGAGAACCATTAACTGTTATATAGTCAAGTGTGTAATCGGTATTTGGTGTAGCAATAACGTTAACGGTATCATTCGCATGAGCAGTAGCTGGGCCACTGAGTGTACCATTGGCTACCTGTGAATAGGTAATATTATAAAGAGGTGGTTCGTACTTACAAAGAAACGAATTACCAATAGTCATTAATTTGTTGTTGTTTGTAAAGATCTTTGCCATATTAAACCTTTGTTAATTTCATTTCCGTGAACGTTATAATCTGTGATTTATAGTCTTCCAACGTACCTAAAGAAATCCATATATAATAGTTTGTATTACTATTTAAATTAACAGTACCTGTTTGTTCCATTGATATAGCAGTTCCCCAGTTATCATGGTTATACATTAATATACCCTGAGAACGGCTACCTTCATAGGTATTTGTAGTATTAATACTTAATGAAGTATCAAACCAGACGCCTAACTTTCTATATGAGTCTGAAGAATTGGAATTCCAGAAATCTAAACCGGTTGGTGCATTCCATTTAAGACTAAATGTATAATTACCAGACTCTGTTGGTTGATAACGCCTATAAATCAATTCGTTCCAGTTACCAACACCATAAAGGTTTAACGTATTATTATTTGTAACGTTTATAGTATTATTGGAAACTGATTTAGGTGCTATTGTCCAAGCAGACATCGGCAATAGATTAATGCCTGATTCAGCAAATATCTTAGAAGAACCGAGATAAACCTCGGAAATCTTGTTAGACCCGAGATATATCTCTTTATATTTGTTATTTCCTATATAGATACTCATATTAAGTCTCTGGAATTAAATAGATTACGGTTGCTACTGGGTTTGCAGGTAATGCTGTAACAGAAACAATATCAGTAATTCCTGCTGTAGTAATCCAGTCAATAGAACCTGCATTACCTTCTGTTATAGAAATACAGTTACCACCCGTTACAGGAGAAAGCTCCATTTCTAAAGTTTCTGGTTTATTCTCTATATATGCAGGAGAATCTACAGCTGTAACTGCCCAGTCTGATTGAACGATTGAAGATGCAATAGCCTGAGAAACCTCAATATCTGTGGCATATTGAGATAAATCTGGTTTATTCTTGATATACGTTTGAGCAGCAGAATTAGTTTCGTTCCAATCTACTTGAATACCTCTCCAACTAAAGTTATGATTGATAACACCAGGAACATTATCTGAACCTACATAAGCAATAGTATCATCAGAAGGTCCATCACTATCAACTTTCCAGAACCAGAAATATATATCTATTACTGTATTAGAATATTTACCATTGTCATAATCACTTTGTTCATATTCACTAGATATAGGCACAGTAGTGAAACATACTTCAAAGTGTGAACCTACTCGTGCTGCTCTACTACATCTATAAATATATCTACGATTATACACTGTAGCATCATAGAACAAATCAAATTCTGTATGACCTTCACATAAAGCTCTTAAATCACCGTAAGTAACTTGTGATGTTGATGAACTATCTGTTATAACTTTAACATAAGAGTCGGAACTTGGTGTAATACCAGTTACAGATATTACGTCGTTACTATCAATAGAAATATATTGACCAGCAGTATAAGTTGTACCACCAGTTCCAGCAAGAGCATGACCATCGATAGCAGTAACTTGGTTGTTATCGTTCAGTTCTAAGTCACCGTCTGTGAGGTATTCTTCGGTAACGGCAGGTACTATATACTTGACGGTTGTATTGCTGTTATCTAATCCTATGAACTTATTATTGTTATCATAAGCATATACAGTAGAACCAGCATTATTTATTACATTAACATTAATTATAGCAGTATGTGTAGCAATGTCATAAGTACCAGTTACATCAGCTCCTGGATTATTTGCAATAGATATATGGTCAACGTTTGATGGTAATATAGCTTTATAAGTACCAAGTTGTGTCCACACATCACTGAACCGTATTCCACCATCATCAAAGTGATTATAATTGCTTTCACTAGCTTCAGATACTAACTTATATGCCTGTCCTTCAGTATCAATTTCGAACTTTGAATTAGGTAGATATACACCAGACGCAGAATACGGAATGTAATTATCTAAAGCACCTGAAACTGCTTGAATTTCAGCTTCATAAGAATTAGTTTCTGTAGACCATACAGTACTATAATAACCATTTGTACAATCAGCAACCCAATATTCAATAGCTCCATTATAAGCTCTAGCAAATGTAAATTTCTTTGCATTATAATCTGTATTGACTAATTCTGCAAATTCATAGTTTCTAGTTGTAGAATTATATTTGTATGCAATATAATCATGTGAAGTATCAGCATTGCTATAACCAAATGAAGAATTACCATATTGGAATAATATAGCAGTCTTAAGATTCCAACTGTACGGTGCAGAACTAGGAAGATATACAGACTGCTTCTTTGTAACTGGATCTGTATATACGTATGCCTGAGGATAACTTGAAGTATTAGTAATAGTATTAGTATTACCAAGTGCATATCTATCAAGATTAACTGTAATACCCAATTCTGGATGTCTTACAGCAAGTGAGAAACTACTCTTCAATAGTGCCTGTACATCAGGTGCAGGTCCTGCTGCATACAATGTAATATACTTACCATAACCACCTTGTGATTGTGAAACTGCATTTGGAATTACATTTATATCATAGTCGCCAGCATCGAGTACATATCGTCCCCCGGTACTATCACCATAGATGTACTGTGGATTAGTGAAAGATGGACCATTATAAGATACTGGATTGCTATTTAGTGCATAAACTAATTTGAGATTAGCTAAACCAGATACTGCTTCAGGAATATGAAGAATAGCAGATCCTTCTGCAGTATAATAATCTGAATCGTATCCAGGGCTCTTATAGACAATGTACACAGAAGATGTACCGCTTCCAGTAGTACCGCTTACTGCAGTATTATCAAGAATTACAGTTTCAATCGGGTGACCCTGGTCTGTAGGACAGATTACTTCAATAGGACCACCAGAAACATTGCTCTGAATAGTAAATTTACCTAATTCTGTTGTCGGTAATGCACTAACCATTGCAACTGTATCATCAACAGAAATAACGTCATTAGTTATATCAATACCATTACCCGCGGTATATGTAGAACCACCTCCTTGGTCAGTTCCAAGGATTTGGTCGTTTCCGACGCCTACCAGTCTATCGTTATATGTATAAGCTTTCATTGTTTACCTCTGAATGAAGTGATGTTGCTCATATTATGGGTCTAAGATTGTGATTGTAAGATTTGCAGCATATTCTTGCATTTCAGCTTCTGTTGGTATACTGCTGTAACCCTTTATGAGAGGTATGGCCAAATATGCTCCATATCCTTGAGCCACTGGCGCTCGATTAGCATTTAATGTACCTGTGCTACTAGCTAATATATCAGCTTTAGCAATAGCCTCTGGTCCACCGCCGTCTATAGTATTACAATACATCAATCCATTATTTGCTTTAACGTGTTCGTTACTATTATTATTTACTACTATAAATTGCTTTCCTTGACCATCATAACCTTCTGGATATGCAGGTCCTTGCCATGACAAGTAGCCGCTACTAACAGTTATAGTAGCATTGCTTGCATCCATCACGAATCCCGCAGGTGCATCCGGTTTCTTCAGCCACTTGTCTGTAGCTACATTCTTTAATACTTTATCGTTGTATGTATAAACGGTTGTTGCCATAATAAATTTCCTTTGAATTTCTTTGTTTAATAATTAGCTGATGCTAACTGCGTAAATTAAATCTGCAGCATTTGTGTTAGAAGTATATCCCAAATCGGTTTCTACATCGTCTTTCACACCTGCAACGTGAACAGTGACTGTCATAGAACCGCCACCATACCATTTACCAGTATGAACCTGAACTGTGGATGGAACATCGTCTGCAGTAAAGTTGATGTCTATAGCAGAACCGTAGAAAGACTTTCCCTGGTCATTGTTGTCCCATTGAATAGCAGTCTCTTTATCAGATGTAGATGCTTCGTGCCAACTGCCATCATAATACCACAAAGAAGTAATCTGAGTTGTAGTAGCTTGAACCCCGTTAATCTTTAATCCTGCCATATTAAAGTTATCATTGCTTGACCAGGTTAAATGAACTTTATACGAATCATAACCAGATGGTAAACTGTAAACGAGAGAAGAACCTACATAGGCTTCAAGAACTTGCTTGTTGCCTACATAGATTTCTTTAACTTCTTGATTGTTTATATTGAAACTCATGTTAAGCCTCGACTATTAAGTAGAGAACGTCTTGAGTTGGTGACGCAGGTAATCCAGTAACAACCTTAACATCTGTAATTCCTGTCAATAAGTCCTGCTTACCAGAAACTGCTTCTGTAATTTCTGTTGTTACTTCGGTATCTGTAACGAAATCAGAAACATCAGGAATTAAACCAGTAGCAGCTTGGACACCTGTAACGACTGCATTGTAAACTTCTGTATGTGTTGCATAAGAAGTAACATCTGGAATTGCTGATGCTAATGCATAATTTGCAAGGTCAACCTCTTCAAACGTTACGTCTTCAGTATCTGGAATTTCAATACCTGTTACAGAAATTGTAATATCAGAAACACCCGTAACTATTGCTATGTTAGTACCAGCCTTTATTTCGAGAGCATCCATTTCTATGATTTCAGGTAATGGTTCAAGACCAGTTACGGAAATTTCATCATTATCGATAGAGATATAATCACCAGCTGTATAGGTTGTTCCACCAGTTCCAGCAATTTCATGGTTATTAATTGCAGTAACCTGATCATCACCGTTTAATTGAATGGTTGGAATAGTAGCTTCAACATCAGAGAGTTCAGATTTAGTAGCAAATCCAGTTACAACAGGGATTGCAGAAACCTGAGCAAACTGTGTAATATCAAGTTCTTCGAATTGAACTTCCTCAGAATCTGGAATTAATGCAGTAACCTGTTCTTCAGTTACGAAATCAGTAACAGAACTTGCGATAGCTTCGGAAACTTCAGTATCAGTTGCATAATTATCAGGAACAGATGTCAAGAAACCTTGGTTATTAACCCAAGTTTGTGTGGCCATGTCTGAAACATCAGGAATTAAACCTGTAGCAACTTGAACACCCGTTACAACCGCATTATAAACGTCTGTTTCTGTTGTATAATTACTCAAATCAGTACCAGATGCAGAAATAACAACAGAGTTATTGACAATATCAATTTCGATATTCTGACCGGCAACTAAGTCATATTCTTCAGGTTTGTGTTTGATATAAGAAGGTTCTGTAGTATCATCTTCTGTCCAGTCAGACTGTACCTGTGCATCAGGAATGATACTAGTAACATAATTAATAGCTGTGACAATTGCATTATTTACTTCAAGATCAGTTGCATAACCAGACAAATCAGTACCAGATGCAGCAATGATAAGGTCAGAACCCGAAACGGTAATTGTAATATTGTCACCTGCAACAACATTGTAATTATCTGGTTTGTTCTGAATATATGCTGGGTCAGTTATATCAGTCTCGGTCCAGTCAGACTGTACTTGAGCTGCAGGAATTGCAGTAGCGAGTTCATCCCTTGTAACGTAATCATTGAAGATAGACGGGTCAACAGAAATGACATTATTTAGAATTTGAATTCCCCACCCTGCGTCATATTCTGCACCCGCACCACCAGAAACTCCAGCACCGACAGAACCGATTGCATGGATTTCAATGAAGAGGTCATTGACAGTACCTTCGAGACCAGAGAAGAATATGTAATAATCAGTATCAGAATTCAACTTATAAAGATCATAAGAAATTTCAAAGTACTGAGATTCTGTGATAGATTTATCAACATTGATATTGATATTATTGAAGGTAATATATTCAATATAGGAGATATTACTATATACATTGTTAGGAGTTGTCTGGTTATAACGACCTCTAACAGTAACATGATAAGAACTACCTTTCTTTAACTTAATCTTACCATCATCTGTTACGTCAATTGTACCCTTAGTACGTGCCATCACAGCAGCACCAGAAACCGCAGTTGCATAGAACTGCCCATAGTCACCGATACCAGTAATAGCAGAAACAACTTCGATTAATTCATCATGGGTTACGTAAATATCTAAATCTGGCTTATTCTGAATATAAGAAGGATCGGAATTATCAGTTTCATCCCAGTCAGACTGTACTTGTGCATCAGGAATAATACTGGTTACATAGTTGACTGCAGTTACTATTGCTTCATTAACTTCGGAGTGTGTAGTAAAGTCAGAAACGTCTGGAATTGCAGATGCCAAGGCATAGTCTGCGAGATTAATTTCTTCAAACTCTACTTCCTCTTCTTCTGGCAACTCAGGAATTAATCCAGTTGCAACTTGAACAGCAGTGACCGTTGCATCATATACGTCTGCATTTGTGGCATAATCACCTTCAGGTTGCAAACCAGTAACTGTGATTGTATTGTCTACAATAGAAACATACTGACCAGCTTCTAATGGGTCAGGAATTACAGAAGTAGCTAATTGAACACCAGTTACGACAGCTTCATAAACTTCAGTATGAGTAGTGAAATCAGAAACATCAGGAATAGCAGAAGCTAATGCGTAATCATCGAGGTTAATCTCTTCGAATTCAACCTCTTCCTCATCCGGTAATTCCGGAATTAAACCTGTAGCTGTCTGAACTGCTGTAACCGTTGCTTCGTAAACTTCCGTGTGCGTTGTGTATTCGCTCAAATCAATAGACGATACAGCAGATACAACTTCGTCATGAGTTGCATAGATAGATAAATCGGGTTTGTTCTGGATATATGCAGGACTAGATTCATCCGTTTCATCCCAGTCAGACTGAACCTGGGTTGCTGGCATTGCACCAGTAACGAAATCGATTGCGGTTACGATAGATTCGTAAACATCTGTATGCGTTGTATAATCGTTGAATATATCTGGATCAACAGAAATTACAGAAGAAACGATATTAATGCCCCAACCTTCCTGATATTTAAAGTCAGGATCGAGAATGGAGAGGTTGCTTAAACTATGAATTTCTACAGTAAGGTTACTGACTTTACCTGCACTAGCTGCAAATGCGATATAATAGTCTGTATCATTAGACAGCTTGAATATATCGTAAGAAATCTCGAAATTCTGTGGGTCTGTAATAGTATTATCTACATTAACCTGGAAAGGAGTAAACGTAGAATATTCAATATAGTTTAATGTATTAAGGCTATTGCTAATATCAGTACAGACATACGAACCTCTGACAGTGATATGATAAGAATTACCTTTATGTAACTTAATCTTACCGTCTAAAGTAGTATCTAAGTTACCCTTGATACGATACATGTTAGCACCAGTAATGACGTCTTCAGTTGCCATATACTGACCGTATTCGAGATGACCTAAATCAGAAAGGTCAATGCTGAATGTCTTGGTATTAGTTTCTTCGTCAATGTGGGTTGTAATACTGATAGTAGAAGCAGGAGAGACAATATCGACATTAGGAACTTCTTCAGGAAGGTCAATTTCCTGATAAATAACCTCCATTTCACCGTTCTCGTTCTGTATAATTGCAGAAACGGTTTGAGTAGGAGTAAGAGTTACAGAATAAGGTTCCTGTTTATCCTTCTTGTTCTCTAATGCATCATTAATATCGTCAATCTGACCCTGAAGACCAGTAACTGCAGATACCAATGTTTCTTCTAATTCGTTAATTCTCTCTGTATTAGAAATAACCGCACCACCGTCTGCTGGGGTGACGTTATAACGCGACATAATCAGATTACCATAACGGTTATATACATAAACGTCATAGGCATTATCTGGATTTGCCAATACAATATTTGAACCGAGGGAATCTAATGGAATCTGGAAAGGATGTAATGTTCCAGCGAAATCAGATGCACAGTAGTATTTATTACGTGTGCCTGCAATATAGACCTCAATGTAACCATCTGTTAACGGTTTGCCGGCTGAATTGGTTAATTCAAAGCATGGGTCAAGTAAATAAGCCCATTTAAGCTCTTCATCTCGTGTGACCATATCAATTTATCTCCTAAATCCTAAGCTGTTACTGCATGTAACGATATGATTTATTTCTATTGTAATAATTAGAGTATATAAGAAATAATAGAATTACAGAATATTTAGAAATGTAAACAAATATTTGCAGAAATTGCTATATTTAATTCTATAAATATATACAGAGGTTAACAATGGAAGCATTACGATGGAAATCACCTGGAAGAAAGCGTCAGGTTGGAATTAAATATAATGATCCTTCATATGTCATCGGTTATGACCTTGACAATGAAGATTTCACAAATATTATTATCAAATTGAAGAACAAGGAGGAACTCAGTAACCAGGAAGACAAGAGATACGGTGAATATGTATTGACCGTTATCGAAATGGTATTGGAGAATTCAAAGTTTAAGAACAAGACAACAGAAGAGAAATACGAGATGAGAGACCAAATGTATTATGAACTTTGCAATGGTCTCCTTTCTTATAAACCGGAGAAGAAATCGAATATATACAGTTATGCATACAGGATAGCCTATGTCGCAGGTATACATTACTTTACGAACAAGGAGAAGGACAGGAAGAAGTCTGAATCTATCATGGAGCATTGTATGGAAGAATTACAGGAATATTTAGATTCCATTACAGACCACAAGAAGAAATCTTATAACAAGGAATAATATGAGCACATTAAATCCACAGATATTAGCAGTTCCAGGTGACAATTTCGCATGCGGAGTTTATAGAATTATCAATCCTACTATATTATTACAGCAAACTGGGTTAGATATTACTTTGGCGCCTGCAGGTAAATTTAGATTTACAAATTACGATGTATTATATACACAACGTATTGTATCTGAAAGTTCACTTAAGTCATTGAAGAATGTAAAGGACAGAACAGGTATTAAGATAATCGTTGATTTCGATGATTTGACATGGACGTATAATGGTCAAGGATTACCAGAATATAACATCGTCAGGACTAAGGTAAATACGGATGCAAATAAGCTGGCAATGGACACTTATGCAAGAGACGTAATTGACTTTGCTACATGTACGACTGAATCGATAAAGGAAGCATTATCTGTATATATTGACCCTAGCAAGATTAAGATTATCCCTAATAGATTACCAGTCAATGAATGGTTATTTGATACTGCTACGACTATGCCTGCCGAGGATATATTCTTCTATGCTGGTTCTGCTACCCATTACGACAATGTAAATAAGTTACCTGGTGATTTCAGTAACGGTTGGATTAAATATTTACAGAATAAGAAGGTAATAACCATGGGTGAACCTCCATATTTCTTGAAACCTGCAGCAAAGGTACCAGTATGTCCAATGCAAGTATATGCACGTAATTTCCATAATTATGCACGTAGCTGTAAATTTATTATTGCACCATTGGCAGAGAACTTCTTCAATAAATGTAAGAGTAATCTCAAATATTTGGAATCATGTGCTGTTGGACGTGTATGTTTAGTTACAGACTTCCCAGGATCACCATATAGCGATGCACATGAATACCAGAAGGTTCCAGTTAACGCTACTGCACAGACAATCGAATATATCGTTGAACGTGCAAAGAAACATTACGGTGAGATATTGAAATATCAGTACGACTATGTAAAGAACTATTGGTTAAATAACCATATTAACGAGTATAAAGATATATTGAAATGACATGAGTAATAGAACGCTCTATTAACGTGAATATATAAATATATAATAATAATATATATAATAAAGAAACCCCAAGAGGAACTTCCTCAAGGGGTTATTTATTTATTCCTTGTCGTTAAATATTACATTGTAACGAGATTTGGCTGAGCGTCCTTAACGAGAACGAGAGCAGCACAACGTGGTTCAATGCACTGAGAAACAGATGCAACAGTCCAACGAGTGGTGTTCGTACCCTTAAGAATGTCAACAACGCGACCTTCGTGAACGTAAATACCTTCGATAGATTCAGATGTCTGATCGGCGTTAGACCAGTCGAGATTCTTGAAAGTATCGAATTCCTGAGCACCTTCTGTACGGATGATACCCATGTAGTAAGTACCTGCAGCGATTGGGTTAACGAGCTTTGCGTTTGCGAAATCAGCAAGAGCAACGTTAGAACCGTCAGCCTTGACAGCTTCCTTAGTTCCCTGACCGGTTAAATCAACAGCGCGAACCTTGACTTCACCAGCAGTTGCATCTTCGATAGCGATAAATGCCTTGTTGAAGGACATCTTGTTACCAACGAGGTTAGCAGCATAGATACCGTCGACGAACAACGGAGTACCAGCTGGAATAACTTCAGTGACACCAGAGAGCTTCAATGTTGCAGTAACAGCACCTTCAGCCTGGACGAAACCAGAGACAGTTGCAGAAGTGAGTTCATTTGCAAGGTCTGCAGAAATTTCGATGGATGGGAGGAATTGCTGTTCACGGAATTCAGTACCAGCGAATGCACCGAACATACCCTTAGAGGCAATCGGATCAGCATTGACCGGATCGAAACCCTTACCAACAGTTGCGAGGACGGAGTCAATCATCGGGTCGATGAAGCCGTAACGCTTGTCAGAAGTGATAGAACCCAATGCACGAGAAGCCTTAGAGAGTGGAAGGAAGCCGGTACCAACGAATGCAACGTTCTGACGACCGAGGTCTTTCTTGATTGCTTCTGCAACGACACCTTCGATAAGAGCTTTCCCGTTAGGAATCGCGATCTCACGGTCCCAGTTAGCCTCTACGACATCCTTATATTGGTCAGTACCAATAACGATGTTACCGAAATCTGGGGTTACTTCAATCTGACGTTCCTTGAGAGTGGAAATATCGGAAGTTTCGAGGGATGGACCCTTGACGAACTTACCATTGTCCTTAACGACGAAACGATAAGTGGTATCATTACGCATGTTTGGGCGTAACTGATCTGCGACGTAGGACTTAGAACCTACAGTTAAATATGCACCCGATTCTGCAGCACGGACTGCGATGAGGTTAGTGAGCTTGTTGGGCTTAAATTCATTTGCCATAATAATATTCCTTTAAATTTGAAATTGTTTATCCCCTAGGATGTTCACGGAGGTAACGATTCCAATAATTTCTGTCGTGTACCTCAGACACATTACCAGGAGTGCTGTTTATTTGTTTACCGATAACCGGAAGTTCCTTCTTTGGTTCTACTTTAACTTCGACCTTCGGTTCTTCCTTCGGTGTTGAAATTGGATTGTGACGTTTATCCAGGATTTGGTCTGCGATAACCGCGATGTTTCGTTTCAATGCATCAGGGTCAGTGCTTCTGAATGCATAGCCCAATAACTTATTGTCAGTCATGAGTTCTCGCAATACGACAGGATATTCTGGCATAGTGCTGAGATAACCAAAGACTACTCCGTTTGGGTCAACTTCAGAAACTGCGTCATAGAATGCCTTACCGTTTCTTTCAATTAACGAGTTATATTCTTCACGTTCCTTCTCGTCTTGGAAACAGGATTCTACTCTGCGCTTATCCTCTTCAATGTCCTCACGTATCTGTCTTTCCTCATTGTAACGCTGCAGTTCACGAATTTCATCCTGCATATCACGTTCTTTGAGTTTCCAGTCTACGTAGCTTGTGGGATCTGGCTTTCCTTCTTTGTCAACGAAATGTTCGGCCTTAAGACCTTTACCTTTGTTTAACTCTTCTTCGAGTTCTTTAATGCGAGCTTCGAGTTGTCTCTTCTCTTCCTTGGATTTCCTCTTAAGACGTTCGAATGCATAATCTCTAGGAGTCTGCTTCTTCTCTTCTTTCTTTGGTTCTTCCTTAGGAGTTTCCTCAACTTTCGGTTCTTCAGTCTTCACTTCTGCTTTCGGTTCCTCACCCTTATCATCAGGTTTGTCCTCTACTTGCTTCTGTTCAACACCCTTTGCTGCCTCTTCGGTAGCTTTATCTTCAACAGTTTCGGCAGGTGCTTCCGCAGCTGTTTCCTCGGTTTCTGGAGTGATAGGTTCCTTTACTTCCTCGGATTGCCCTTTCTTATTGGCAAGATATGAATTTACTTCTTCTGTAGTCATAAATCGGTGACCGTCCTCAATCAGGGTAATAAACGTATAGCATAACCCCTGCTATCATGCTTTACAATTAATAATTAGTAAACTTTATTTAGATTTAATGAAATTCTGATAATAATCTTCCATAGATGGTGAATTTAACCATTCTGCCATTCTTACTGGATCAATACCTGTATATGGATATACCTTATTGCCCATCTGAACCATAGCCATGTTGGAATAAGGGTCATAGTCCATTGGTCCAATGAAACTAGAAGATTGAGATACTGCACGTCTTGGTTCTGTATCGTTCCAGTAACGTGGATAATCCATTTCCCTTTGCTGTGCTTCTGCCATCAAGACATTATACATCAGTGTCTTCTGTGGTCCAGGAGGTAATGCAAGGAATTCAGGATAATTAGGAAGAGTGGTAATATCCAGAAGTTCCTGATGTTCCTCAGGAGTCTGTCTTTCCACTGCCTTCCTTTCACCAGTCATCAAGGCGTTATGACCAAGACCTTTACCTGTCATTACGTCGAAATGAATCATTATGCACCTCTTGTCATTGCTTTGACGGTATCTTCCATACCCTTGATATAGGCGTCAGATTCAGATTCCTGCCTATCCATTTCCGATTCTGCAGCCTTAATCTGTAATTCTGCGCCTTTAATCAATGTATCGTCATTATTCTTGTTTGCTTGCATACCAAGCTTTGCAGATTCAATTGCAACCTTGTCTTGTTCAGAAACGATGAATTTCTGCCATTCCTGTTGTCTCTGTTCTCTATTATCAATCATGGATAACTGAGCAGCATTCAACTGTTGACGTAACTGTTCACATTCTGCGTTCTTCTGTTCAAGAGCGAACATGGTTTCGTCCATCTGGTTCTTCATCTGGTTCATCATATGGATTGCAGCTGGATCCTGTGCTTCTGTAACGAACTGAACGTCAGGAGGTAAGTTTGCAATAATATTACGTGACAATTCTTCACCAAGGTCATCCTTAAGAGTATCTGCAAAGTATTTAGCGATAACCGGTTTCATATTGTCTGGCATAATTGTAGCCAATGCTGTCAATTCCTGACGTGCCTTCATCTGACGTGTAACAACAGAAGGTCCGTTCTCAAGTGTAAACTTGAGGTCTTCACCACCTGTAATCATCTGAATAATAATCTTGGAAATTGCTCTAACTGCCTTAAATGCGTTATTATAATAGTTTGCAGTATTGGATTCCTTAGAAATCTGTTGACGTAATATTTCGGTTGCAGTTCTTTCACGTTCACCACCCTGAATACCAGTCAATGGAATACCAGTAACATCTTCTAACAATGTTCTGCAAGTAGATACTGTAGCCTGTAAATCACCAGTCTGGAAACCTTCTGTTAAAGGAACTGGCTGGTGTTCACCTTTCCATAGAACTGCTACAGAATCATCTTCATTACATGCGGCCATGTTCTGTTCGAGACCGTCAATTGCATCAACGTTAACCAGATAATTAGCTTTAGCACTTCTTCCGCAACGTTCAATTAACGTAGAATAGGCAATGTTTGCACCTAATTCAAGAGACATGGTTTGCTGAACAATACCATTATAATCAATATCACCGTTATGATAAATCTCGTTACCTGCAAGACGAACAATTGGAATAATCTTGATTGGTAACTCATATGCTTCAACTACCTTGTCACCACATATCTTATACATGTCGACATAACCAGATTCATTCTTTACGTAATAAGAAATTAACGCAACAGAATCTTCTGGCATTCTCCATTGCTTAAAGTCACCAACGTTAATGAAACACGGTGTCATTGGATAAGACATAGGAACTACATCGTCACCATATAGACGCTTGGCTTTCTTTAATGGAATAAAGTTCAGAATTGCACCTTCTTCGGCATCTGAACCTTCAACGGTTGCGACTGACGGGTCAAAGGCGACTGCATTAATTCTGTTTGCAGATTCAATAACAATCTTCGGTTCTCCAGTCATTTCGTCGGCAACTGTGGTTACAATCATATATCCATAACCGGTTAGACATGCCTTACGGAATGCGTCAATCATTGCAGATTTGGAATCGTTGTCAGATTCGATATTGTCAATTAATTCCTGTATATCTTCGAGACCGTTTGTCTTATCGCAAAGTTCTGTATGCCAAGGAGAATTAGAAACTGGTGACGAAATTGCGTTACACAATACGTTCCAGTTATTTAAACTAAGATTTAATCTACTCTTATTACGTTTGTACTTCTTCTTAAACTTGTCATTCCAGAAATCACCTGAATAAATCTGGAGGTCTTCCAATGCACGGTTAATTACAGCATTGAAACGTGCATCGGATCTTGTTAAGAAATTATTACAGTTATTAATTATTTCGCGTTCTTCTAACATTTGAACCTCTTAATCAATAATTAGACCTGCTCAATGGTAAAGTATGCAGTATCACCAGCGAGATGGAAGTCATAAAGACCTGCACATAATGGCATATTCAATACATCCCATGTATAAGGAACACCGTAAGTCTTCTTTACAGAACTTAGTTCTGTTGAAACTGTTGATACATTGGTCAAGAATATAGATAAACCGCCTGCAGCACCTAGACCTCTAGCCATCGTGTTCATATAGACATGTACTCTTACATTAATATTGATGGTACCAATCGTAAACAATCTTATACGACATGCGTAATCATTTGGATGATTAGCTAAAGTATAAATATATGCACCAGTATTACCGTACATCGGAGTAACACCAGACGGATGATTGTCGTCGATTGGGTAAACAACAGGAGCAGAGGTATCGTTAACGAAACTCATGGTTCCAGTATTACCCTTATATGTGTAGATGTTGTAGTTATCGTAAGAACTAGATAATGATGGATGTACAACAATAGGATCTGCACTGATACCGACGTTATCCTTTATGGTCAAACCTCTAACAAGGTCTTCCAATGCAATATGTGGGTCTTGTGCATTTACAGTACCAATCTCAATCTGTCCAGCAACGAAGTTATTAACGAAATTACCGGAAATAATTCTGTGAACATGATAAATTACATGTGTTCCTGTTGCTGCTGGGTCAGTATCAACAGTGATTTCATCATCCTGGTTAATACCGTAAACTTGGAATGTATTGGAAATATTACTATCCTTTACATCACAGTAACCACAATATACTGGAACATTCTGTAC
>Ga0247609_10002612_pt1 | contig 18945 bp, 19 predicted proteins | sample 172DNAGHGlowgp2_FD_193487 | JGI IMG/M metagenome (GOLD analysis project Ga0247609, IMG submission 193487) | Sheep rumen microbial communities from Palmerston North, Manawatu-Wanganui, New Zealand - 1728 DNA GHGlow gp2 | ecosystem: Host-associated > Mammals > Digestive system > Stomach > Rumen ...
TGTGCATAAGGTCGAAATACCCCTGCAAAATACCATTCTCGCCTGGTGTACCATGAATGGTAATGTAGGCAAAGTCGGGTTTTACCTTCACGCCACCTTCCATGAATGAGAAGTCGTGGCGATTGACTTCGGCTGTCGAGCCATCCTGCAGACGAGCCGTCCAGTCAAGGCCTTTCACTTCAATGGTATATACAATGAACTTCTCGCGGTCGAGCCATGAACTGATGCCCGCTGCACTACGGAGCGAGACATCATACTCTGACGAGTCTCCTCCTGCTATGATTGCTATAATTGGTTTCATCTATTATCTCTAATCTATAAACTGTTTTTTTTTCTCTCAACTCTCTTTCATTCCCCTCCACTTCTCGATCAATGCTTCCATATCGGACGGCAACTCGGAAGAGAACATCATCTCCTTGCCCGTTTTGGGGTGAACAAACCCCAGCGTCTTTGCATGGAGAGCCTGTCGCGGGCATATTTTGAAACAATTCTCCACAAACTGATGATACTTTGCGAAGGTCGTTCCTTTTAGGATTTGGTCACCTCCATACCGTTCGTCGTTGAATAAGGTGTGCCCAATATGCTTCATATGGGCTCTTATCTGATGGGTACGCCCCGTTTCCAAAATACATTTCACCAACGTGGTATAACCAAAGCGCTCGAGCACATAATAATGAGTCACCGCATGCTTGCCAATACCTGAGTCTGGGGGAAAAGTCATCATCTGCATCCTGTCCCTGGGATTGCGAGCAATATTGCCTTCTATCCTTCCCTCGTCTTCAGTAAAATTTCCCCATACCAGTGCATTGTATTCGCGCTTGGTGGTTTTGTTGAAAAACTGTAGTCCGAGACTGGTCTTCGCTTCCGGAGTCTTAGCTATGACAAGTAAGCCACTTGTATCCTTATCGATTCTGTGCACCAAACCTATTTCCGGATTGTTGATATCGTATTGGGGCTTGTCCTTTAAATGCCAAGCAAGAGCGTGCAACAGCGTAGCGTGCCAATTGCCGTGACCAGGATGGACCACCATTCCTGCCGCTTTGTTCACCACCATCAGGTCGCTATCCTCATAGACGATATCGAGCGGTATTTCCTCAGGCTTGATAGTGTTGCTGTATAGAGGCCGGTCAAGCATTACTTGTATTACATCAAAAGGCTTGACCCTGTAACTGCGCTTGATAGGGCGCTCGTTACACATGATAAACCCTGCGTCAGCCGCCTTCTGAATACGGTTACGGGAGATGTTGGCCAGATGATCAATGAGGAACTTGTCGACTCGCATCAATCCCTGCTTGGCATCCGCCACAATGCGATAATGCTCATACAGTTGCGACGATTCATCATCGTCTGCATCCATCTCCTCGATATCGAGCGCATCCAAATCCTCTAATTCCTCTAAGTCCGCCATTCCACTAACTACTATGCACCTACTTACAACTGCTCGTCAAAATTGCTTTCACTTATGTCTGTATCAATATCATACTCTCCGTTACCATCATCGAAATACAGAGAATCTTCTTCTATCTCACCGGCACCTACAAAAAGGGTAAGTGAACGCTCTCGCGAGATCATTTCACCAGCATGGACATCACGGTTACCCTGACGTATTTTCAGTATCTGATCTTTGTCGGCACCTTCGATATACTGAGGTTCCGTGAGTTTGAACCCTAACGACCTTAGGATGATTTGAGCCTCGCGGAACGAACTGTTTCCAACCAGATCGGGCATCTTTACCATTGGCTCACCCAACATATTGACGGTGAGATATACAATACGTCCGCTCTTAATCAGCGTACCCGACTTTGGTGTCTGCTCAAGTACCGCACCCGGCTTAGCCGTCTTCTTGTAGGTAGAGTCGGTGATGACTGCTTCAAACCCGCTGCTTGCAAGTGTTGTGCGAGCCTCGCGGAAGGTCTTGCCCACCACCGATGGAACACTGATTTTCTCACCATGATTGGTGTACGAATCAAGGGTGTTGAAGGCAATGACTGGAATGCAGAATAGCAGTCCCAGAGCCAATACCACGTTGACCCAGAAGATGACTCCCGTCTTGCCTTTGAAATACTTTTTTAATCCCATTGAATATCTTTCGTTTTATTAGTTGCAACTATTTCAAGATGCAAAGATACGACAAAAAAGCTAATTGACCATTGCCGATTGACATTTTTTAAACATTTACGATTAAAAAGGTACATTCTCCCCATGATTTCATTTCTGTGTGCGAGCACAGCGAAAAAATATCATGAAAGTTTTTGTTATAATAAGAATAATGTGTACTTTTGTGCCACCGAAAAGATAGTTCGTAAACTAAGCGATAGCTCACAAATTTAATCAACCAATATCATTAACAATTTAAAACAATTTCGTATGAAGAAAATTTTACTTACATTATTCGGCTTAATGCTGATGTTTTCTGGCAATGTGTCAGCACAGGAAGTGACAATCGACTTTTCTGGTTCAACGGACAACTGGGAAATCGGCACAACAAAGTTGATAGATGCAAAAGAATTTACTTACGGCGGCTATACCATTATTCTTGAAGGAACAGCAGGAAACGGATACCGTTGGTATGACTCTGGCAATATTATTTTAGGCAAACAGGGTGCGACATTGACTTTGCCAGCTTTCGGTTTCGATGTAGAGCGTATTGATGTAGTGGGTACTTCAAGTGCAAGTGCTTCTGTTAAGCAGAATATCTTTGTTGGCGACGAAGCTGTTAGTACAGAAACAACAGGAGCAAAAGATGTTACGAACCAATATGTAATTGCAGAAGGTAAGCAGGTTGCTGGTACAATCTATACATTGAAGGTTACTAGCGCCCACAACACTCAGATTACAAAGATTCTCGTTTGGAAGAAGGGGACAACAGTTGCTGAGGAAATCCCAGTAGTTGAAAATATTGCTGCCTTCAATGCTCTCGAAAAGGGAACAAAGGCGACATTGACTTTGACCGAAGCTCAGGTAATTGGTGCTGGAAACAATAATATCATAGTGAAAGATGCTTCTGGTTCTATTTGCATGTACAATACAGGTCTTACATATACTCTTGGACAGATTCTAAACGGAACCATCACAGGTACAGCAGGAGAATTTCAGGGTATAAGCAACTTGCTAGCATGACAGAAAACAGCCTGACTGCTACAGAAGGAACCATCACTCCAACTGTTGTTACTGCAGCAGAGGCAGCAGCAGCACCATTGCTTTCTGGTCCTTACAAAATTGAAAATGCTGTTGTAAAGAAGGACGGAAATAATTTCTATATTATGGATGGCGAAGAGAAGGTTCTTCAGCTTTACAACCAGTTTAAGGATGCTAATATCACTTTGGCAGAAGGCACTTTTGATATTGAAGGTGTTGTAGGTAATTACAATAATGTTCAGTTCTGGGTAACCAGTTTATCTAGCGTTCCGACAGCTATTAGCTCCGTGAATGCTGCTAGCATTAAGCCTGCTATCTTCAACGCTGCAGGTCAGCAGTTGAGTGCTCCTCAGAAGGGCATCAACATCATCGGTGGCAAGAAGGTATTTGTAAAGTAAAATCAAAGTCGTATTTTTAATCACAATGTGCTCGGGGTTTAGGCCTCGGGCACACCTAATAATAATTGCATATGAAGAAATATTTACGCTTTTTGTTTGTAGCCTTCTTGGCTATGCAAGAAATGAACGCAATGGCCTCTGACTGGGTTATTGATTTTAACAAGATGACTGTGGCTACATCTTCGAGTGATAGCCAGGATGGTGACATCAACGAAACCACAACTTTCTGGGACGAAACTAAGACCGTCAAGATAGAAGTGTCTCCTAAAGATGAGAGCGCTACGACTGCCAATCGCTTCTGGGGAACGTCAAATGGTCCTCAGCTTCGTATGTACTCAGGTAGTATTACTATCACCACCACAGGTGCTGCTCTTAAGACAATCGTTTTCAACAACGGTAAGTGGAACACAGGCAATACCGCAAGTGTAGGTTCGTTGGCAGAAGGTAAGTGGACATTTGCAGCAGGTGCATCAAGTGTTGTCATCACCATTGCTGGAAATACCCAGCTCAACAACATAACCTTCAGCACCAAAGCTTCTGAGCCAGAAGAAGAAGTACATATTGCCAACACACCAGAGACGGCTTATACCGTTGAACAATGTGTAGACATTATTCAGGCAGGCAAAGCATTGTCAGAGAAGGTTTATGTGAAGGGTTTTATCACCGACATCGATGAAGTAAGCGTTGAATACGGCAATGCAACCTTCAAGATTGCCACCAAGAAGGGAGATAAGGATGCAGAATATAAACTGAAGATATACAGATCTAAATACTTTGATAACCAGAGGTTTTCGGAACAAGATCAGATTGCCATTGATGACGAGGTGATTCTCTACGGACAGCTTCAGCTCTATAATGGAGAAGGAGAGATGACGAATGGATACCTCTATGCTCGTAATGGAGAAACCAGCAGCATTCATCTCATCCAAATGGCAGAGCAGGCAGATAAGATCTACAACACTGCCGGTCAAAAGCTCTCAGCACCTCAGAAAGGACTCAACATCATCGATGGCAGAAAAGTCATGGTTAAGTAACAATACGACCATACTATTTTTAGTTGGTTGTTGCAGGTCTGCTGAATATTAGGGCAATGATATAACAGTTGGCACAAACGCTTATATTTGTCGATATAAAAATGTGCAACCCCGTGGGTCTACAACACAGAGATAATCTCTGTTTTAACTTACGGAAGAAATTACCCTTAAGGGAAAAAATTGTTACCCTTAGGGGTAGCAAAAATTCCCACTAGGGGGAACAAAAATATGAGCCAAGCCGCAAGCCAGTTCGACTAGCTCACAACAAAAAAGATGAAGATGATGCATTTGTGCCAACTTCCTTATCATTGCAAATATTATTTAGGTGTAGAACTCTCGGGCTACACCTAAATTATGGAAGCACATAATAAAACAAGAGACATGATGAAAAAGTAAGAAAAACATAGTATTAATCATAATTTATTAACAGGTAATGAGAAAGATTAGGATGATGGCAATTGGTGCCATCCTTTCATTATGCGGCATGGGCACCACTGCTTTGGCTCAAGAGGCAAGCGAGCAGTTCACGATTGCTACTCTCAACGTGGACGGATTGCCGCAAAAGATTTTGGTATTGAAACTGAATACCGACGGCCTTGCTAAACGCAGAATGCCCGATCACTACACACTTTTCGATATCATCCCCGACATCAACAGCTACTTGTCGAAAGTGGACCTCACGACCGACGACCTTGAGGAGATGTGCGACGATGCCGGCATCACGCAAGCCGACTTGCTGACAGCATACCTCTACCTGAAGACAGGCGAGGAGAAAAAACCTGCCGCAGCACCCCTCGTCGAGCGAGTAGAAGCACCACTCTACCTACTGCGCAGCTATGAGAACCAGCTTGCTGCATGGTTCATGATGGCTGGATATGACGTTGAATACGAGAAGTGGGGAATATAAGACAAACGATTCCAACACTCTATCAGCAAAGATCCTCCCCTTGCCCTAAGATTTAGGAAGCAAGGGGAGGAACTTCCATTTAGTTCAGGTCGATCACACAGCCGCCAAATGTTTCAGAGATACTGATTTTTGAAAAACTATAGGCATCAAAAACGAGAGCCACACACCTTATTATATGTAATATATCAGTAGATAATTAATCCTGCTAACCCCGCAAGCAATATCATAAGAATGGGATGAACCTTGAACAGGCGAGTTCCGATGAAGGAAAAAAGAAACAGTAGGATACTGACAACAAACTGGAATGTTTGGTTGGAAGGACTGCCGAAATTATCGGCAGACATCAGCAGGATTGCAGCTGCTGCAATAAAACCCACAATGGCGGGACGAAGCACAGAGAAGATGTTGCCAATCGTCTGATTCTTGCTATACTTCAGCAACAGTTTACTGATAGTAAGCATAAGCAGGAACGGTACCCACAACACACTGATTGATGCCAAAACTGCTCCTAAGACTGCCATCCACTCGGGATAGCCTTCGTTAAGAACTGCAGTGTAGCCCGTATAGGTCGCGCAATTAATACCGATAGGACCAGGCGTGCTCTGACTGATAGCAACGATATCGGTAAACTCAGCAGAAGTGAGCCAACCATTCTTCTCAACCACCTCATTGTGAATAAGTGAGAGCATGGCGTAACCACCGCCGAAATTGAACGCTCCTATCTTTGTAAAGACAATGAATAACTGCAAAAACAACATTGTTTAAAGTCCCTTCTACTCTCCAAGGGAGAGACTTACCCAGGGGATGGGTATATTATGATTCTATATTTAATATCTAGCTAAAAGTCCTCTTCATCATCAGAGTCATCTGGTGTTTGTCTCTTAAATCGTCCCCATACATATCCAGCAACACCCGCTACCAGTACAATCCAGATGGGTGACACGCCGAACAATGTAATCAACAGACAGGAAACCACGGGAATCCAAAGATTACTGAGAGAAAGATGAGCGACTCGCGCCATTGAAAAACATGGTGCAGCAATCAAGGCTACCACTGCCGGACGTACACCCATGAATATTTTTTCGATATACACATTATCTTGATAGGCACGAAAGAACATAGCAATGAGCAGGATACTGATAATAGAAGGCAATGCGACACCTATAGATGCCACGATACCCCCCATCAATCCTGTGATTTTATTGCCGATATGGCTCGCCATGTTGATAGCAAACAGTCCGGGAGTGCTCTGCGCCACAATCAGGACATCCACGAACTCTTCGCGAGTGAGCCACTGATGTCGATCCACGATATCCCGCTCCATAATGGGTACCATAGCATAACCACCACCGAGGGTGAAAGCACCAATCTTCAAAAAAATGAGAAACAGCTGGAATAAATTGCTATTCATAATTGTTCTAACTACTTATTGCTTACCTCTTTCCTCCCATTCTTCTTTAGTACGCGTCCATCGCTTATGCGTCCAAAGCCACAACTCAGGATGCTGTCGGATATCTTGTTCCAACAGTTCCATATACCTGTCAGTAATCTGATAGTCTGGCATATCATTAGGATGCAAGCTGATCGGGATGATCTTGCACTCATAATAACCGCGCTTCACACGATTGACACTTCCGTAATAAACCAACGAGTTCAGTTTCTTTGCTACTTCTTCCGTTCCAATGAATACAGCAGAATCGTGACCAAGAAAAGTACTAAAATGATGGATGGCATCCCATCGGGGCTGCTGATCAGCTATCATGCCACAGATGACGGGTTTGTCGCCAGCATTCAGCTGCAGCAGTCGTCGCACCGTTTTGCGCATTGGAATACATTCTCCTCCATATTGCTCGCGTAAGTCAAGGAAGAGTTTGTCGAACATATCGTTGTCAAGACGATGGTACACCTGCGAGCATTGCACCCCTGGAGTCCAGTACTGAAGGGAAGCTATCCACTCCCAGTTGCCATAATGTCCAAGCATCAGAAACAGAATGTTCTGATCGGGATTGAAGGTCGCAAGTGCTTCATTGCAATCGATAAACACCATACGCCGCATCATTTCTTCGCGCGACATCGAGAACTGCTTGACAATTTCAACGAAGAGGTCGCAGAACTGGTGGTAAAATGCACACTCAATCGCCTTAATCTCCTGCAAAGTCTTTTCCGGGAAACACTCTGTTAACTGCTGTCGCACCAACTTGCGACGGTAGAATGCACGAACCAAAGGACACACCATATCGGAAACGATATAGAGCACCCGCATCGGCAAGAGCGAAACGACGTAGAACAGTGTTCGTACGATGTGGTATAATATATTTTGTGCTTTACTGAGCTTCATCTTGAACTTTATACATAGAACTTTGACCATTGAACAATAGTTCTTTGACTTTGTTCACTATCTTCTCCGGAGAGATTTCACGCAAACAAGGGTAATCACCCTTACTGCAAGGCTTACTTCCATAGATGGAACAGGGACGACACGGCATATTTACCTGAATAATCGAGTCCTCAGGTTGGTTCCAAGCCACAAAGCCTGCCTTAGGATGTGTGGCACCCCATACCGATAAAGTACGAGTACCCATCATCGCAGCCATATGCATGTTGCTTGAGTCCATAGAAATCATCAAAGAAAGGCGGCTCATCAGTATCAATTCGTTTCGCAGTCCGCCCAACTTTCCCACAATCGATATCACCCCTGCTCTTTCCCAAGACTCCAAGATGTCCTTCTCTTGATCACCTGCACCGAAAAGGAACACCTGCACACCACTGTCAGCCAAAGAATCGACCACCTGCTTCATCATTTCCAAAGGATATATCTTCCCCGAATGGGCAGCGAAGGGTGCAACCCCAATAGCAGGCGATGCGATAGGAAACGGGAATGTTAATTCGTCTTTAGGAATACGAGGCGGAGTATAGGATGCATTCAGATTTAACCCTAACTTACGGAATACTGATGCATATTTCTCCGTAACAGGCATTAAGGCATCGTGATCCAATCCATGTCCTAACAACGCCTTACGTTCTGAACGCGACTTATCGATGACCGAAACCCTCGTTCCTTGCAACAAAAACCTCATGCGCAAATACTTGGTTCGCAACACATCATGGATATCGGCTACTGCATCGAACCGATAGCCCCTCAAACGATGAAACAACTTACCCAACCCCCCAATACCGTGATAACGGTGTAAGTCTACCCCCAACACCTCAACATTGGAGGGCATCCAAGAGAACAGAGGTACCATACGCTGCTGGGTAAGAACCGTGACTTCTAGCCCAGGATTGCTTAGCGCCAAAGAGGTAATGACTGGCACCGATATTGCCACATCGCCCATTGCCGAAAACCGTATGATTAGCAATCGCTTCATCAATTAAATATTAAGGAATACCCTGACCCTATATGGCTACTTCTTTCCGTAAAGAACTGGATTGGTGCTCGGGTCATTATACATCTTCATCTGCTTGTACACTTTCATATACTTGCGTCCAGTTGCAATATCGTCAATCAGCTGGTCAATAGCAGACGAAAGGTCTTTCTGCTGCTCAAGCAATACATCGAGTTTCTGCTGACAGAGAGCCTTATGGTCGGCTGTAGCATCACCACGCTGAACCTGCTCCTGCATGTGATAAATCTTTAGAGCAAGAATGCTCAGGCGGTCAATCGCCCATGCAGGACTCTCAGTATTAATGGTCGCATCCTCAAGCGTCTTCACACCGCCATATAGAGAGAGAAAATACGAGTCTATCCGCTCCACTAAGTCCGTTCGGTCCTGATTACTCTTATCGATTCTTCGTTTCAAGGCCAAAGCATCAACTGGATTGATATGAGGGTCACGGATGATATCCTCCAAATGCCATTGAACGGTATCAATCCAATTCTTAACATAAAGATCATACTCAATGGTACCCAATTCGTATGGGTTCTTGATGTCTTGATCAACATCGTCCAACAGGTGATAATCTTTGATGACTTGCTTGAATATAGGGTTACAAATCTGTGTAAATGTCATAAAACGATAGTATTTCCTTATTTTTCTCTTAATTCTTAACTCTTAACTCTTAATTTCTTTGTATCTTTGCAGTCGCGAATGCCTCCATAGTTCAATGGATAGAACAAATCTCTCCTAAAGATTAGATCCGAGTTCGATTCTCGGTGGAGGTACAACAACTATCAAAAACCTTAAATCAAACGCACAACAGCCTTATTCGTAATACGCCATCCGTCTCCCTCACGAACTGCAGTACCAAGTTTCTCTGCAAGAATTTCAACAGGATCTGCCACTGTGTTCAGCACCTTACAAGCAGGTTTCACCATATCGTTCATTGAAATCAGAGCAGCAGCGATAGCTTCAGGAGTATTCAGAATCTGGAACGTAGCATGTACGTTATCGCTCGTCTTCATCATATATAACGATTTTCCTGGTTCAATATCTGTCGTACCATTTACAAACACGCCATTCTCAGGAACCGGATAGAACATCACCACAGAAAACTTGGGACGTGCTGCAGACTGATCTAAGATTGATGCCACAGGTTCTACAAACGTCTCCTTTGTTTCAACTACAGCCTCAGGGAAAAGAGAAGGTGATTCTGCTGCTGCTTCAACTCGTTCCTCTTGCTTTGGAGCTTCAAACACCTTGACCGGTTCTGGCTGCTGCTTCACTTCTGGTTGCTTCACTTCTGGCTCGACTGGTTTTTGAGGAGTTACATTCGCCTTCGTTGAAGGATGATTCTGCTTCTGTGCCTTTATGTTCTCCATTTCGATTTCTACCGACTTGATGCGCTCCATCAAACGGACACGCTCTGCACGATACTGTTCCATCGATACCATTTCCTCTGAAGCCGAACCATGCTTTCTTGAACGGACAAACAACCATACACAAAGCGAGAGGATTAAATACACACCAAGCGAAACCAATACGGCATCCAACCATGAGATACCGCCGCCGTCAGCAAATGCTGCTCCGTCCTGAGTATCATCTGCAGCTGCTTCGTTATCTGCTTGTTCATTTTGAACTTCCTCCACAGTTTGTATATCAGGAGCTGGAGCTTCAACCGATTCCTCTGCAGTTTCGGCAACTGGTTCTTCCTCCACCACTTCATCGTCCTCAACTACTGGAGTTGCAGTCTTTGCCTTCTCAAGATCTGTCTGATACTCCTTCTTTGCTCCTGCAGGAACGAAGGATGCCAGATTACTGTCGTTCGTTGCTCCGATGATGTTGTTCACACGGCTCTTGTCCGACGGATTGGTTACCTTCTTGATGGCATCACTAATCAGTTTATTCTGTTGGAACTCTCCAAACGACTTGAATTCCGTCACATTCAAGCGAGCGATCTGCTGCCCCTCGGGCTTGTTATAAAACGTTTGCTGCAAAGTCCATTTTAAAGCACAAATCTTCTTCTGATCTAACGTTTGCGCGCTGATGCTCAACACAGCGAGCAAACAACAACTGAAAATCAATACAATTCTCTTCATAACTATTTTTATTTATCTATTTTGCTAATGGTTTTGTAGGAGAACAATGATATTGTTCCTAAATTATTTGCAAAGATACAAAATAATTCATAATTCATAATTCATAATTCATAATTATTTCATTTTTTCAGAACTCTTAACTCTTAATTCTTAATTATTTACTATCTTTGTGCGAAAAAACAAGAACTGATGTTTTCCACCCGTACATATCGCGTCCGAGTACAGGTCGGCAACTGGATGCTGATAGCCGTTTTATCGGCACTGACCATCTACCTCATTTGGGAGGGGAACGGTTTGCTGATTGCGGGAGCACTTCTCTTGTTGCTGGTCATCATCGAGCGGACAATCCACACCGAATACCAGCTAAGCAAAGAAAGCCTGACGGTCAACTACGGGAAACTGTCGAAACGGCAGATCATTCCGATGAATAGCATCAAGCGAATCGAACGGATTCGGCGGATACGAATAGGAAAGAAAGCCCTCATCACCTATTTGCTTATCGTCTATGGTGAGGACAAAACGGTAACTGTTATGCCGAAGGACGAAGAGGCATTCATCAAACAACTTATGGAAATAAAGAAGCATGAAACCAGACAATAAATATATCAGGAAAGTGCTGTCAGGTGTTCTCTGCCTGATGGTTGTAGCGAATGTACAAATCATAAAAGGCCAGGAATATACTGACTCTGTAGTAATTGACACGATTGTAGAGAGTTGGTCGGACAGAGTCATCGAAAAACTGACCCTTCTTGCCCAAGAGGCCGATCGCAGCTATTACAACACGGGCATCAGCATATACGACCTGACAGGTGACTCACTCATCTTCGCCTACAACCAACAAAAGATGATGCGCCCGGCATCTACGCAGAAAGTCCTCACTGCCATCAGTGCGCTCGACGTACTGGGAACCTCGCACAACTACCGCACAGCTGTGTATGCAGACGGAAAGATAGCGGCAGACGAGAAGGGAGTACAGACCCTGAATGGCGACATCTATGTCATCGGCGACTTCGACCCGAAACTGACAGTCACTCACTTGAAAGAGATTGCAAAAGCAGTAAAAGCGGCAGGAATAGGACGCATCAATGGGAACTTATATGCCGACCTATCGATGAAGGATACACTCTGCTTAGGAAACGGATGGTGCTGGGATGATGAACAGCCTTACCTCACGCCCTTGAGTCTGGGAGGCGATGCCTATGAATGCAAACCTACTAAAATCAACAGATACAGTCCTGCACGTAACTTCTTGCAGGCTTTAAGCCGCCAACTGGAGGCCGAACACATCAGCACAAACGGCATCGGGATAGCAACCTACCGACCTACAGGCAATTCGAAACTCATCTGCACGATTGTCCATACGGTAGAAGACATCTTAATGCAGATGATGAAAGACAGCGACAACCTCTACGCAGAGTCTATGTTTTTTCAGTTAGCAGCCGACCAAAAGAAAGGAATCGGATGGAAAGACTGTGCCGCAGTAGTGGAAAGTGTCATTGAAAAGACGGGGTTCCCCACAGCCTATGTAAAGGTTGCCGACGGTTGCGGTCTCTCCTTGTACGACTATGTAACTGCATCGCTCCACATAGCACTATTGCGTTACGCCTATCAACACGAGGAAATCTTCACCCCACTCTACAAGACCCTCCCTATCGCGGGTATTGACGGCACATTAGAGAAACGCATGACATCTGGGGCGACACGCAATAATGTTCGAGCCAAAACAGGAACCGTAACGGGAGTCAGCGCATTAACTGGCTACGTCACAGCATCTAACGGCAACCTCTTGGCATTCTCTATTATCAACAACGGAAATCGCACTGCGGCAGAAGCCCGTGCTTTCCAAGACAGAATCTGCCAAGTGCTGGCCGAATAACATCTCTAAAGTCTAGAGTCTAAAAAACAAACAATGAGCGTCTAAAGTCTAGAGTCTAACGCTTTCTGATAGCATACACGACATAGGGGCTCGTATTCGTTGACTTCGCCGAGCAGCACACGTTTTTCCTCCTGCACCTTACGGTGTGACACGTATGCTAATGCACCACAGCGGACACAGATAGCATGCACTTTCGTGACATCATCGGCTACCGCACAAAGGGCAGGCATAGGGCCGAAAGGCACTCCTTTGAAGTCCATATCGAGGCCGGCAACGATAACCCTGATTCCCTTCGAAGCCAGCTCGTTGCACACAGCGACAAGATTTTCGTCGAAAAACTGCGCCTCGTCGATTCCTATCACGTCACATTCATCACCGAGAAGCAGGATGCTTGACGAATTATCGACAGGCGTAGAATGAATAGCAACACCTTCGTGCGTCACTACGTCGTCATCTGAATAGCGAGTATCGATGGAGGGCTTGAATATCTCCACCTTCTGGTGCGCGAACTGCGCCCGTTTCATACGACGGATCAGTTCTTCGGTCTTACCTGAGAACATTGAGCCGCAAATAACCTCTATGCGGCCTCGACGGATGATTTCACCACTATTATAATCTATCATACCATTTACTCATTTACTATTTAGCCATTTACCATTTGGCGACTCCCCTACTCGTCCTGCACGAGACATTCACCGTGCTTCGTCACACCTTCTGCCGATATATCAACAGTAGTGCAGACAGAGTTGTTGTAGAACTCAATAGATGCCTGCCCGTAATTATCGGTCGTCACCTTCGGATTCCAGTAAAGCGTGCGTCGGTAGTCTTTTATCTCGGGCAACTTTGCCTTGCTATAGTCTGGATTGTAGTACTCTGCTGGTCGGTTGAAGCCTTGGAGATAATAAATACGACCCTTGATGTCGGGACGATCCTCCTTATCAATAATAGAATAGTTGATGAAGGCATCGATTCCAACCGTCCCATTGCCTGACTCCTGTCGGTCGAGGTGGTAATGCTCGAATGGTGTGGGTCTGCGCGGCGAATCAGACACAACTCCTACGGATTTCAGAGATGGAAGGAAGGAGAAGTTGTCGGCATGTTCGTTGTAATCGCCCGAACTCCAGTTGATGGCTGATATGTGGGTTTCGTGGGTGTTATATTGAGTCGTGTACTGATGTCGGACAAATCCGTCGACAAGCGTCTGGTGATCCATCAGGGAGTACTCCATCCCGTCGAGCAGGTTGAAGGTGTCATAGTAGCCTTGGTCCCACTTATCGTTGACGAAATCGAGGAAAGGAACCTGATAGACATACTTATCGCGCTGACGTTTGGCGTGAGGTCGGCGTTTCGACTTGATATTTACCTGCGGAATCCACTCGCTGGCATAGATGTCTTCCTGGAACTCTTCCCATGTGAGTTTCCTGTCCTTGAAATTATCCGGGCTGTGTGTCTCGTACCACGAATATGCCCGTATGCCCTGCGGATAGAAGTACTGTTTGCGAAGGAATATCTTCGAATCGTGTTCCACTTTGTCATAGTTCTTCTTCTCGAGTTTCTTGACAAACTTGGCACGAAGCGTGAGACGTGCAGTGCCATAGAAAGGCTCGTATGGTATCTGGAAATAGCCAGCGGTGTCAGCCTTGATATTCCCTTCGAAGAGGTATGTGTCACCTTCCTTCAGGTCGTTCGATGTATTGAAGAGCCGCGCTGTGATTTGCAGCAACCCTTGGTCCTTCGTAAAGAGGCTTCGACGCAAAGGCATCGCATTTCCGTAGATAATCATCTTCTGTTCGGGCAGATACTGAAGGGTAAACTGCTCGGGCGAGATGACGTAGTGCCAGTCATAGCGTCGCCAGCCTTGAATCATCAGCAGGAGGTCGAGCGCCTGCTGGTGCTTCTCGTCGTTTGCCTCGAAATAGTAGTCGGGCGTCTCCACGAATCCCTTGATTTCCGACTCGAGGAGTAGGTTGGTGAGGATGTTGCCCGAAGCGAACGTGGGGTCAAGTTGGTCTGCGTCTCTCACAGCCACAGAGAATGTCTGGTTCTTGAGCGGCGACCCCTTGCTATCGGTAGCGATGAGGTTGAGCTGGATGTGTTCGAGCGGACGATACGGGCGGTTGGGTATACCGCCTATCAGAACGTGTGCTTTTGCCTCGTTGATGCGGTTGATGAAGAAAAGCCGGTCGGCAAACACGTTGCCTTCGTTGTCGGTGAGTACTGCCTGACATACTCCTTCGGGCAGGTCTTCCTGATACATCGCATCTTCCCATACAGCCTCTCCGCCGGCGATGTTGAATGTCTTGATGCGCTGCCCGCGACACAGCACCATAAGGATGAGTTTACGGTCCTCCTTGAAGTTACGTGCCACATTGAAATATACACCCTGCTCATCCTGCTCCACAACGAGCCGTGCTCCATAACGCTCTGCATCGGGAAGTTTGAAGTTGAACTTATGTTCGCCGAATACGAAGCGGGCCTTATAACTCTTGCCGTGCTGAGGGGTGAAGGTAAACATGCCTCGCCCTGCATGGAACGGACGAATCGAATCAATCTCCTCGCCATCCTCCAATAGGACACCACTCACATTGAGGCGCTCCAACTCTTGGTTCATCGCCTCCCAAGCTACCTTGCAGGGGAATCCTTCGACGAGGGTACCACCTTCGGGATAGAATTTGACGTCAAACTCCGGCGTGAGCCAGTTTACTTGGAAGTCGCCCATCGTAATCTTCGTAGGGATGATCTTGCGCATATAGTTTTGGGCGCTATCGGGTCGTGAATAGACGGGGATAACGCGCGAGAAGAGGTTGCTGTACTGACGGTAATTCCGTTCCATACCGTCCTTGTCGATGTTGAATGCTGTATCGTACTCTCTGTCCTTCCTGACAATCGACGACACCTTCTTCTGCGTCTTCTCACGTTGGTCTATCTCCTTTCCTTCGTCATCGAGATAGATGTCCATACTGCCCTTGAAGACATACTTAGGATCGGTGTCGTTCTGTTGTTGCTGCATCAGGGCTTGCAACTCATCATTTTCGACAGGATACCACCCATTCTCCATATCTGGGCGGTACCACGACTTGGAGTACCATGAATAGACGTGTTCGTATCCGAAGTTGAGCATCCATTTGGTATAGGCACGTACTTCGTAATATCCGGCGAACGTCGTGTCACAAATGGCAAACTGACCGTTAGCCTGCCCGTTGTCGTCGACCACCAGCTGCTGACGTTCCAAGATGTAGCCCTGCTCGTCCAGCAGTTCCACGTAGAGAATCTTACTCAACGGCTGCGGCGTGTTGTCGTCGGCAAGCACCACATACGCCTTATACCAAATAGTATCGCCAAGGAAGTAACAGTTGTTGTCGAAGTGCAGGTACACCTTCTCCTGCACAGGCAGCACTGCCTGCGGCTTCTTGTCCGGCTGGTCTGCAAAAGCAGGGATGAAGACCAGCAATGCAACGATATGGAGTAAAAATCTAATCATCGAGCCTGTGAATATTGACTGTTAAACAATACCTATTGTGAGCCTGCCGGGATTACTCGTCACGCGAGAACGACAGGGTCGTTCCGTCGGTAAGTGAAAGGAGCGAGAGGGCGTCGTCGGTAAGCAGGTCTATAGCATATTTGTCGGTACGGTCTTCCAACTCGAAGAATATATCGCCGCCAATGACGTGCCAAGACAAGTAGTGCTTGTCAAACCCTTCGCTTGAGAACGAACCGTCGGAACCGAACGTGAAGGATACCGCTCCAGCCTCGTCGCTACTCACCCATCGATGACTTAGTGTAGAGAAATTGACGATATACAGAGCATTATATTCACCGTCAATGTTCTTATATTCCACATTGACCGAATCGCCTACTGCCAAACCGCCCACCGCGTTGTTCTCATAGACGAAATACAGCGTATCACCCTTCTGATTGATGAGTTCCAGAGAGTGCATCGAAGTTCCGTCGCCCACCGTACCGAAGGCAACCAACATAGGAGGATTCTCTTCGTCAGGCTGCTGTATCGCAGTCTGAGGCTTTGGTGTATCAACACACGATGTGAATGCAATGAGCAAAGCACAAATGAGAAGTAATTGTTTCATATTCTCTGAGATTTATTTTATTCTTTTTTCCATTTCGGCTGGCTCACGACAAGTCTGTTCACGACTCTCACGGTCGACAGCAAGTTCCCCTCCTCGTCCTTCACATCCACGTTCCATACATGGATGGTATGTCCGGCGCTGACGAGCGTAGCATAGCCGACCACCTTTCCCTGCGTGGGCGACATCATCACGTGGTTGCCGCTCACCTGAATGCCACACACGTTAGCGTCCATACCCGCCACATGAAGCGAGCCTGCTCCGGCAGCCGTCTCTGCCAACGCCAGATAGGCACCTCCGTGAACAATACCCATGTGCTGCCGCGTCGACGCCGATATAGGCATCTCCACAACTGCGCACTCATCGTCGGTGGGCACGAACGTCAAGCCAAGTGCCTCCATCAAAGTATCCTTCTTGAACGAGTTCATCACCTCGCACTCTTTTTCAGTCAGCATAACTAATAATTCTATTGTTCAGAAGTTCACCTCTGTTACTCCTTAATTATCTATTTTTCAACTATCAACTTTCAACATTGCTTTGCAAAGATAGCAATTATTTATGATTCGACCATTTACTCTATACGTTTTTTTGTGTAGAGAGCATCAAAAGAACCATCCAGCATCCTATTTTCAACTCTAACTGAGTCATCTGCGTTACCAAACGTACTCCTTTTTTCTATTTTATATACATATAACGCACTAAGTACAAAAAAGTCAAGTGCAAAAATACACTTTTTTAATTATGCTGAATTATTAGGCTTCTATCTCCTTTTACACAGGCACTCGGTCTTGGTCAGTTGGTAGCAGGGTACTTCGCGTGTGCCACCATTAGGCTGTACGATGGTTCGCGATGTCAGCCGGAAATTCGACCCACATGTTTTCTCTCATGCTGGCTCCATCTTTCGAATAACTATCCTGTTTAGGTTTTTTTTAGGTAATTTCGTTTGCAAATGACACATTTTTGATGACATATCCAACGAAAAATACAGAAAAAACACCGGCTTTTCTACCTCTATAACGCAAAAAGGGCAGGAAATATCAAGTAAAAAAAAGCAAAAAAGTTTCATAAAAACATGAAAAAAACATGAAATATCACTGATTTTGCCCCATTTCATCGGGATAGTATCAGAACAAATTGTTAACTACATACCACATCGCGGTCATTTGGTCATTTGGTCATTTGGTCAAAATGAAAAATGAACCCCGTATTCGGCTCACTATAGTATATTATTAAAAATAATATACTATAGTGCGGATTTTCACCCTACCAGAAATCGATTTTGACAAATGACCAAATGACCATCGTGACCACTTTTTTACAGGCATAAACGAATAAAGCCGAAATTGACATCTATACCTTACAAAATGAAATATTTGTTTACAAAATTATATTCTCTAGCTGATTTTTATGCCTTATTATTTGGTTATGTCGCAATTAATTCGTACCTTTGTAATGTGATTAAGACAGCGGTCTTAAGCAGAGTAAGATTGCATCTTCTCTGCACGAGTTTCACTCGAAATCCCATTGCGAATCAGGCGTGATTGCAGCACTTTGTGGTAACAAAATTTCCCCTTAGAGGGAATACAATGTACCTTTTCACTCTTTATAACGAGCCGTATCGCCCCAGCGCGAGAGGCCATCACAATATAACCGTAGGTATTCAGCGGAATTGACGGCATAGTCAGGAAAAAAAATCCCCCTGACTATGGAGAAACCTAATTTATTGTACAAACATCAGGAACGTACTTGCAAGACATTATTTCATGTCGATGCGCATCGTGTTCACCCCATCGGCGGATCTCAGGGCTGCTTCATATTTCGTTATGACGCAATGACGTCACAACGCAAGAAAGCAAAAAAAGCCGGGACCGAAGTCCGAGGGCACTGAAAAAGTCCCGTTAGCATCTTTTTGACACTTCATCTCTGCACATAGTCACTAAAAAATTTGGCTATGTGCAGATTTTTTTGTACCTTTATGGCATAAAACGTAAAGGTTATGCTATCTCAGGAACAAGAGCTGATATTGAGTGAATA
>Ga0247609_10002613_pt1 | contig 18934 bp, 19 predicted proteins | sample 172DNAGHGlowgp2_FD_193487 | JGI IMG/M metagenome (GOLD analysis project Ga0247609, IMG submission 193487) | Sheep rumen microbial communities from Palmerston North, Manawatu-Wanganui, New Zealand - 1728 DNA GHGlow gp2 | ecosystem: Host-associated > Mammals > Digestive system > Stomach > Rumen ...
CCGTGCATGTGCAGTCGGTGGTGCTGCTTTCCAAGTCCCTGCGTCCGCTGCCCGAGAAGTTCCACGGCATGACCAGCACCGAGCTCAAGTACCGCCAGCGCTATGTCGACCTCATTGTCAACGACGACTCCCGCCGCAACTTTGAGATCCGCTCCCGCTTCATCTCCTATGTCCGCCGCTATCTGGACGGCAGGGGCTACATGGAGGTCGAGACCCCGGTCCTGAACACCATCTCCGGCGGCGCGACCGCGAGACCCTTCATCACCCACCACAACACCCTGGACATCGACATGTACCTGCGCATCGCCACGGAATTAAACCTCAAACGCCTCATCGTCGGCGGCATCGAGCGCGTGTATGAGCTGGGCCGCATCTTCCGCAACGAGGGCATGGATACCCGCCACAACCCGGAGTTTACCTCTGTCGAGCTCTATGAGTCCTATGCCGACTTCAACGACATGATGGACCTCTTCGAGGAGCTTCTCTCCGGCGCCGCCAAGGAGATCCTCGGCACATACGACGTGGAGTGGCAGGGCCATCAGGTCTCCCTCGCCCCCGGCTTCCGGCGCATGACCATGGCCGAGGCCGTCAAGGAGTATCTGGGCGTGGACTTCATGGCCATCACCGATGATCAGGAGGCCGTCGCCGCGGCGAAGGCTGTCGGCGTGGACATGGACAAGGTGGAGCCCACCTGGGGCCACGCGCTCTATGAGTGCTTCGACCAGAAGGTGGAGGAGAAGATGATCCAGCCCACCTTCATCACCATGCACCCGGTGGACGTCTCGCCCCTCGCCAAGCGCAGCCCGAAGGATCCGCGCCTGACCGAGCGCTTCGAGCTCTTCATCTGCTGCAGCGAGATGGGCAACGCCTTCTCCGAGCTCAACGACCCCATCGACCAGAAGCAGCGCTTCCTCAAGCAGGTGGAGCTGCGGGCCAAGGGCGATGACGAGGCGGGCATGATGGACGACGATTTCATCAACGCCCTCGAGTACGGCATGCCTCCCACGGGCGGACTCGGCATCGGCATCGACCGCTGTGTCATGCTCCTCACCGGCGCAAGCTCCATCCGGGATGTCATCCTCTTCCCGACAATGAAGCCCGTCGAGTAAAAAAGCCTGTATTTTCAACGGTTTGAAGGTATAATTCTGAGAGTTGACAACAAATTGACAACAATTTCGCTCTGTCTTGTGAAGCGAAATGAAGCATTTTGGTGAAGTCAGGAAAGCAATAGCATCTCAACACTACGTTTGAGAGAACACTCCTTGAAGAGAGTTCAGGGAGTGTTCTCTTTTTTTCGGCTTCCTTATGCGTCGTGTCAGAATCTTTAGAATGACAGGAGACGGAAATGTTATGTTAACTGAAAGCGTCAAAGAGTATTACAGCCTTACAAAAAAGAATGAGGTTCGTGAGGCGGCGAAAAAACTGCGCAGAAAATTCTTAAGGTACAAAGATGCAGAGATCGTTTACAGCATGTCACACAAGATGCTTCTTGAACATGCTTCAAAAGCGGGAGCTATCTATCGAATGGAGGGGACTGTCCTTATCAATCGAGATATTTTTGATGAATATCTGGAGCAGTTTAGAGAACCCAGTACTCTTGCAACACGTTCGGAAGAGGGCAACATAGGATTATGAGCGGAAATATATGGATGTTTTCAAATGAGATTGATGATGAGGATCTGAAGATACTACAAAAAGACTTCATCACGTACTATGAGGGGGCAGATTATTACGGTTTAGGGCTTAAAATGTTTACTAGACTGGCCCATGAAGCAGGAGCCGTGTACAAAATCGGCGGTAAAATGGTAAGGATAAAGAGATCCATCTTTGAAGCATATCTTCGTAAGATACAAGCTGACATTTAAGCCAAATGAGGGGCTAAGAGCTGTAATAAGCAGACCCTTAGCCCTTCTCAATAAACCCAATCTTGCGTTGGGGCAGATAATTATAAAAAGTGATTAAGTCCTGCTATACGAGTAACATATTTTGAGAGCTGTGAAATGAGTAGTCTTGCAGCCTAAGTACGTTATGTAAGCTTACAAACTTGAAAACAACACGGTACTCGTGTAGAATACAGATCATGGAGATATAAAGAGAGATATCGTTGAAATTTCCAAAACAGACAGATTTGAATGCTGTGAAGAGCGTTGCTCGAACCTTTCTCTACCTGCCAATTGAAGAGACAGAAGTCTCACCTATTGTGGTACAGCATCCGTTTTACGAGAATGGATTTATGATGTTGCCAAATAGTCCAGAAGATCCACAGAATAAGATGCCTAAAATGTTGGATTTATTAAATTCTTCTGAGGATGTAATAAAGGCCAACGCGATTATCCTGGAACGCATAAAAGCCGCTAAATCTGCTTTTCATGTATTGTTACTTCTCCGCACAGCATATAGACTGACTTTTATAAAATATGCAAAGAACTATCTTAACAGGGAAGACTTTAACAAGATGTTGGCTGACGCATGGACCGAGACAGAAAACCCAAATCGGGATCCTAATGTGTCACTCACTATGGTAACCCGTTGGTTTCGTGCGGCAGATCCCATGTATCTGATGTCGGAAGAGGAGCGGAAAGTGTATAATTCTTTCGAGAATGGTGCTACTGTATATCGTGGCGTAGCTGTCGGAAGAAATCCGATGGGCCTTTCATGGACAGATAACTACGAGAAGGCATTCTGGTTTGCTCACCGGTTTGATATAGCAGGGGAGAGTGGATATGTTCAAAAGGCTCAAGTTCCGAGAGACAAAATGCTGGCTTATTTCCTTCGGAGGGGAGAGTACGAACTGGTCGTTGATACCAAAGGCATCGAGATCACTGGCTATTTTGCATCTTAAGAATGATGTACTCAAAAGAAATATTAATTGGAGATAAACGCGGAATATGCAACAGATTAAGAAAATGGTCGAGGCGACTACAGATATACAGCGTTTGAGCGATAGCCTATGGCGACGAACAATGAAAAAGGCGAAGGAACAGCCAAAGCCTGTTGTGATTCTCCAACTGAGGACGCTCAGCACAGCGATAGAAATCTTGGACTGGATCAGCAATATCCCGTTCGAGGAACTGGCTGTAAGTCTGTATTTTTATTGCCAAGACGTGAATATGACTCAGTTTACCCGCTGGTATGAGGCGCAGTTGGAGCTCGCCGGAGCTAACAAGGAGAAGTTTGCCACTGGCCTGCACAGGTTCTTCACCGAAACGGCAAAGAAAATCCAGAAAAATAATCTCTACGATGAGTTCTTCGAGTTTTATTATCGCTGTGTAAAGCTACGACTCCAGAACGACAATGAGCGGGTCAATCAAACGGTAATCACTGCCTATCAGAATCTGCTCATTCAGCAGCTGGAGTATTTACGACCGTCCAAGTTTGATTTCAACACTTTTGTGGCAGGCAGAAAGACAGCTGGGGAGATTATTACACGGAATGACTGCTTCCCTACGTTCGACCATCCAATTTACCAAGTGAGATGGGAAATCGAGGCTGGTAAACGGATAGCTGATGCAGAAGAGCATCTTTATGAATTGTACAGGAAAACTGGTTATGATATACACAATGCTGACGATCAAAACCTGATCATCGCTCAGGACAAGATACATACTACAACCTGCAGCATTCTTCTGCCCTTCATTAATGAATACACTTTTGATATCATCCCTCAGGAAATCTATAACGGGAACAGCAACATTCTCCATTTTCTCATGAATAAGGTTGATCTACCGGCACTCAGGGAAGACCTGAAGCATCGAAAAAGAACGCTTCCCACGAATGGAGTTCGTATCGTTTTTGATCCTAAAGAAGAAATCAGAGAACTCCTGATGAAGGAGCTTCTGTACGACAACTCAATCTATATGCTATATCGCCTTTCTACCGAAAACGGCGATCTAAGCGGCGTGTATGAGACAAAGGACAGCTTCTTTTCAAGCATTTGCCAGAGTAGCGAGGGTCACAAATACTTGGCAGATAGAGTGGAGGCCTTTATCCTGTATTGTTACGCTTCTCAGGTGTTGGGTGGCAAGTATGCTTTACAATTCGCGAATGACTATATAGCAATACTGGGGTGCCAGGAACTGACGCTCACCGCCTACGGAATGGGCGGTCATTTGAGAAACACTTACGATGGCCAGCCGCACCGCCGAGAAGGAGAGTATGAGGCTGGCGAGGCGTCAATTCAGGGCTATATACGTAGACTTCCGGTCGGCCAGAGCGCTTCTCGGGAGGCGCGAGATATGGCGGAAAGCCTCGGATATGATCTGGAGTCCAATGAAACCTATGTTCGGCCATTTATCAAACAGGTATTCCGCCTTAAGGAAAAAGTAAAAAATAATTAATGAAGGTGGTTTCCTATAATGAAGATAGAAGACATATTTGAAAATCTTGGTTCTGAAGGTAAGAATTACGGAGACTTCACTGACTTGCTAGATGAGGCGTTGGAAAAGCTCCCTTTCACTAGAGAATCGGCAGAAGAACTGATGGATGCAATAATAAGCTATGATGAAGCAGAGCTATACGATGCCCTTTTTGATAATTTTGCAGAATTTGTTACTAGGGAGGAAAAGAACAAGATCATTCAACGATATAAAGATACATTCGATGTTCCTGAATTTCCTTGGTGGGCGGAATGAGTAAGCAAGTTGTAATGCTTCTGCATAGTTGTTCGTTTATTAGATGTAATTGACGTAGCCGTTAAGGCAACTATTATAATGCACGGGAATACAAGACCTAAGAGAATTCTTGAATATAAGGTAAATAAGTATATATATTTTACTGGAGAATAAAGACTCTTTATACCTACCACCATTCTGTAGGTTACGTTACTTTCGTGAGAAGCACCTCGCTTGTGGCAGATCATCGATGATTTAGAGTTTTTGAAAAACATCGACTATATTTAATGCTAATGGATACCCAGAATGAATGTGGGAGAAAGGGAGTAGTTAATGTTCTACTACATTAGTGATCTGCATTTTGGACATAAGAATTGCCTTGAATTTGATCATAGGCCGTTTCAAACAATAGACGAGATGGATGCATGCCTAATTGATGGTTGGAACAGAATCGTCACTGACTTGGATGATGTGTGGATCGTTGGAGATATCTGCTATCGGTCAGAGAAATCTGCCGCCTGGTATCTGCAGCAGCTTAAAGGCCATAAGCATCTCATCCTGGGAAACCATGACTGGACCATAAAAGACGATCCAGACGTAATCGAGGCCTTGGAATCAATCGACTCACTGAAAAGAATTGAAGATGACGGGAAAATCATTATTCTTTGCCACTATCCGCTCGCCGTCTGGGATCAGAAACATAGAGGTTCTTATCATGTGTACGGCCATGTACATAGCAAAATCGATGACGCGACGAAGTTTATGCTGATGCAGGAACATGCCTTTAATGCTGGATGTATGGTTAACGGATATGTCCCCTGTACTTTGAGCCAACTGGAGAAAAACACAGTTCGGCGTTTAGGTGCAATGGGAATCAAAGCGCTGTAAACGTCTGATGAATATCCGAAAAGCTCTCATAGAAGACAGTTTTCTGGCTTCTATGAGAGCTTTTACTATTTGGATGCTAAATCCTGCACCTATTTTCTTCGCGTATTCTTACTTTCCTTTTCCACAGCCTTCTCTTGAGAACCTATAAATAGATTATCCATTTGTTTATCGTAGATTTCCACGACACAGTTCTGATTAAAAGGCATTGTTACATAAGGAAATCTGAGAATGCCTTCAGGAGAGATGAGCCTGCTTTCCGGAATACTGTCATCTCTATATCGCTCTTCTAGAAAATAGTCCTCAGAATAAACAAGATTCTTTTCTGAATTAAGGACCAGGTCACGTCCAACTACTAGTGGTGGAGTGATTAGGGAATCGTGGATTGAAACACCGTAGGGGATGCAAGCACTGGCAGCAGCAGTGAAGGCCAGACTGTATAGATCCTGTAAGGATTCTGGAAGATTAATATGTAAAGGTGCTGTCTTTGAAAAAGCTGAAGAGTAAATAGTCTTGAGGGAGTTTCCAAATTTAATATCGCTAAAAGCTACGGGAAATGCAAGTGAAGCATATGAAGCAATCTCCGTTACAGGACAACTAATGCAATGTGTCGTTTCAGCATCTTTGTAATAAAACTTTACGCCTGACTGAAAATCGAGCTTTACAGAGTGTTCTTCAACGTTTTCAGGAGGATTGTCCCACATAATTCTAAAGACTTTTGCGCTTTGTAGAGGCCCAAAAGCAAAATCTACAGGTGCATCTTTATCAAGTATGTTACATCCTTCATGACGATAAAGACTGCCATTAGCAATACAGAGTCTCAACCCCTTATAAAAGTCTTCCATGATCATACATCTGCCGTAGGGGCCAGAAACAATATAAAGGATATATGGATAACCTGTGCCAAGCTCAATGCCGGTATCCTGTTGAAGAAAAGCCTTATTTCCACAAATCGTGTGCAACAGGACATCTTTTATTTCGGCTTCCGAATAATACCCACCTTGATTTAGAAAGATACTTTGAACAAGGCGGTCAAGATCAAATGAGTCATCCGAGATTTCGTACTTGGAATGCTGTAGCCGATCCCATACGATCCAACCATAGTGTTCAGGTGGAACACTTTCCCATTTAGGGCACGCTACTTGATGTGGAAATGCGGACATGAAAGAACGAAGAGATTCAAGCTTATAAGCGTTGCACGGTCTATCAGTAATGGTAAGATCAGCAGTTAGCTTGTTTTTTAGTGTATGGAGACGGAAACCACTTGTGGTATCGGCAATCTGCCGACCGTCCGAGCGGATTTGCTTACTTAGTACAAGTTTAGTGATAAGTGGATGAATCGCAACACTGTTATCGTCATGTAAATATAATAAACCATCGTCTAACAATTTGGTAAGGGATTCCGAGATTTCATATGTACCGGAATACCCGGGGTTGACACCAAGCAACTCAATGAAAAGTTGAGGAGAGCGTAAAGACATTGGGGTGAACATGACTGCTGCGCCCAGCACCTGTCGGTCAATTTCTGAATATTCGTACTGAAGGACATCAGAAAAGAGATCTTTTAATATTTCAAAATAATCGGAGTCTGAAATCCGGACTCCGTCTTTAATCACGGAAGAAGATGCTCGCAAACGCTGATGCCAGGTAAGAGACGCCATCTGATTTGCAAGACGGCAGATCGTGATTTCAGGGAATGCAAAAGTTTTTTGTCTGGAGACATAGCGGCCAAGCAAAGCGGCGAGCATAGTGTGATAGCCTATTGCCTGAACGATCGTATCTATCTCCGAAGACGTGGTCTCACGCACTCCTGCATATCGGCCAAAAACACTTTTTGAAAAGTCCTCCTGCGCCTTATCTATGCCGATATAGACAACTTGACCTGAGAGCTGAATCTCAGACGAGGGGCCTAAGCGTGTTGTAATAAGGACGCGAGCGTTACCGGTCCGGCGGGAAATATCATCGAGGAAAGCTGCATCATAAACGTCAAAATCGTCAATGACAATCAGAACGTCATCTCCGGCAGCAGCGAGTAAGTCCTCTTTCAGCTTGACATCCGTGTGAACAGGGGAGTCCGATCCATCACTGACGAAGTCATCTGAGTTCTTTAATGCTGATTCATACGCAGAATCAACATGTGAGTAGCAAAGTGGAATAGCAGTGGTATAGAGTCCATAATCGAATGCAGCCTTAGCATATGCGCGGGCCATTTCGCTTTTTCCGATTCCTCCGATACCTGAAAGAAAAACGATATGTTTCTGCTGAGGCTGAAGGAAAGCGTCGCTGATCGCCTGGGAGAGTTCTGTCCTTTCAACGAAGTTTACTCCAGATGAAAGGGTCATAAAGCAGCCAGAAATCAGATGAGGCTTGTGGTGACCAACGTGTTCGAGCAGATACTGGAGGAAATAGTCGTCAATCTCGCCTATGTACCAAACTGGTAGCAACCCTGTGTAATGATAGCCTTTTTTTCGATCCGACTGTATGAGCTGCCCCAGAAGATCGTCATATCCCATGAGAATGCCCATAAGTGCCTGAATTGTTCCGGATTTGGTGCCGTCGTCATCAATCCCATAAACAGAAAACGCCAATTCCTTGGTAGTGACTACGCGGCCAGCAGCCATTAACAGTACATCCAGCAACTGACGGCAACGAGTTGAAATCGTTATTGGCGTCCCGTCAAGGTCTATCTTGGTACTTCCACTTCTTCGTACACCATGAGCGTTATAAAGCTTATGGTTATCAAAGATGTAGACCAAATCGGAATCTGGAGAAAATCGAACCGCACGCCGCAGCTTTGCCTCGGAGCGTAAAAGACTTAATGAGTTCGAAAACCAGGCGGTTATTTGATCGCCAGTTTCAAGATCCAGGCAATGTAAATCCGTATTGATGCTTTCAACGCCTGTCTGGCCTGCATCTTTCGTTAAGGAAAACCGATAGTAGACAACATGATCCGGACCTATGATCTCAACAATTGGGTCAAATACAGTTGGATCAACAATCCCGTTCTCGGGCAGAGTCAAGGCATATTGAAATCCTTTGGGCAGTGGATTCATGGGCGATTCACCTTCTCTCGCGTCCAAAAAGTTATAGCAAAGTTCACATAAGACTATGGTAATATACGCGCATGGGGGGAGAAATGCGCATTTTGAGAGAAGCGGATTTGTTATAGAGAAGTTATTTTTCAACCCGCTATAATAAATAATGATAAAACAAATGGGATATTGCGCAATTTAGATTATACCATAGAGAGTAATGACGGAGCAAGAGGAAAGAAAAACGGACTCTACAAGGTGAATTGGCCGCTAATATAGAGAGGAGGCACCGTGATGAGGTACAAATACCCAAAAATACATAACTGGATCGTGTTCCGCAAGACGAAAGATGGAGAATACGAGGCCTACGATTACATGAATGAAGAATCGTACATCTTAGGGAGCAGAATAGGTTATTTTGCGAAACATTTAGACGGGAAAACCGACCCCTTTTCGATTATCCGGCGCTTATCGGATGAAAATGTGGCTATGCTTCTACGACGACTGGACAAGCTAGGCTTTCTCAGACGTTCACGGTTTTTCAGCGCGTCTTTTGGCGAATTGTATTGCACCGTTTTTACTCCAAAATCTATGCGGAGGAAAACGACAGTCTCAGCTTTCTTGAATAAGCTCCTGCAGACACTCTTTCTGCCTGCCTTTATAGCAGGGAGTTACGCTTTCTTTTCAAAGCTACCGAAGCTATCTGGAGGCATGGTCCTGCTCAATTGTATTCTGGGGATCGTTGGAGGGATGATACTTCATGAAATCGGTCATATGATAGCAAGCTTGGCCTACGGGGGACAAGTGTTTGAGGCGGGAGTCATGCTGAGGATCGTGCTTCCTGGAGCATATGTGATGATGGATAACAGTTCGGTGAAAGATCCGTTGAAAAGAGCACAGATCAATGCAGCCGGGATCGAGGCAAACCTGTTGCTTTCGGGCATCTTGTTCATGATTGCATCCAATTTCGCATGGAATTCTGAAGGCTTCTTTTTCAGCGCTTTACTGAATGCGGAGCTGGCACTCACAAACCTCATCTTGGTCGATGGACTCGATGGCGCCGGGGTCGTGTCAGATCTTCTGGGGATTGAATCCCTAGGTACAGAAGCTAAGAGCTATTGCCAACGCTGGTTCAAGGGAGGGCAAGCTCAAAAGCACAAAGCACCGGATGTCGTATATTCGACCATGTGCTTCTCGACCGTAATGATTCAGCCGGTTTATGTTGTAATGCTTATTTTTGATGTTTGGGGGGTTGTTGCATGGCTTCTCTAAATAATCAAAGGGTTTGCTATAGGATCAGCATCGTCTTGGCCTTTATTATGACAGGTTCTGCATCCGCACTGGTCGCGATATCTGCCCAGATACCCGTGTTCAGCATCTATTTTGCCGCTGTGCTGCTGAGTATAGCGATCGTTCCAGGCTTCAAAGGCAGGGAAAACTGCTCCCTGTTCGCTCTGCTCGCAGTAACAGCGATACCGGCTAACCTGCGAGCAGTACTGATGGCTGTGCATGCTGATGTCGTAACAGTCATCATTCAGGGAAAGACAGTGATTAATGTTATGGTGGGTATTATATTTTACGCCCTGTTATTTAGCTTGGAGCAAATCTTTTTTGGGGTCATCGTAAGAACTGTATGGCCCCGACAAGAGTATTACAAGGAAACTGCTGAATGATGACGGTTAATGGACTGAGAGGGCTCAGAGAAAGGAGTCAATGATGAAACACTTGATTATTTCTCTTGCAATTTTACTCGCGGGGGTACCAATTCTCCTCGGAAGTGCAAATGACAGAGACTTTGACCTCGTTGTTGAAGAGGGCCATAGCCTCGAAGATTTGATGGCAAGTTATGGCTGTGTGATTTATGAAAGTGAGCCATTCTCCATTTTCGTAAACGGGAGAGAAATTATTTGCAACTTGAACACGATAAGTGAGCTGAGCGGGAAAGACATGGCCAGGGTTCAAAGAATGTTTGAGGACAAGCTGAATGCAAATTCAAGTATCAACTTGTGCTGGCTTCACTTATCCGATCTTCACAATACTTATGTAGGCCACTTGCGTATTGGGACAGACCCATTTGGCTTCTATCCTGATCTTCCAGCAGCACAATTTGACAATCACGGAAATCTTCTGAGGCTGAGCAGTTATGACATCAACAAGGGATATTTTCAATACACGTTCCTTTATGATGTGGATGATAGGATCACTCATGCTGAGGAACGGTGTTATGAGGTCTCTTTAAGTACTGGCAGGCGGAGCCAAGATTTCACTACTTGTGCAAAGGAATGGAGATACAACTCAGATGGTACATATATGCAGGTCTCCAGGAAATGGGATGGCCAGCCGGTTGAGGAAAACCTGAAAACAGTCATATATCATAAATGTTCCGGCGATGTTCCTTCAAGCAGTGTAGTTTATAACACGGAAGCAGAATTCATGAAAGATGAGAAGACGCAGGCTGAATGGCAAGCAGCAGATTCCATACGGTGATACAGACGGGAGGTATAACACATGATAGATCTAAAAGATTATGTATCAGCACTCCAGTACGAAGTCTACTGGAAGGATGTTGAGAAGTCTCTGGAAGAGGACATACATGGTTGGGCATGCGGGTTCTACCGTAATCTGTTTCTTGTGGCCCCGCCAATCGATGAGATCCAGCCAGCCAGTTTCATGGAGTATATGGCTGACAGAGCGGCGGAACGAGCTCATTTACATAGAACACTGGACCAAAGTGTCGTGTGCTCTGTATATGAGCGAACCGCAGATGAGAGGCTCCGCAGAGAATTTTTCGCAGAGCCGCTGAAGAAAGCTCATTTTTACAACGAATTCAAAGGGGTCCATGTTATAGACCTCACCGACTGGGTACTCTGCGAGCAACTGGATTTTGACCCTGACTTCAACAAACTTAGAGCGTATATGATCAATGAGCAGCAAGACACGAGATTCATCCTGTGGGTCAGAACCAAGTATGACGTTCAGCGTCTTAGCAGATCAATCCCAGGGCTAAGCATTAAACAAATCCAGCTGCCGAGCCCAAGCATTGAGCAGGTGAAATACTACGCCAGTATCAGTATGCAGCTGAATAATCTGGCACCTACGGAGAACGCGATTCAGGCTATGCTTCAGGGAATTCAGGAGCCTGAGCAACAGATCAATCAATTCAAACGAATCGAAGCGGCAATAGCATTTTTGACGGATCAGGTATCCAATACTGGGAATCGGAAGCCGACAAAAACGGATGTCCGAAAGCTCCAGCTCGTTATGGAGGCGTCTTATGTTGCGGAAGAGCGGCCGGTAAAAAAGATCGGATTTACGGGAGTATGAGACATGGAAAAATGTTTTGCAACAGAGAAGGAAATCAAAAAGCGCTGTATTGCTGTCCCCAAAAATAAGAAAGCGACAGCTTGCGGGCCAACATTGTTCAGCGATGAATTCGCCGACTATGTTGTAGCCGAGGAAGGACACACCATGTGCTTCGGAGGCACTGGATCAGGGAAAACAACTCGTATTCTTTTGCCAGCGATTGAAAAGATAGCACGCTGCCAAGAGGGATTGCTCATCGTGGATCCAAAACCTGGGCTTATCTGTCGAACGCAAAATTTGCTGCAGCAGAACGGCTATCAGATATACTACTTGAACTTCGTGGACTACTGGAAAAGCCAGCGCTATAACCTACTGGGAAGGGTGCAGAGGCTTTATGAAAAAGGCGACAAAGCAGAGACCATAAAGGTCTTAGACGAGATCGCTACAGCACTATTCAAACCCCATATCAACGCAAAAGACCCCTACTGGGGAATGAATGGCAGGGATCTCCTGGTTGGCGCAGGGATGGCATTGCTTGACTCCGGAGCGGATTTGACATTTGAGAATATCAATGTATTACTTATGCAAGGAAAGGAGTCTTTCTCAACTTCTAATTACCTTAACGAATACGTTAATGAAAGAGGTCCCCACTCAGAAGCTGCCATGCGTCTGACAGCACGAGCTTTAGCGCCGCATGATACGGCGGCCTGTATCGACAGCGTTGCCTCTACAGTCCTCAACCCATTCGTTATGGATGGCCTTGCAGATATGATGAGTGAGTCGGATTTCTCTTTCGCACAGTTGGCTGAAGGGAAAACAGCCATTTTCATTATCACGCCGGCCGATGACAGCTGCATGGAGGCCTATGTAGGGCTATTGGTAAAAGCGGCATACGATGAGCTTAAAGAGCAAGCAATTAAAAACGAAAATGGAAGACTTCCCAAGACGGTACACTTCGTCATAGACGAGTTCTGTAACTTTCCTATCCCCTCCGTCGAGCGGATGATCACACTCGCCAGAGGATATAATGAGCGCTTTTATTTGGGAATTCAGAATTATGGGAGTTTATCAGCAAAATACGGTTCTGATGCTGCCAGCACGATCTGGGCCAATTCAGAAATCAAGTTTATTCTGCGCAGCAGCGATATTCAATTGGGTGAACTACTCGAGAAACTCTGCGGTGCCAGGATTGACCCTATTACCGGCGCACAGAGGCCATTGATAGGCGTTACAGATATTCAAAGACTGGACAAACCCAGTGGGGAAGCTGTTGTCCTGGTTGATGGGATACGACCCTTTGTTACACACTTTCAATCCATATATGATCATGCCTGGGATTATCCATACTTCTCAATTGATACCTTGGAGAGAAGAAAAGAGAAAAAACGGAAATATTTTGACTTTCAGGAGAAAGTGAAAGAAATGAAGCGGAACAAACTTTTTGCGGCTGTTGGTATTTCGCCCGGTCCAATTCGGAAACCAGAAGTCAAATCAAAGCCAAAGAATGAGGATCCCGAGGTGCGTTGCCCAAGCTGTGAGAACATGCTACATTCCATCGATGAAGAGTTTGCACGAATCTTTGATTTGGAGAGCGAACTGCAAGATCAGGAGGACGGCCCATTACCATGAACAATCTGTACATTATTACGTCGGCTGAGGCCGGAGATATGGATGCTGAGTCAGCACTATGGAATGCGCTAAGAGACTGCGGTTGGTCTGTTCGCGACATTCATGAACTGCCACGTCTGGAAAAGAACGATATCATTGTAGCAAAGCCAGAATTGGCGCGACTGGTACGAAAGCGCTTCGCTGTTAAAGAAAAAACTGCATACCTGATTGTGCTTAGGACAGATTTGGATATACTCCTCTCACGGGCAGATAACGGCGTTGAGGGGTTGCGGGAGCGAGCAGAAAAATGTGAAAATCTGTGTGAAGATGGGGCAGACGTGTGGTTCCCGGGAGACAATTTGAAAGACGCCGCTATATTGATACAGCGTTATATTGAGAGACAAGAGGCAACTGCATGACTCCATTTTCTGATGATCATCTTTGCAGGTGACGAGATGAGTGATATATTATAGGCGATAAAGCGAACTATAGTGTAATGACCGCGTACTGCTCAAAAGAATCCCTTTATACATTTTACAGGAGGATACTTGAATGAAGAAAGCAATACTGATGATTATCTGCATCTGCATGATGAACTCCTGCGGCTCATTTTCTGCTTTCGCTGAAGGCGAGACATGGGAAACAGCCTATATTAATCTGATTCATCAGGAAAGAGCAAACCTAAACCAATTAGGCGAGGGTGAGCAGGAAATATCGAGTTATGCCCTATATGATATTGATAAGGATGGCATTCCAGAGTTGTTCTTGCGCTACGGGACAAGCACTGCATCCAGTAAATATGATATCTACACTTTTCTGTACGGAACTGCACAATACCTTGATTCGGCGTCTTGTGGCAGCGCGGAACTGTATTCATATCCTGAGCGAAATGGAGCATTGATCGCCTACGCACATATGAATCATGCCAAAACCCGAAAGCTGACCTTGGACAATGGTATTCTTTCAATTGCGGACTACTATGAAGAGTTCATACCACGTGAAAACGGGGTATGGTATCGCGCTGTTGAAGACTACAGTCCTGGAGCATCACGCGTAACCGAATTTGAAGCTTTTACTGTCTATCCGATCAGAACATATCGAATCTGGTGCGACGGTATTCAAAGAGCGAACGGGTCTTCCTATCCCAATAATGACCCCAGTTTCTTCGAGAATGTTGTGAATTCAAACTCATCCGTCGTAGAAGTTGTAACAAGCAGGTATACGAACATCGTTGGTGTTGGTACAATCAGAACAATCGGCTTCTCTGATCTCCTTACAGAACTGACGGTAGTCGAAGATAGAGACGGAACTCAGGATTACGGAGACTTCTATGCATATTATGTGGATGTCAATCAGGATGGGCAGCTTGAGTATGTGATAGCCCATGAAAGACGTAATAATGATTACAGCAGCAACACGTTCCTCATCGTACTGAGTGAGCAAAACGGCGCTGTATATGCCTATACTGATGAGCACTTTGGAGTTACAAGCGTTGACCAATTTGGCGTCTTTTACATTTATCAAAACGATTATGGATTTGTTACAGAGAACGCAATGATGATGTTGTTCAATGGGGAAGACTGCTTTATAATTTCTGTGCCGCTAACAAAGTACGCAGGCGAGCGTAAGTAAAACAGGGGACACGGATAGGGAGTAGCGCACATGGCGATACTCAAGACGATAAATATGAAGGGACATATATTATTGTTCTCACGCTAATCGTTTTTTTTGTTATGGAGAAGAGCTTTCGCTGTGTGGACATTGACACTTAACAGTTGACAAATATTGCGCCGGATGTTATTGTTTATATAAACTGTGATGATGTTCATTAACTTGTTTTTGAAAAGGGGATGTGGACATGGAAGATATGCAGACTAAACTCGACCAAGTAATTGACGAAGCAATTATGCATGGCGAGACCCGAGCAGCTAATGGATTAGATTGGGAAGATCATACTGAGCATACTGAAGAGGGATACTGCGCTTTCGCTTGGGGATGAGGAGTATACCATGAAACATATCATGGTCGACATAACAAGTCGTTGTAATTTTCGCTGTAAACACTGCTATAAGCATTTGAATCAGGCCTCAGAGGATATTTCTCCCGAGGCCTTGATTTATTTTCTGCGCACAAATGACGGGTTCCTTCAGACGAAGATGATCACATTGACAGGGGGAGAGACACTTCTCTACCCTTGCCTGGAGGAATTACTAGACGAACTCGGAAAGTATAAAGTACGTCTCAACACAAATGGCTATTATCTTGATAAATATGTACCTTTGCTGACAAAATACCCGAATGTTGATATTGCTGTCAGCCTAGATGGATACGACGAGAAAAGCTATGAGACAATTCGCAATTCGGACAGTTTTAATCTAATCACAAGTAATATCCTTAAAGCAAATCAAGCAGGTCTAAAGGTTCATATTCACGCTGTTGCAACAACAGCGACAATTGGCCAATGGAAGCGATTTATAGACTGTGGGGAAAAATTAGGCGTTTCTATCATGATCCGACCTATGATTTACACCGGAGAAGAACGCCAAAAAGCCTTGGCCTTGGGCTACTCTCAAATGAAGGCCTGGATGGACGAGGTTCGCAAGGACGGGCTAGAGTGCTACACAGGTGGTCATGACGTACTCATTGAGCAATCCTGCAGTTTAGTGCGGGGGCATTTGCCGGGAACATTGGTTATTGATCAAAAAGGAAATATGTATCCATGCCCTTTTTTGCGCTATGATAGGTTTTTCCTTGGAAGGATAGAATCATTTGAAGAAGCTAATTTTCTGCATGCCTGTACTCAAGTAACGAATATGCTAAGAGATGCTCTGTCGCAAGTGACTTGCGTGGAATGTGGTTACCGTAATCGCTTTGGAGACGGAACTTGCTTGCAGTCATGTTGTTTCTCAAGGAAATACTGCCTACGAGAGCTTGTTGAGACTGGAATTATAACATGTCAACATTTGGAGGAAAACTGAAATGAAAGGCTTAATCTGTTGCACGATGGACTGCAATCTTGCATGTGATTATTGCTTTGAACGTAATGGTGACCGCAAGTGCTGGCCAAATCGGCATGCAATCAATGCTATCGCGCAAGCCTCGAGATCGAAGATCCTACGTTTTATTAGAGAACTATACGTAGTCAATAATGGACACAATACGGATATTATTTGGCATGGTGGTGAGCCAATGCTTATTAATCCAGATTTTCTTCGCGGCATTATGCAGCAGATTAAAGACGAAGGCTTGGCTATACAGTGGGGAATGCAGTCCAATGGGACTTTACTCAACGCTGCATACAGAGAGCTCGTGTCAGATTTTCACATTGGGTTAGGTATAAGCATAGATGGATTGCGTGAGCATCATGACCGTTACCGGGTTATGAAAAACGGCGCGCCAACATTTGATTTAATCATGCATAATCTTGAGCAGATGAGTACGGGACAAGTTGGATTATTGCTTACAATCACAGATCAGAACGTGAATAGTCTTAAGGAAATTTACACATTTTGTGCTGAGCGAAATCTGAGTTTTGGGTTTAATGCTCTGTTTCCAAGTAACAATCCTAATGAAACAGCAACATTGAGCGCTCTATCTTTTGCTGAAAAAATCTGTGAGCTATTTGATATATGGATAGAAGATACTCGCCATACAATCCGGATTCATCCGTTTATGCATATTATTGAGGCGCTGTTTTTCCCCGAGCATGGGATACCTCGTTGTAACTGTTCGAAGAACTGCTCAAAGAGTTTTGTTACAATGGATATGGATGGTAATTTATACAACTGCGAGCACTGGGTTGGAAATCCAGACTTCTGTTTCGGAAATATTGATGACGGTTTGGCTACTGTGCTACCCTGCAACACATTCTTTGATGGCCGAGTAGAAGCGCTAAAAAATACGAAGTGTGGTCAATGCGAAATCTTTTCACTTTGTTATGGTGGATGCCCATGGAGTGCTTTGCAACTGACCGGTAGTGTGATGGGCTATGATAGCAGTATTTGTGAAGGTCAGCGACGCTTGGTTCACCACATTTATGACTACGTCCAGACTCATTACAAAAAACAACCAATTAAGTTCCGTTTTAACGCGTAAAAAATATTGAGGTATGAGTATTTGTTTCGTTTGTGCATTATTATGAGAGCAGATAATAATGATAGAGGAGAAAACGTGTTGGTACACAATAGCAATAAAAGATTCTCTGTTGGATTGAATCTTAGTGATGAAGAAGACACTATTATAGCCTTTCTTGACAAATACTGCGACTATTTGACTAGTGTGTATTTTTCTCTGCCCTTGGGGCTACCGTACTATTCCCGTAAGGCGTTGATCCAAGAATACGAGAGCAGCGAGAACCAGGAAAAATTACTGCGAGTATGCTCCTATATGAAAAAGTTAGGAATACACAGAGAAGCAGCGATCAACAAATCCAATATGACTTGTTCAGAAATAGAGCAAGGTATCAAATACTTAAAAACATATTTGCCAGATCTGGAAGAAATAGTTTGCCTTCAAGAATACGCAAGGACCCTTAAGGAGGCTTTTCCACATGCCGAATTGAAATACAGCTTCAATAACATGACAATACGATTTGACCATACATTTGATACATATGTGCTTGGTAAACGATATCTGCGTGATATGGAACGACGACATGAAGTCTTAGGGCAAGGCTTTGAAGTTGTACTGTTGCTGAATAATGGCTGTAGCTTCAACTGTTTTGCACATATCTGTAATCCTAAAGATTGCCAACGAGTTTTCAGACAAAATCTTGAGCGCAAGTCTCTCGATTACCTTTATGCTGAGCAATCTTTTTTCCCGTCGGAATTGTTTCGTTTACAGAGTGGGGATCCTGAGAGCTATCGATATCGGTTTAAATTATCAACCAGACCAGCGACTACTCAAATGACAAGTGATATGCTAGATGCATATTTGGGTGCTATACCGGAAAAGGAGATACTCAGAGATTATCAACACTTTTGCTATTTTGGCGCGTTAAATAGATTTACAAGAAGAGCGCAGGACTTGAATCTGGAACAAATATATTCTTATAAACAGCAGATGTCTGTATGATGGTTGGGGATCACACAAAATGAAGAGGGAGCTTACCAACATTTGTACTTGGAATAGTGCCAACAATAATAATGTTCGGAAGATCGATGGCTTTACTAAGCCACCGGTCTTTTCTTCTTGGAAAGGTAGCCAAACAATCAACGTGCAGACTACTTCGATATGTCTTGGCCTTTGGAACTCATATTGCATTTAGGGGCAACTTTAAATAACAACAGTCCTTATTATGTTACGCAGACTTTGTTTTTCTTCAATAAAATAGTCGTAACTGTTCAGTCTAGCCCCCGACAGGGAGCAAAAGTGAGCATACGTCAAAAAGCCATGTTGAAAAAAGAGTAATCCGCCGAAAAATTGCAAACTAAACGGAAAGGCAATATACTTGAGCCATCTTAGCAGAAAGAGGTGGCGACAGTGGCGGACAAAGAA
>Ga0247609_10002614_pt1 | contig 18932 bp, 14 predicted proteins | sample 172DNAGHGlowgp2_FD_193487 | JGI IMG/M metagenome (GOLD analysis project Ga0247609, IMG submission 193487) | Sheep rumen microbial communities from Palmerston North, Manawatu-Wanganui, New Zealand - 1728 DNA GHGlow gp2 | ecosystem: Host-associated > Mammals > Digestive system > Stomach > Rumen ...
CCAAGCCAGCCCGGAGACGCAAAATTTTGCGTCTCTACATGGTGTAGATGGTAACTGACTGAAGGACAGAGTGTGATTTCGTCGAACTCACGTTAATTATTTAACAATTTATCAACTCAGCACCTTAGCATGAGGTTTTTGTGTTGTGGATTGGCAACCATGGTTACCACCGTTGGCCATGACGTTAAAAAGGTGTAAAAAAGGGCGGTTTACCGTTTATTATCTTTAACGGGTGACGGTGATGTGCCCGTTAAGTAGTACCTTTACGGCTGCAAAATGCGGTTTCTCTCATTATTTATTAGAAAATCATCGGTGGGGAGCCAATTTTTTTGTAATTTTGCCGTTTGTAATAAAGCGAAAGATACTAAAGACAAGAATGACTAATAAAACACCGCTATATCTGTTGCTGGCGACGGCTGTTGCGCTCTCGTCATTATTCTCGTTTGTGTCATGTAAGAACAAGGACAAAGATGAAGACGTGTATTCCTATAGCACCAGCACCCAGACAACGTTAATCAGGGGGTTTGCGCTACAGGCCGATAACGATGTGCTCGCAAGCCTGGATTCAGTGCACTTTACCGTCGATTATGACAACGGCCTGATCTATAACGCCGACTCGCTGCCCGTGGGCACCAAAATCACGGGCCTGAAGGTGACTATCGACTTCTTGAACACGGTGTCGTCGGCAATCTTTAAGATTAGCGACGCCATCGAGCAGGCCGACACGATCATCGAATACACCTCCTCGATGACCCGCAAGCTCGACTTCTCGGGCAAGACGGTGCTCACTGTCACGTCGGCCGACCGGTCGCAGGTCAAGGACTATGAGGTCAAGGTGCTGGTACACAAGCAAAATCCCGACTCACTCGTGTGGAACCAGTCGTGGCGGCACGACCTGCCTGGCTACCGTCACAGCGCCATTGCCCACAAGGTGGTGAAGCAGGGAGAGGTGTACCGTGCGATGATGTACAATGTTGTGGAGTGCCAGTTGCTGACAGCGACATCTCCCAATCAGGTAACCTGGGACAAGCAGGTCGTCGCTCTGCCTTTTGTCCCGCAGGTCAACACCCTCACCGCAACCGATGATGCCCTCTTTATCCTCGCCGACGACGGTGTGCTCTACAGTTCACCCGACGGCATGACATGGACCTCGTGTGGTGTGACATGGCACAGTATCCTGGGCGCCTACGATGGCCGCGTGCTAGGTATCATTGCCAGCGGTGACGGCTACTATCACGACGAGTATCCCCATGTCGATGGCTTTGCTTCTAGCGCTGTCGAGGACGGTTTCCCCGTGAGCAACGCCTCGGGCATGATTGTGACCGACAACGACTGGGCCGTGTCCCAGCAAGCCATGATTGTGGGCGGCAAGGACAGCAAGGGTAACGTGTTGTGTGACGTGTGGGGCTATGACGGCATCCGTTGGGGCAAGATCAATAACATCCACTCCAGCGTACTGCCCGCCCTGACCGATGCCACGCTGTTCTCTTATTATACCTACAAAAGTCTGCCCGGTGTGCGGCGTTATGCCCCCCGGCAGACGTGGTATGTGATGGGAGGCAAACTTGCCGACGGCACATTCAATGGCAAGATCTACCTCTCCACGACCCAGGGCATCACCTGGACTGAGGGCGGGTCGGCCATAGCTCAGCCCGATTATATGCCCAAGTTCTACGGTGCCCAGGCCTATGTGTGCGAGGAGACGCTCACCCCAGCCGCAGGCTATTATATGCCGCGCCGCGTCTCGACGCTGGTAACGTCATGGCAGTGCCCCTACATCTTCCTGTTTGGCGGCTACAACGACCGCAACGAGTTGCTGCCCAATGTGTGGCGCGGCGTGTATAACCGCATGACCAATTATCCCGTGAATTAATCAAGGCTGATGAAGAAAACATTGTTCATAGCGCTGTTTATCATCATGACTGCTGTCCTGCCCGGTGTAGCTCAGCAATACATGTATGAAGCGGGCCCAATGCTGGGCATGACAGGTTACCTGGGCGAAGCCAACAACGGCAATCTGTTCAAGCATCCCAGTTTTACCGCGGGTGGCTATTTCCGCTATAACCACAACAGCCGTTGGGCATTCAAGGCCAACCTGAGCTATGCAGGCATCAGGGGACACAGCATGTATGACGAGACATGGTACCCCGATGGCCTCAACTATCAATTCAATGCAAGCCTGATAGACTTGGGCCTGACCGCCGAGTTCAATTTCCTGAACTATGGCCGTGGCCCCCTCTATAAGAAATATAAGCCCATCTCGCCCTACATGGTCGCAGGTGTGGGCTTTGTGTTCTCCATCTGCAACGGTCACAACCAGGCATCATTTACCATCCCCTTTGGTATCGGGGTGAAATACAAGCTCAAGGACAAGATGGATCTGGGCTTTGAATTCACGATGCGCAAGGAATTTAGCGACCGCATCGATGGCTTTAGTGACCTGTTTGGCATCAAGCACTCGTTTGCCAAGAACACCGACTGGTACTCATTTGCCGCCTTCTCGGTGACCTTCCCGTTTGGCAAGCGTTGCATCAAGTGTAACCATATAGATTAAAGATAGGCTATGTCATCACTTAGCGACAAAATACAACGACTTGACCCCATGCGCATCCCACAGCATGTCGCCATCATCATGGATGGTAATGGCCGCTGGGCCAAGCAGCATGGCCACGAGCGCAGTTTCGGCCATGAGAATGGTGTGGCCACCGTTAGACAGGCAACCGAGATTGCCAGTGAGGTGGGTGTGAAATACCTCACGCTCTACACTTTCTCGACCGAAAACTGGAACCGCCCACAGGACGAGGTGGATGCGCTGATGAACCTGATCGTGGTGAGTATCGAGCAACAGACCCCCGACCTAATCAAGAACAACGTGCGCTTGACCACCATCGGTGACATGAACCGGATGCCCGACTTTGCCGCCAACCGCCTGCGCAAGTGCATGGAGGACACAAGCCACTGCACGGGACTGGTACTGTGCCTGGCATTGAGCTACTCATCGCGATGGGAAATCGTTGAGGCATGCCGCGCCATGGCCCATGAGGCAGCATGTGGCAAGCTCAACCCCGATGCTATCGATGACGAGTTGTTCTCACGGCACCTTGCCACATGTGACATGCCCGACCCCGACCTGCTGATACGCACCGGGGGCGACCTGCGCGTGAGCAACTATCTGTTGTGGCAGATAGCTTATAGCGAACTCTACTTCACTTCAAAATATTGGCCCGATTTCACCAAGGAAGACTTCGTCGAGGCGATTGCCGACTTCCAGGCGCGTGAGCGCCGTTACGGTAAAACGAGCGAACAGGTTAATCATGAAAATCATGAAGAGTAATTTTTCAATGAAGAGAATCAAGCATACGGTGCTGGCCTTGCTGGCTGTGGCTGCTGTGGCTCCTGCCCTACACGGCCAGGAAACCACGATGGCCAACGACACCATCTTCAACCCCAAGATTGTTTTCACGGCATCGCCCAACCAGTATGAGATTGCTGGCTTGCGGGTCGAGGGCGTTGAGAACTATGACGAGAACATCATTATCGGCTATTCGGGTTTGTCGGTAGGACAACGCGTGGATATCCCCGGCGATGACATCAAGGCAGCCGCCAAACGATTCTGGAGGCAAGGCCTGTTCTCCAAGGTGCAGATCAAGGTCGAGAAGATTTACCATGACCAGGCGTGGCTGGTGTTCAGCCTGCGACAACAACCCCGTGTGTCACAGGTGAATTACAACGGCATGAAGGGCGGCGAGAAGAAGGACATCATCGAGCGCCTGAACTTCCAGCCCGGCAGTCAGATGACACCCAACATTGCCGACCGCATCAAGCTCATCGTTGAGAAGTACTATGCCAACAAGGGCTTCGGGCAAGCCACCTGCGAGGTTGTCCAGGTGCCCGACCTGAGCAAGCAGAACGAGGTGATTGTCAATATCAATGTGGACAAGCACGAGAAAATCAAGGTTCACAAGATCTACATCGACGGTAACGAGGTGCTGAGCGACTCCAAGCTCAAGCGCACCATGAAGAAGACCAACGAGAAGAAGAGCCTGTGGAAGATTTTCTCGCAGAAGAAGTTTGTCCAGACCGATTATGAGGCCGACAAGCAGCTCATCATTGATAAGTATAACGAGAAAGGCTATCGCGATGCCGTCATCGTGAGCGACAGTGTCGTGCCCTATGACGAGAAGACCGTGGACGTGTATCTGACCATCAATGAGGGCAAGAGATACTATATCTCAGACATCACCTGGGTGGGCAACACCGTTTACCCGGCTGTGATTCTCAACGAGGTGCTGGGCATCAAGAAGGGCGACGTCTATAACCAGAAGCTGCTCAACAAGCGCACCCAGGAAGACGATGATGCCGTTTCCAACCTGTATCTCAACAACGGTTACCTCTTCTACCAGCTCGTCCCCATCGAGAGCAAGATCGAGGGTGACAGCATCGATCTGGAGATGCGCATGTATGAGGGCAAGCAGGCTCGCATCAACAAGGTGGTCATCAACGGTAACGACCGCCTGTATGAGAAAGTGGTCCGTCGTGAGCTGCGTGTGCGCCCCGGTGACCTGTTCTCCAAGGAAGACCTCATGCGCTCGGCCCGCGAGATTGCCCAGACGGGGCACTTCGATCCCGAGAAGATGGACATCCGCCCCGAGCCCAACCCCGACAACGGTACCGTTGATATCATCCTCAATCTCGAGAGCAAGGCCAATGACCAAGTCGAGTTGAGTGCCGGTTGGGGACAGACGGGCGTTATCCTCAAGGCCTCGCTGAAGTTCAACAACTTCTCGATGCAGAACCTGCTGCACCCGTCATCCTACAAGGGGCTTATCCCACAGGGCGAGGGTCAGACCTTCACCATCAGCGCCCAGACCAATGCCAAGTATTACCAGGCCTACAGTGTGTCGTTCCTCGACCCGTGGTTTGGTGGCAAGCGTCCCAACTCATTGTCGGTATCAGCCTTCTACAGCCGCCAGACGGGCATCAACTCATCCTATTATAACCAGCTGTACCAGAATGCGATGTACAACATGATGTATAACTACAGCGGCTTGTATCCAGGCATGGGTTATAACGGCTACAGCGGTTATAACTACTACGAGAACGCCTACGACCCCAACAAGTACCTCCAGATGGCCGGTGTAACGGTGGGATTCGGCAAGCGACTGAAGTGGCCCGACGACTACTTCACCTTCATGGCCAGCCTGAGCTACCAGTGGTACAGCCTCAAGAACTGGGAGTACCTCTATTACATGAAGAACGGTGTGTCCAACTCGTTTGTGCTGGGACTGACCCTCTCGCGCAGCAGTATCGACAACCCGCTCTATACCCGCAAGGGTAGCACCTTCACCCTCAGCTTCAACGCCACGCCTCCTGCCAGCCTGTTCGGCAAGAAGAACTGGAAAGCGTTGAGCCAGAGCAAAACCGAGCAGTCCAAGAAGGACCTATACCGCTGGATCGAATACTGGAAATTGAAATTCCAGGCCCGCACCTATACCCCACTCACCGACCCCGATGGCCGCTGGACCCTGGTGCTGATGACGCGTGCCGACTTTGGTCTGCTGGGCAGCTGGAACAAGTGGTTGAAGTCACCGTTCGAGACCTTCTATGTGGGTGGTGACGGCATGTCGGGCTCCTATACCTATGCCACCGAGACTATCGCCCTGCGTGGTTACGAGAATGGCGCATTCACCCCCTATGGTTACGAGGGTTATGCCTATGACCGCTTTGCCATCGAGCTGCACTTCCCCTTGATGCTCTCACAGAGCGCTACCATCTATCCCCTGGTGTTTGTCGAGGGAGGTAATGCCTGGACGAGCGTGAAGGACTTCAACCCGTTCAACATCAAGCGCTCGGCCGGTGTTGGTGCCCGCATCTTCCTGCCCATGATCGGTATGATGGGTATCGACTGGGGTTATGGCTTTGACAAGGTGTTTGGCGAGAAGGGCGGCAGCAATTTCCACTTTGTGCTGGGTCAGGAATTCTAGTTCCCATGTGTTGATGACTTTATTTTTTAAACGTTCAATAATAAACGAATTGAATTCATCCCAGTCTAAAAGTCGTAATTTAACAATCAATAAATAAAGAACGATATGAAGAGATTTGCATTAATCGCAGTAGCACTTGTTGCCGGCTTCATGGCCGCCAATGCTCAGAAGTTTGCTCTTGTGGATATGGAGTATGTGCTCAAAAACATCCCAGCTTATGAGATGGCCAATGAGCAGCTGAATCAGGTGTCGCAACGCTGGCAGCGTGAGGTGGACGAGCTCAAGAAGGAAGCCGACACCATGTACAAGAACTATCAGGCCGACATGGTTTTCCTGACCGATGACCAAAAGAAAAAGAAAGAGGCCGAGATCACCGAGAAGGAGAAAGAGGCTCAGCAGTTGCAATACAAGTACTTTGGCCCCCAGGGTGAGTTGTTCAAGAAGCGCCAGTCGCTCATCCAGCCCATTCAGGACGATATCTATAACGCCTGCAAGAAGGTGTGTGAGGAACGTGGTTTCCAGCTGATCATGGACCGTGCCAGCAGCCAGAGTATCATCTTTGCCTCGCCGCGCATCGATGTGAGCAACGAGGTGCTCGAGAAGATGGGTTACAAGTAATAGGCTTTAGGCCCGAGCTTTGAAAGAAAAAAACAGTTATACTAACAATAGAAAATCAATTTTTAGACATGTTTAAAAGATTTATGCTCTTAGCCGTTACGGCTACTATGATGTGCTTTGCTGCACAAGCTCAAAAATTCGGTTACGTCAACACCAGTGAGATTTTCAACGTGATGCCCGAGAAGGCTACCGCCGAGAACACCCTCAAGTCGGTGAGCGACAAGTATGAAACCGAGTTCAAGAACCTGCAGGATGCTTTCCAGAAGAAGATGACCGACTACGAGGCAGCCGACAAGGACGCCTCCACGCCCCAGGCCATCAAGGATCGCCACAACCAGGAATTGCAGGACGAGTACGTGAAGATTCAGAACTTCCAGCAGACTGCATCCCAGGACTTGCAGCGCCAGCAGGAAACCTTGCTCGCCCCCATCACCCAGAAGCTCCAGAATGCCATTCAGGCAGTTGGCGCCGAGGGCGGTTACACCTTCATCTTTGACCAGGCAGTGGGTGCCATCATCTACACCGGTACCAATGCCGAGGACGTGAGTGCCAAGGTGAAGGCCAAATTAGGTATAAAGTAAAAAACACTCAAACACACACACAACACGATAATGTTAAGATGCGAAATCCCTTGTTGGCCTAGATGTCAACAAGGGATTTTTCTTTTTTATAGCTGATCTATCGTGATAGAATAAAAAAAAGTCTTTACCTTTGTCCTATATTATATATAATGTATAGCACAATGAAAAGATTATTGTTAATTGCTGTGGCGGTATTGCCGCTGCTTGCTGTGGCTCAAGCCCGAATTGGTATCATCAATTCACAACAGATATTTGAGCTCATGCCCGAGAAGGCCCAGGCCGAGGCTCAGCTCAAGGCCATGAGCGACAATTATCATGCCGAGTATGAAATGCTGAAGAGCGAATTTGACAAAAAATATGCCGACTACCAGACGGTAGCTGCCGATGCCTCGATGCCCGAGACCATCAAGGAGCGCCGCGTGCAGGAACTGCAGGAGTGTGACAAGAAGATGCGTGAGTTTGAACGTCGTGCTGCCGATGACCTGGCCGCCAAGCGTGAGATGCTCACCCGCCCCTTGACCGACAAGCTGCAAGCCGCAATACGCACCGCTGGCGAGCAGGCCGCTCTCGACGTGGTGTTTGACACTGCTGTCACTCCAGTAGCCTATACTGGTCCTGCCACTATCGACCTAACGCCGATGGTCAAGGGTCTCCTCGGGCTAGAGCATTGAAACCAGGTAAGATACACAAATAAAAAAAACCTGCTCCACATTGCGTGAGGCAGGTTTTTCCTGATTCAGGGGGTGGAAGATGGGGCTCGAACCCACGACCTTCGGAACCACAATCCGACGCTCTAACCAGCTGAGCTACGTCCACCATATAAAGCGTTTTCTCTCAAACGCGGGTGCAAAGATAATACCATTTTTGTTCCCGTGCAAGACTTGTCGCAAAAAAAACGATGATTTTTTCTTATTCTTGTGGTCAACGCTCGACAATTTCGGCAGGAGCGATGTGGTCACTACCCTTGACAAACTCTCCCAGAGAAAAGACACTGCGCAGGTTAATGTCACTGTCGAGCAACAGTATATCGGCATCCTTGCCCCGCTGGATGGAGCCCTTGCGGTCATAGATGCCCATGATTCTGGCAGGGGTTTCACTGGCCATCCTCACAGCATCTTGCAAGGGGACGTTGACCACCCTGACCATGGTCTTGATGAGGCGATCCATCGTGGCGATGCTGCCAGCCAGCGCGCTACGGTCCGATAGCTTGCACACGCCATCCTCGATGATGACACGGGGGTCAAAGGCGCGCTCGCTGTCGCTGTCGGTCACGGCAAGGGCATCGGTACACAGGGCGGTGTGCTCAACGCCCTTTATGTGATAGACCAGATTGAGCAATGTGGCTGGCACGTGAATGCCGTCGGCAATCACCTCAACCGCCATATCCTCAAGCAGATAAATACTCTCGACCGTTCCGGCATGCTTGAACTCGCGCACATTGTGGAAACCAGGCATGGCATTGTAGAAATGGGTGGCCAGCGTGTAGCCAGCATCCCAAGCGGCCTTGACATGTGGATACTCGGCGGCTGTGTGGGCAATGGCGGCTATGATGCCCTTGCCGGTAATGTATTTACCCATCTCGACCGCTCCAGGCAATTCTGGAGCCGTGTCCCAGCGCCTCATGCAGTCAAAGTCCTCAACGATGTGGATGTACTCGTTGGGGTCCGGCACGCGGATGACTTCGGGCATCTGGGCTCCAGCCTTGCTCGGGTTGAGGTAGGGTCCCTCCATGTGCATACCCATGATGGTGGACCCCTGCTCTCTCATCAGGTCATCGCATGTCTGGCACGCTTGCTCCATCATGTCGATCGGTGAAGACGATAGTGTGGCGTAGATCGATGTTGTGCCATGCAGCAGGTGGGTGTGTGCAACGGTAGTGAACGCCTCGCGTGTGCACTCCTGGAAGTCGCATCCACCACCACCATGGCAATGCAGGTCAATGCCGCCGGGAACCACGTGCATGCCATGTGCGTCGATCACCTTGTCCATGCCGTCTAATTGCCGACTGCTCTTGCTCACTTCCTTGATGCGGTTATCTTCAATAATGACCGAGCCACCATTGATCCAGCCCTCGGGCGTGAGCACATGACCATTATAGATCTGAGTTAACATTACAGCCTAGTTTATCCTTCTTGAATTGCAAATATACGGAGTTTTTTGATAGCATGTATAGGGTTGATACATTTTTTTAGGTTTATTGACGTAAATTTTGATTTTCTTTTCGGCCAGAGTAGGTAACACCTCATTGTGAAGGGCACGATGGTGGCCCAATGGACAGGGGTGGCGGGTAGCTTTGGTCTTGAAGATTAGCCCGTTTGTCATGGTGATTGCTTGATTGGTCTCTTAGTGCCCTTAAAACGTTTTATATTTCTAAAAAATTATGTTCCTTTGTAATCAAAGACATCAAAGATTCTGCCAGCAAGCAATGAATCAATATAGGCAGAATATGAGTCTGGCTTAATCGTGTGTGTGTTTTGAAAGAGGGGGGGTATTTCCTGTTTGAAGGAAGTGCCCTCCTGATTTTACTGGACGTAGAAAAAACGTGCCTTTGGGGATGACATAAAATAATTAGAAGATGTTAAAAACGGGTGTTTTTTACTTAAAAATCACCCACATGAGACCAAATCATAGTGCCAAGGTGAAAAAAAAATGCTATCTTTGCATTATTAAATAAGAAGCAAGCAAGATGGATGTAAAGAAAGTCTTATTTATATCACAGGAGATAGCACCCTATGTGCCGGAACGCCGATTGTCACAAATAGGCCGTATCCTGCCTCAAGGCATTAAGGAACACGGCATCGAGGAGCGCACCTTCATGCCTAAGTATGGCATGATTGCCGAGCGCAGCAATCAGTTGCATGAGATGATCAGGCTGTCGGGGATGAATGTGATTATCGATGATACCGATCATCCACTCATCATCAAGGTTGCAACGCTACAACAGGCTCATTTCCAAGTATATTTCATCTACAATGAGGATTATTTCGCCAGCAACCGCATCGATGAGCTTGAGATGAATTGCTCTCCTAGCGACAATGATGAGCGCAGCATGTTCTTTGTGCGTGCCGTCATCGAGTCGATTCGCAAGATGAGGTGGGTGCCCGACATTATCCAGTGCACGGGTTGGATCTCGGCATTGGCACCAGTCTATATCCGCACAATCTATGGCGATGATCCTTCATTCCGTGATGCCAAGATAGTAACAGCGCTGTTCAACGAGGAGGTGTTTTCACCCCTGGACGCTCGCCTGAGCGAGAAGATGCACATGGACGGCATCCCCAAGAATGCGCTCAAGCCCATTGCAGGAAAGGAGTTGACCTATCAGGAACTCATGGCCTATTCCTTGAAATACAGCGATGCAGTTATCGAGTGCGAGAGCGACATCGACAATCAGGTGCTTGAGGCAGCTTCGGCGTTGCCCCGACTCCAGTTGATTGATGACGATGATGTCAACAAGGTGACCGAGTTCTATGCCTCGCTCTAACAACCACAATCAGAGAATTAGCTAAGTTCAGTAGTTTCTCAAATCGTTTCTTATCATTTCGAGAATATGAAGCAACTTTTCAATGTGTTACTGGCAGCGGCTGCGTTGCTTAGCCTGTACGCATGCACCGACGAGACCATCGGTGTCTCCATCACCGACAGCGTGTCGTCTATCATTGAGGATTCATCATTTGTGATAACGGGTCACTCGGTGCTCAATGACCGGGTACAGATGCGCACGAGCACCAAGATGCTAGGGTCACTGCAGGCCGACGGCTTTGGGCGGTTGACTGCCGATGCCGTGACCATGTGGATGCCTGCCGTCAAAATCGACACGACTGGAATTAAAGCCGAGTGGATCGACTCTTGCAGGCTGATCTTGCGCTTGCCCGTGAGCAATGGCTATACCGGTGACGCGTTAGCCCCCATGCGATTGAGCGTGTATCGCCTGAACAAGGCCCTGCCCAACCCCATCTACAGCGACTTTGACCCCACGGGTTATTATGATAGCAATGACCTGCTGGCATCTGAATCCTATTCACCGCTGTCGGGCTGGATTGAGGAGGCAGAGTCCTATGTCACCGGAACCCGCCAGGTGGACACTACACGTGTGTTGTCGATACCCGTGCCCACATCGCTGGCCCGCGAACTGTTCAATACCTACAAGAGCCATCCCGAGAAGTTTGCCACCCCCAGGGCATTTGCCGATGTGTTCCCTGGCATCTACATTACCAATAACTATGGCAGCGGTCATGTGGTGAACATCAAGTCAACCGAGCTTGACGTCTATTATCACAAGCACGTGGTGCTGAATGACACGACCGAGGTCGATTCGACCCATTCTCAGACCTATCTGGCATCCACCCCCGAGATTATATCTAACAATATCATCAATTTTGATATCGACGATGAGATCGAGTCGATGGTCAACAACGGCGAAGCCATCATTGTCGCGCCTGCTGGCTATGAGGTGCAGGTGCGTTTCCCGGTGCAGGACATCATCGACCATTATCAGGCCAATGTGGCCAAGAGCCAGTCAATCATCAACAGCCTGTCGTTTGAGCTGCCCGTGAGTGTGCCAGCTACCCAGTATGATATCAAGCCGCCCACCTATCTGCTCATGGTGAAGACCTCCAAGAAGGACACCTTTATCAATGGTGACAGCCTGGCCAATAACAAGGATTCGTTCTATGCCATCTATGATGACCACACCCAGACCTATGAATTCACCGGCCTGCGCGATTATGTGATCAACATCATCAACAATCAAGGCGGTATCGCCACCGAGGATGACATCAACTTCACCATCACCCCGGTTGACGTGACGAACTACATCTACCCGCAGTCCTACTATGGCTACTACGGCGGCAACTCATCGATCGTGACCAAGATTTCCCCCATGATATCTCGTCCTGCCATCGTGAAGCTACTGCTAGATAAAGCCAAAGTCATGATAACCTACAGCAAACAAATTGTGGACTAATCCTTGTGGGATTAGAAAATTTGTTATACCTTTGCACCCGCATTGCAAGTCATCGCAGTGCACCAAGCCGCAATAGCTCAGTCGGTAGAGCATTTCATTCGTAACGAAAAGGTCGCGGGTTCGAGTCCCGCTCGCGGCTCCATCATGGGACGGGAAGACATTGGAGTTTTCCCGTTTTTTTTATTTAGAAATCGGTGTTCCTGTTGCGGAAACACTATAGAAACATGACTTAGAAAGGATATGGAAATAAGGGTTAAGGATTTCATGGAGCGGCAGCCCAATCACCCCAAGGTGGCCGAGACCGACCAGTTTTACCTGTGGATCGCCTTGCGCCTGGCCAAGCTGTGGGATGAATCGCCGTGGCTGCGGCAACTGGAAGATGAGGTGCGCCGCGAGGTGGTGCTGGCTGTGACAGGCTACTATCAGGACGTGGTGGCCGACGGGGGCATCTGGCGCTCGTTCACCCGGTTACACGCCGCCCGACATGATAGTCCGGTGCCACACTATGGGCGCCGTGACGATTATGTGGACTATGAACTCAATGTGGATGACGTGCGGTATGTGATGTGGTGGACGATAACTGGCGAGTGCCGACGCAATGCCCTTGACCCGCTGGATAAGGAGCTGGAAGCATTGGCCACGGCATTCTTCATGCTTCTGGATGAGGAATATGAACAGGCTCCCGTCCCCAGGCAGTTCAATATTGCGAGTGAGGTGGATCTGGACGATGCGCAAGATGCCCAGCGCATCTACGACTATGCCTACTGGCTGTACTGGCGCAGTTTCCTATTGCGGCCATCGTCACAAGCCGTGATGGAGCGCACCATGCCCGAGGCTCACGCCATCATCGAGAAGGCGGGAGCCAGTGACGCCCGCCCCCTGTTGCAGGAGCTCAACGAGCGGTTGATGTCCACCCAGCCGGCAGGTCCCATCCCGTTGACCATCGCCCAGTGGCTGCGCTTCATCATCGACGACGTGATGCCTGAATAAGCCCAACTTATTTTTTTGTGTGTGCCAAAACAAAGGCAGACGTGTCAACCCGTAGCGATCGACACGTCTGTCTTATTCTGTGGCAAGGGGGCAATTATACCAGTCCCCTGCCGTGACAATTCTTGTACTTCTTGCCACTACCGCAGGGGCATGGATCGTTGCGGCCAATCTTGGGTCCCTCGTTGCGGATGGGACCTGTGGGGCCCTGAGGACGGGGGCCGACCGGCGCCGCATTGGGACGGCTGGGATCGGGTTCACCACCACGGTTCTCGCTGTATCGGGGCTGACGTGGCTGTGGCTCACGTTCCTGGACATTCTGTTGGGGAGGAGCCTCGGGAATCTGACCGCGCATCAGGATGGCGATAGATTTACCGTTCATGATAGCTACCATCTGCTTGAACATGTTGAAGGCCTCGGTCTTATAGATCACAAGCGGGTCTTTCTGCTCATAGCTGGCATTCTGCACACTCTGGCGCAACTGGTCCATCTCACGCAGGTGCTCTTTCCAGTTATCGTCGATAGTGAGCAGCATCACGGCCTTTTGCCAAGCCTTGGTGAGCGACTTGCAGTGGGTCTCGGCAGCTTCCTTGATATCGATGACGATACCATAGGTGCGTTTGCCATCGGTGATGGGGACACGTATGAGCCCCTGGGGCTCCATACCGTTGGCCACTTGGTCGGCAACAATCTGCTGGATGATGGGGTCGGCGACTTCGCCCAGGCGGTCCATCTTGCGGTTGAAGGCCTTGAGGACGGCATCATACAGGATTTCCTGCTTCTTGCCATCATCCATGCGGCGATATTCCTCCTCATCAAACGGGGTCTCGATAGCATAGGTCTTGAGCACTTGCATCTTGAAGTCCTCATAGTCGTCGGCTCCAAAGCGTTCTACTATATCCTCCACACTATCATAGAGGGTATTGATGATATCCAGACCGATGCGCTCACCGATCAAGGCATGGTGGCGGCGGGTATAGATCACCTTGCGCTGGGCATTCATCACATCGTCATACTCGAGCAGGTGTTTACGAATACCGAAGTTGTTTTCCTCGACACGCTTCTGGGCATTCTCGATGCTCTTGGTCACCATGTTGCTCTCGATAGCCTCTCCATCCTTCAGTCCCAGGCGGTCGAGTGTCTTGACAACGCTCTCGCTGGCAAACAGACGCATCAGCTTATCCTCAAATGACACGAAAAATACCGATGAACCCGGGTCACCCTGACGACCGGCACGGCCTCGCAGCTGGCGGTCCACACGGCGCGACTCGTGGCGCTCAGTACCGATGATGGCAAGACCGCCAGCCTCCTTAACAGCAGGCGACAGCTTGATATCGGTACCACGACCTGCCATGTTGGTGGCAATGGTCACAACACCTTTGCCATCAATCGACTGACCAGCCTGGGCGACAATGTCGGCCTCCTTCTGGTGCAGCTTGGCGTTCAGGACGTTGTGGGGAATGTGGCGCAGGTTGAGCATGCGGCTCAGCATCTCACTGATCTCAACGCTTGTGGTACCTACCAGAGTGGGGCGTCCCGAATTGCGCATGGCCTCAATCTCGGCAATGACCGCATTGAATTTCTCCTTTTGGGTCTTATAGACACGGTCGGACATATCCTTGCGGATAACAGGCTTATTGGTGGGAATGGTGACAACATCCAGCTTGTAGATGTCCCAGAACTCACCAGCCTCGGTCTCGGCAGTACCGGTCATACCTGCCAGCTTGTGGTACATGCGGAAGTAGTTCTGTAACGTGATGGTGGCAAACGTCTGGGTTGCGGCCTCCACGTTCACGCCCTCCTTAGCCTCGATAGCCTGGTGCAGGCCGTCGCTATAGCGGCGTCCCTCCATCACACGGCCCGTCTGCTCATCAACAATCTTCACCTTGCCCTCGGCATCAACGATATACTCGTCGTCACGGTTGAACAGGGTGTAGGCCTTCAACAGCTGGGTAACGGTGTGCACGCGCTCGGCCTTGATTGAGTAGTTGGCAAGCAGCTCGTCCTTCTTGTGGGTCTTTTCCTCGTCGGTGAGCGGCTCATTGGTGACAGCCGACAGCTGGGCAGCGATATCGGGCAGGATGAAGAATTCGGGGTCGTCGGTGCCCTTGGTGAGCACATCGATACCCTTATCGGTCATCTCCACGGTGTTATTCTTCTCATCGATGATGAAGTATAGGGGATCGGTTACCGTAGGCATCTCGCGGTTGTTGTCCTGCATGTAGAAGGCCTCGGTCTTGAGCATGGCGTTCTTCACGCCCTCCTCGCTCAAGTACTTGATCAGGGGCTTGTACTTGGGCAGACCCTTGAAGGCACGATACAGCCTCAGGGTACCTTCCTTGACGGTTGCCTGGTCATCGCTGGCCATCATCTTGCGGGCATCGGCAAGCAGTCCGGTCACCAGTTGGCGTTGGGCGTTATACACACGCTCCACGTTAGGCTTGAAGTCGTTGAACAGCTGATCCTCACCCTTGGGCACGGGACCCGAAATGATCAACGGGGTGCGGGCATCATCGATGAGCACACTATCGACCTCATCGACAATGGCAAAGTTGTGGGGGCGCTGTACCATATCCTCGGGACGCATCGCCATATTGTCACGCAGGTAGTCAAAACCAAACTCACTGTTGGTACCGAAGGTGATGTCGCAGTTATAGGCGGCGCGACGCTCGGGCGAGTTAGGCTCGGTCTTATCGATACAGGCCACGGTCATGCCATGGAACATATACAACGGACCCATCCACTCGCTATCACGTTTGGCCAGGTAGTCGTTGACAGTTACCACATGTACGCCGTTACCGGTCAAGCCATTGAGGAATACGGGCAGGGTTGCCACCAGGGTTTTACCCTCACCAGTGGCCATCTCGGCAATCTTGCCCTGATGCAGTACAATACCACCAATGAGCTGAACATCATAGTGGACCATATCCCACTTCATGTCATTGCCACCGGCAATCCAGTGGTTTTGCCAGATAGCCTTGTCTCCATCGATGGTGACAAAGTCCTTGCCCTGGGCGGCCAGCTCACGGTCGAGTTGCGTAGCGGTAACGGTGATGGTCTCGTTCTCGGCAAAGCGTCGAGCGGTCGATTTCACGATGGCAAACACGGTGGGCAGAACCTCGTTGAGCTTATCCTCGAGCACGTCGAGAATCTCCTTCTGGATATCATCGACTTTCTTCCACAACGGTTCACGCTCCTCGTAGTCGAGAGTCTCGATTTCGGCCTTGATGCGGTTGATTTCATCGCGTTTGTCCTGTACCGAGTCATTGAGCGACTGGCGGATGTCGGCAGTGCGCTGGCGCAGGCTGTCGATGTCCAATCCATCAATCTCGGGATAAATTGCTTTGATTTGGTTGACAATAGGCGTGATTTTCTTCAAGTCACGCGTTGACTTATTGCCAAACAATGATTTCAAAATGTCACTAAGTCCCATTTCTTGGTTTCTTGTTGTTTGATATTTTATGATGATTTGTTTCTTCTAAACGGCAAAGATACACTTTTTTAGCCATTTATGTCCAATATCTTAGGCACAAATCGCCACTTGGCAGGAAAAAATGGCTATTTTGGTCGTTTGTTGTTAGTGATCAGGTTTTAGGTTTCAGGCTTGAGGTTTGAGTATGCTGAATGCAACTCCTAACACATCTCACTGCCAGTTCCTAACTCCTAACCGATTTTTGGGTTGGTCCCCGCGTATTCTGGCCACCGAGCCACACGTTGGTCAACGAGCGGGTCACCAGTGCCGCCATCAGGGGGAAGAAGGCAACATTTGCCACTTGAGGCTGCCACGGCCATGCCAGCATGAGCAGGGCCACGATAAGCGCATTCAGGGCATGCAGCCAGCGGGCGGCTGTGCGGGTTTTCTTGAACCATGGCAATACAGCCAGCAAGAGTAGCAGGGGATGGAGCCACACGATGTTGATATTTGGGGAGGTAGCCTCGTGGGTAGAGAAGCAGATGAGGAAAAACAGGATGCACCCTGCCAAGCCACCAGTTGTGAACAGGATAGAGTCAAACCATCGGGTCACACCGTGGCGGCGCCAGTCACGGCCACTCACGATAAGGGCCAGTGCCAGCACAATCAGGGCGATGCACAAGGGGGAAAAATACCACGGCGTGGGAGGCCTCACGTTGCCCTCGGTGCTCTTGTCGATGGGAACAGTTGTAGCTTTTACCAGAGGCATGGTCACGCTATCGGTCGTAATGGTGGCACCAGCCACGGCATCCATCAGCAACATGGGGATGAACATCGTGGCCCGCTGGTCGATGACAGTATCCACGTCCCATCCCAGCACCAGGTCGATGCCAAAACGCTCCCAAGAGTAATTGCGGCAATAGTGTGACAAAATGTCACGATAAGTGACAGTCGTGTCGCCCATCGCAGGATATCGCAACCCGTCACCCGTAGCCATCTCGATAATGTCACGAGGGCGGGTAGAGCAGTTGTCGCTCAGGAATTTATAGCGGTAGGTGCAGTTTTGGGGCTGGGCATTATTCCACAGGAAGTCCCGCACGGCGATGGCCTTGTCTTGCGGCAGGTTAAGTTCCTGCTCGACCATGCGACGTTCCTCCATGCCCATTGTCGCATATACCCGCGGAACAGGCTGGCACATATAGTCGGTCTGGCCCAGCATGAAGCGCCACATGAACGCAGGTGCCTGGAAGTCAAACACACCGTAGTTGAAGTATAGGTCGATAGGCCCTTGCTGGACGCGTATCTCGCTGTGTCCCCAGATGTTATGCGGCTCGCTGCCAGGATAGAAGGTGACGAGACTCACCCGCACCGAATCCTCCCCCTCTTCCTGAATCGGCTTTGACTCGGGCAGGGGCAACTGGGGCACAGCATCAAGTGTACCCGTTGCACACAGGGCACACAGTACCGTCAGATATGTCCTCAACAGTCGTTGCATCTGTACACGCAAGTGGCAAGAATGATGCCAATTACCAATCTAGTAACGAGAATTCCTTCTCGGATAGTATATCTGACGGTGCAAATGGCATATTTCTTTCTCAAGATTGTGTTGTTATTGAATGAAAGCGTGCTTATGATATGCTAAAAATTTCGGGACACCTGCATGACATGGATAGTTTGCAGGTGCCCCGAAATTTTAGGGCTTCATGTTGATGATAGCACCAGGAAGCGCGGAGGTCAGATGGTGCGCTCCACGGGGAGGACAAAGGCACGCAGACCCAGTTTAGGGGTTGCGAGGTCCATCTGGTGCAACTCATCGAGAACGATGTCCACACGACGGTCATCGACCACAGTCAGGATGGCCGAGGCAATCGAGGGCCAAGCGTGGGTCGCATAGTGTGGCTCTCCAGTCTTGCTGCCACGTCCCTGCACCTCACGCCAGCCAGTGAAACCGCGGCAGTTGAGCAGATGCAACATATCGACAATGCGGTCATAGTAGGCCTCATCAAAGGCTATAAATATCGCTTTCATTGCTACTTAATATTATTTTTTGTTTTTGTCGTGTATTTTCTTGCGGGTGCGGCGGATGCCAGTCAGCGCAAAGATGGTGTACATTGTGGGCACAAACAGCAGCGTCATCACAGTGGACATCGTCAGACCACCGATTACCGCAGTACCCATCGGGCGCCACATCTCACTACCCACACCAGTACCGATAGCCATGGGCACCATACCCAGGATGGTCGTCAACGAGGTCATCAATACAGGACGCAGACGCGAGTGACCACCGTTGATCACTGCTCGACGGATGCTCATGCCGCGCTCGCGGTTCAGGTTGATGTAGTCGATGAGCACGATACCGTTTTTCACCACAATACCAATCAGCA
>Ga0247609_10002615_pt1 | contig 18929 bp, 7 predicted proteins | sample 172DNAGHGlowgp2_FD_193487 | JGI IMG/M metagenome (GOLD analysis project Ga0247609, IMG submission 193487) | Sheep rumen microbial communities from Palmerston North, Manawatu-Wanganui, New Zealand - 1728 DNA GHGlow gp2 | ecosystem: Host-associated > Mammals > Digestive system > Stomach > Rumen ...
AACACCGTTGTCAATTGTATAGATGTATTTGTCGTTATATTTCTTTATTGTTATCGGTATATAAAGATGCTCCATGAAATTTTCCATTGTCAACGGAACATCAGTAGGCATTACAATCATCGGGGTTGTTTTTCCGTTTCCTGCATGGTTAAATTCAACTCTCATATAAATAGTTTTCTCCGTATTTCCATCGGGAATATCATCCGCAAACAGATAGATATTAAAGCCCTCTGAACACCTTTCTTTGTCATATTCATTTGTTATTGTAAGAGTTGTATCAAGCCTGCAACCGACATCTTCATTTTCACAAAAAACAGTCTTTACATTATTGTTTCCCAAAGCAATTTCGTTAATCTCAATATCAGAAGGGTCACTTTCTTCTATAAACGCCCTTTGTTTTAAAAATTTACAGAACAATTCAGTACTGTCAAGAAATACAGTTGAATAATACAAAAGTTTTTGCTCTATTGGGTCTGTAGAATTATAGTATGAAAACCTAAAGAATGATTTGCTTACTTTACTCTTTCTGTAGAAAATATCATTGTCAGTGAAATTAAGGAACCCTATTAAATCAGATTTAAACCCATTATTTTCAATAAACGATGCAATACTTTCATTGCCAAAGCCATTCCAATAAATGTCGTAGTTGTTGTCGGTATCAATATACCAACCGTCATAATACACATTACCACTTGTTGAAAGTGTATTTGTGTTGTTTTCAGGGTCAACCACCATTCTTTCCCTAAAGTGATTATATATGCTTATTGATGTGATTGGGTAATACACATCATCACTTACTTGTTCAAAAGGCGCATATTTAACACGCTCCATGTCAATAAAATCAGGTATCAATGAATTTTCTACTTTTTTGGAAAATTCTTCACTGAAAAAGTCTTCCGTTCCAAGATTTGATTCATTTGAATCGCTTGAAAGAGCAACATCAACCATGTAATAAGACCTGTCAATGTAGAACTTGTTCAAATTAACGCCATCATTTACATATTTTACCGTTGTTGTGTCATGGAAAGAATCAAACCATTTATCCCCGTAAAAATGGCAATGCCTTATAGGGTTATTGTTTGAATCGAACTCAATCGGCTCTTCATTTTCACCAAGTTCAATTGTATAGTAATAATATGGATTAAATTTAAATTCAATAAACTTAGCGTCTTGACACAATAGTTCATCAAAGTCAGTCAATATGAAACTTGTAGAACTTTCACAAGCAGGAGCAAAGCAATAATGCCTTGTTTCTACATAGTCATAAGTTTTTCCACAAGTTTTCTCTTTATCAGTACTAACAATGCAATCCTCTTTCACCAATTCAGATGTTAGTATAGTTTCATCTTCAGATGGAGCACCCATATTCTGTCTATAAAGGTTCAAAGGAAACACGCCGCTACAACTTGCAAGCAAAGTACCATCACTTGATTTAAAATAAACCTCTTGAGGGGCCGCATCTAAATCTTGCCCAAAAAGATAATGAGCGTTTTTAAGCATTATTATGTGGAAAAGATTTTCTTCATCATGCTTTATCTCGTAAAAATCATCGCTTAACGTGAACTTTACGGTTCCTGGCAATGTTGCATGGATTACATGGTCTTCATCTTCGTATTTAACCCTCGAAAAATCACTAAAAGAAACACGGCCATTGTCTTGATAAATAACAACCCTGTTGAAATATATCATATCGCCCTCATCTATAAAATAACAATCACGATTTGTTAATTTAATGACAAGTTCACCGTCTCTTTCAAGAACATATTCATATTCCAAGTCATCATATCCGTAAACGACTGTTTTATTATTTATTTCAACAAGTTCCATTAATAGCAAGTGTTTAAATCGTTATTAATAACAAAATCAAAGTATGACAAATCAATTTTGTCTGAGCCGTAAATGACGTACTTAGTCATCGGATTAGCAATCATTTGTTGTGTGTATTTGTACAACGGATAACTAAGTCCATATTCCCCATAAGGGTCCTGCCTCTTTAAGAAGAAATTCAAATTCTTTTGTACATAAATACATCCATTTGAAAAAGGTAAAGAAACCAAATCGTCATTTTTATCCAATTCAGATGTCTTCAATATTGGCCTCCAACAAAACTCTTTGCTGTTAAGGCTTAACTTTGCGTAGAAAGGAACGCTGTATTTAGACCAAAACACAAAAAATCTTCTTTCTGCATTATTTGGAGCAAAATATGCTGAATGGTTTAGAATATCCATATCATCAAAGCAAGTATCATTGAAATAAATCGTTAGATACATGTCCCTGAAACTTTTTATCACACCCCAATAGACATCGCCGCTAACCTTGTCATACACGGCAACATAATCATCATTTAAGAATCCTAAATCAGTTGGAACCTTAATTTTCAACACACACCCCTCAACACCTTCAACAAAATGAACAACATATAATTCACCACCGCCTGGTTCACTTGATGTGCCAAGAACCCTTTCACTATTTTCACCATAATCAGGGTCAAAATAATCATAAATATAGCGTTTTCCAACAAGAACATCCTCACCATTTATAGTCCTGTACACATAAATTACATTTTGTCCTCTTAATTCATATTCATCATAGTTAATATATTCAGCGTTTGCATGTTGTACATCACCATATTCTTTTAATTGTATTTTTAAATGTGGATTATAAAAATAACCTTCAGGCTGTATATTACAATACATCAAATAATCATTTGTTATACTTGTATCATCAACGCTGTGAAGTGAATTTATTATATCATTACAATAGTAGGTATCAACAGTGAACACCTTGTGGAAGTTAGCAACTTCATAGTCATCGTGAATAATTACATCTTGGTACATATCCCTGAATTTCAAGTCAAAAGACTCTCTTTGCATAGTGTTAAACCTATGGCAAATATCAGCAATTTTGTTAGTTACATATTCATAACTATCGAACTCCACAATATCGCCGTAGAATGTGTCATTTTCAATTGTAATTCCACTTTCTATATATTTTGGCATACCATTTAATATAGTTTCACCCCAAGCAGAAAAAGTGTTTGCCGCCTGAATGTTATCTATGCACACGCCACTATCCATGTTATGCAAATAGTGAATGTTATAGTCAAACGGTTCTTCATTTATATCAACGCCACTAAAATCAATTCCACTTGTTAGCGGGCCAAAACAATGTGAGAACTCAATACTTTCATCACCAACCTCTTTGTTTATGTACCACTTTTTGTTTCCTGCGTTTCTTTTTATTGAAGTAAAGTAGATTTCAGATATTTCACGGCCATTTTCATCAGTTTTCCCACACAAATCCACATTATCAGTGAAAATTATTTGGGCAATGTCATCACCGTATATATTTTTTGAAAATGCTGTTTTGTTTACGTCAAAAATTAAATCACCCCCACTTTTGTTTTTTAACTTCTTAAATATTCTTGCGTAATATTTGCATTCGCATCCATTTGTAACTTTTTTATAGAAACACCCGAATGCGCCGAAAAAAGCATAAATAGTTTTTATATCATCATACCTGACAGAAAATATTCTGTCTCTGTTCTTGCCATTCAAATCTCCAACAGAATAAATTCTAACCTCCTTTTGATACAATTGGAAATCCAAATCTTCATCCGCATATTCAGGAATTGGTTCTTCCTCTGTAAGTAACGTAGGGTCATCAACAAGAGGTTTAATCAAATTGTCAGGATTGACAAAATCAGGAACACTACCGTCTTTTGGCGCATAAAAATAAAAATTGACATATGAACCGCTATTGAAACTATGCTTAAAAAGAGAACTACACTGAAGTAATCTGACACCGCTTGAGTTTGTAACGGTTTTGAACCTTACTTTAATCTCGCCATTTTTTCCACCGCAAATTTCATTGATTATATCATAATCCTTATCAGCAGGATATGTTAAACAAAAATCCCAATTGTTTTCAATTCTGCGTCTTACTTTGTTATACTTTGGTATAAATGAATACAATGTTCTGTCAGGATAGAAGTCTATAAACTCACATGGTTTGTTATTTGAAAGCATTTCGTTTATTGTGACATCGGGATTATCTGAATTTGGTATGTTTATAGTGCCTGGGTTAGTAAATCCCCACCATCCTTCACTCTCTTTGCATCTTGAATAGAAAGCGTTTTTAAGATTGTCTAAAGAACTTGTATCATATAAATGCTTTTCGATTGTACCGCCAGTAGAGCCATCAGTCCATCTTATACCCATGTTTTCTGTTATAATCCTACCGTTGTTATCCCTCAAATAGTCAGCAATCGTATTGTAAACTACCTTTTTATCCTCATTATAATTTTCTTCCAATTTGTTCACATGGATAAATGTCTTTTTCCTAAGCATATGGTTATTGAAAATATCAACACCACAATGGTACACAAACTTACCATATTCAGGGTTAGAATACTCCGTATCTTTAATTGCCTGCCTATATGTAATGTCAGAAAAAGTATTCACTGCATTTGGCGCATACTCATCTTTCGGAAAATTCTCAAAATTAAGACATGCGCAATCATCAGAGCCCTCGTTTACAACGATTTCTGAAATTGAATTAAACAACACGTTTGAGCAAACAGGATTAACATTCAATATAACCCTATAATTGCAGCATTCATCCCTTTCTTTGATGTATTGGCCATATATGGAAAAGTTGTCAACAAGGCTTTCATCAGGTAAAAGCCTGTTTTTAGTTTCCAAGTCAACATCTATGTAATTTTCGATGTTATTTGACAATACACTTCTATTTTTCTCTAAAAATATATTCATACAAAAAGCATAACTTAGTTATTATATTTCCAAAAACTCTGTATCTATAACATAGTCATTCAATGGTGAATTTTCAGGTATCTCAATCTCACAAGTATCAAAGTTAGCATGGAATTGGTTGATTGCATATTGCGCACCTGCCGAATAATGGTATTCGTATGTCTGTCCATAGAAATACAAAGGATTACTAACTTTGTAAGGAACAGTTTGATTATAATTACCATCATAGCATTGGAATACCCTATACAAAACACCACTGTTTACATCATTGAAGTCACCAACACCACACAAATGTATATTAAGGCCCTCTTCTTGTTGGAAACTTGGATAATCACTACTTGAAATTCTTAATGTGTAACTATATGATTGTCCGTCTATTACCAAAGCCTCATATTCGTTTTGAGTAAGATACCTACTTTGCTCAAATCTCAAATGTATATGTTCTGCATCATTAATGCCATTTTGGTCTATTTGTATTAAAACTGTATCACGAACACCGCCATAATATGAACTTATAATTAAATTACATATTCTTGTATCAAGTCCATCATTTTCAGTCACATATAATCTAATATGGATTGTGTTACCACCATATTGTATTTCTTTAGAGCCATAGCAAGCAATCTCATCATGTACAAAATAACACCAGGCACCTTGATTTTCCAAAGTTATCATAACAATACATGGATAAGATGTGACATCTATGTAAATGTCTTTATAATGAGCACCTTTACCAAATTTGTAAGTATTAGTATAATATCCATAAAATTCAGGAGAAATAATCAATGTATAATCTCCCGCATCAGAGAAGAACCTATCTCTAAATGGGTTAGGATACACTTTATAGACATATGATACAACCTCATTGTCTTCACTACTTGGTATAGTTTTCACACCAATACCAAATATTTTCTTACTGTCAATTTGCCCAATTTGTAACGTATCACAATAGTCTATCGGTCTTAAATTACCCCTAGTAACCAATCTTTGGATGAATGACTTAAATTCAGGGCCTGAATACTCTCTGTTATATGCAACAAGAGGTTGGTCTTCATCACCATTCAAAACAGTATAATTCATAACAGGTTCAAATGGCATGGTTTCCAAAACAACACCTGTATGGCCCGATAACTCTCTTTCAAACAAACATCCATTTGCTATAAGCCCAAGTAACTCGTTTATACCATAAGGATGTGTAACAGTTGACAATTCAGCACCTTCAGCAATTAACAAATACTCGTAATACTCAGCATTATTACCAAGATTATCAATATATTTGTATTTTACATACAATTCTGTAGTTCCTTGTAATATTATATCAACAAATACATTTGTGTACCATTTTGTTTCATGTACTCTTTCATCTTCAATAAACCTGCATAAAACGACATATCTATTTGGACTTTGTGATACTAAATTATAAGCATATTTTTTATCTGTGCTATTATTTGGCTCAACAAACATTTCAATGTTGTTGCTATTTTTATCATAGCACCCTATGTAATATTCTATATCATTATCAGAATTACCTTCACCAAAAACATGCGTTATTTTTTCTAATGACGTAATTACATCACCACTAACCTTATATAACAAATTATTATAAAAATTATATGGCCCATTTACATGAATAATTTTTGCAAGTGGAGAAGCGTCATATCCACAAGTCTCTTGATTTGGATAACCTTCAGTAGCGCCAAAAGCGTAATACTTATGAAATACACTTCCATTCAAGCAATATGGCGTATGTTCATACATGTAGCATTCCAAAACACGGTCAGTATTTGAAGTCAATGTAATATTATATGTATCAGCACTTCTAACATCTTCACCTGTCCACCAATCAGCTGATAACAAATAAATGTAATCAAAGCGTTTATTGTAGGTAACACCATTATGTATTCCAACAAGTGTATTATTTAAAAATTCTTTATAACCAATGCTATAAGTAATATCTCCATTAGAATCATAAGCATTAACATCAAACCCACCAAACAAGCGCAAACTAAAGTTTCCATAGAAAGGACGTTTCATAACAGGATATATGAATGTTGGGTAAATAACTCCATAATTTGACAATGTTTTACTGTCTATTTCTGATTTTAACTCATCAACATTTTTACATTCCAAGAAAAGCAATTGTCCATATGGTAATGGCTTAAAGACGCATCCATATTTTTCATGGAAATATTCATCCTCTAAAACAATTCCATCTGTTCTGCTGTAAGTTCCATGATAAGTACCTGCAACATCTGTACCTTTATATGCCTGAGCGCAATATTGGAATGTACAATTAGTATCATTAGTATCCCTTGTTTGTACCTCATTGTCAATAATTGCACAATTAGTAACACCGTATGTTGGCTTAATTGTTCTTGTATCATCCAAAAAAGTTCCTGAAGGAAGTTCAAGAGGCTTTTCTGAACAATAAATATGACTATATCCGTTTGAAACAATATAATTATTTCTTGATTGTGGAACACCCCATAAAACTTTTTTACATCCGCTTACAGCATAAACATGACTATCGAAATCAGTTAAATTACTTTCTTTAAAGAACATTTTTCTCAAGAACCACCTATCAGTATCAGTTGGATTACCTTCATCACTAATGTTATATGATGTATCAAACCAAAAGTTTTCAGACATATATCTTAACAAATTATCACTAACGCATGATATTGAATGAATTGTCTTATACCCAAGTCTAAGGTCAATATCCCTATTATCAAGGAACATTATATTCTCTAATTTTAAAACATGCTCATCACCGCCCTCGCAACGCCAAGCAACGCATAAATCATAATAACAATAAGGTTTTACGCCATATGCAATATATCCAAGGTCTTCAATAAACTCATAATCACCAATCAATTCACCATTTTCATACAATCTAAATGAATATGTAACATCTTCTTCTATTTCATAATCGCAAACAAAATTTTCGATTAAAGCAAATCCACCTTGGTACATATTCCTGTCGCCAGTTATACCATCACCATATACAGGTAGTGTGAAATTAACAGTTGTCAATTCATACCTAAACAAATCAACGCCAAGAGAAATTTCATTTGAAACTTCAATGTCATCAGCATCCATTATTGACACAACATATGTTCCAAAAGGAATGTCTTTAGGATTTTCCCCATCAGGATAGAAGAAAGATTCCATTGATAAAATATTAAGTTCATTCTCATCGTCAGTACTAAATGCATCAATTTGATATTCTTCACCTGTTTCCTTGCAACGTATATTAACATATTGATAAGGCGCTGAAAGACCTTCAACTATTATGTGTATGTTTCCTGTTGCATTGCAGAAATCAAGTGTTGATGCCAATATCAAACGTGGATATTGTTTCAATTTTATCTCATCACATTCAGCGTAAAACTGTTTAATGAACTCATCAAGTGCTGTTGCACCTTGTTTTAATCCAAAGTAAAAATAAAAACTGTTTTCATATTGAGGGAGATAATGCAAAATATTATAATTATCAACTACCAAAAATTTACGTGCATTATTGTATGGATTGAAATTTTCATAACTAATGCCAAACCTATACATGTAGTAATCAATACTTGCCATTTCCCTTGTTCTTGTTTGTGTATTACCCGATTCTTCAGGGTCATAATCTTCCCTTAGATAACCAAGTAACACACCGTATAAACTTAAATCTTCATCTATGACAGGTATATTTCTATTATAAGGCCAAACATTTACTGAAGGGTTGTAATTGCTTAAATAATCGCCATAAACGACATCATTAAAAGCACCGTTGAAATTTACAGGATTTACAAATTCAAAATCATAAAATCTATATCCTGTCTTTTTATTTCTTTTAGTTGCAATTAATCTTTTTTTGTTTAATGTTGCGAACATCGCCCTAAAATCAGAATCTGAAATCTCATCACCTGATATAAATCCACTTGGCGCTGTATATGTGAATTTAAACCCATCAGGGCCAAATTCTCTTACCTCTTCATGCCTTTGTGACATAGTTGTACCTATTTCACAAATTCTTGATAAATTTATGCAAGACTTCAAGTTAGTTTGTGAATTAACACACGTTAAACCAAGAAAATGACCGCCAGGATAGTACATTCTGTCTTTATTAATAGTACCTTGGCCAGGGCCCGTGTAATCCCATGAAATGCCTGCTGCTTCAGTTAAAGCAATTGTATCATTTGCAGTTGCATCATTAAAGAACTCATTATCAGAAATCCTATAGTTGTCTGAGTTTTCGTAATACCTTATTTCAGCACCCAATGGGCCAACGTTTGGGTCAGTTTGGTCAACCTCAGTTATTCCACTTACTATTGTTGCTGCCGTATTTGCCGTATTAACGCCTTGGTCCGTATCATTTCCAACACATATAGTACCATTGTTGGTTGCATATAAAGGGCCATTTGTATCCATGTTTGTTAATGCAAGGTTTGTTGGCATTATGTATGTTGTACTTACCAAATGTGCGAATGCCTTTGGAACTCCATTCAAATCACAATCATTAAACGTACCCAATAAAATAATATCAGTAGCATAAAGAATAGTTTTTCTATTTCTAAAACGGCCTGTCTTGAACTCACATGGCTTCAAATAATATACTTTTTGGCCTTTCATTGTTGTTGCTTGGTGGCATATTCCACCTTGTTTTCCGAAAACACGTGAAACTGTAAACCCTGCTCTTTTATGAAAATTATTACCTTTAATTATCTTTTTTGTAATAATATCCAAATCAGATGCTTTATTTCTTGGATTTTCTTTTTTAGTGTTAAGAGGGCTTTCTACTTTTGTTATTATCTCATAGCCATCAACATTAGTCTTTTGATAACCGATAGAACATTGTTGTACATACTTCCTTTCTTTACTGAATACGCTTGTATCATCAACACATCCTTTGATTTTTTCATTAGACCATGTAATCCACAAAAACCTTGTTTTTTTCTTCAAATACCTAACCCATCTTGGGTTGTAAATAACACCATTTATCCAATCATTGTAAAAATCAAAATTAATTACATTGTATTCTTGTGCCAAGTTCATTTCAATACAAGGCAACAAATAATCAGTGTTAGTTGTTAAACAATGAGTTTCATCATCAGGGTCAGCGTTTTGGTCATCTATTGAATGTGGGTCATCAGAATCTATTCCATTTACATGATTTCCATTATCATCCGTTTCACCTTCATCACCATTTTCTTCCCTTCCAAGAACATAGTTAATCGTTTGTTTAAGAATATTATATGATATTGTTTCAGTTTCTCCCGTTTCAGTCAATAAATCCTGATATTCTGCTTGGCTTAAATTATTATATTCACAGTTACACCCATCACACCAATCAAACCATAATTTAGTGCCGCATGTACCACTATATTCTAAAAGACAAGTGTTATCATTATCAGGGCATAAAACTTTATAAAACATTGGAGCAAAGAACCAATTTTCCAAATCAGGGCATAATCCGTCTTTAAGAACAATTAAATGCATTTTTAGGGCTTTACTATTTAAACTTCTAAATAAACACCTGGTTCCACCTATCCAATGTCCGCTTAAAAGTCCACACCCACTACCAGTTCCTCCATTTGGAAATGCTATAAACGGTAATCTTAAATGTGTTCCAATCCAAGCGAATATGTACCCAATAATCGAAATAACAGTATTAGTAACTTTTACCAAGAAAATAAACGTCTTTATAATAACACACATGATAATAAACATAAGAGGCAACTTAATCCTTATGTTATTATATGGCATTGGGTTATTAGGACCAAATTTATTACAATGCTTAATGCCTGAGAATTTTTCCTTTCTCCAATTGTTGTTTTTTTGTATTCTTGGAATATATGATTTTACGGAATAAACATTATTCCAAAACAAATCACGGAAAGATTCGTCTCTTGTATATGACCCAAATTCATAGTCATAGTTTTCTTCTACCCCATTGACAATCTGTGGGTTATGTGGGACCAAAACTTTTGCTCTGTAGAAATAATCAGGGTTTTCTTCCTTGTCATCCATTGAAATTCTAAACCTAACAGATGCCCTTGTTGGAATACCCTTTTCAGGGTTGTCAGTTGGAACCATGTTTCCGTATTCATCAGTCACCATGTAATCAAGGTTCATAGGTATTTGATAACACCAAACACCGTTTGCGTTTATTAGTTTGTTTCCTTTAATTGAAAATTCCTCTACAGAACCGCCAGGAGTTTTTCTAATCATTTCGATTTTACCTTCACCTGTTACAAGTTCATCCATATACCCCATTGCATCAGTAGGAACACACTTTTTAGAAAATCCGTTAGATGCATTATCACTGACAATAGAACCCATGAATACGCAAGTAGGCTCAAATTTGAAATTAACATCAATATCACACCTGCTTACGCCAATGGTTTCACCAAGGTCGCTGTTACCCCAAAATGGGTTTACATTCACAACTTGGTCTTGTGTGAATATTTGGCTAAGGTTATTGTAGTCAGTGCCTCCTTTGAACTTCGTAGGAGTTTCAAACTGTTCAATTGTATATCCTTTATAAACGAAATCCCTTGGCTTTTGCGACAATATGCCACAGTCAGATAAATCCAAGTCCATGTGAATTGTATGGGCCCCAGTAGGAACGCCACAAATCATATAGTCACCTGAATTGTTTGTTTTCGTTGTGTATGTATAATAATGGTCAAAAACTTCCAAAATGACATCATTATCAAGGGCATATCTCTTTGTTGGGAATGTTCCAACCACTTGATGACAACCGTCAACACGCTCGTTTGGTAAAAGGTTATATCTAACGCCATCTTTATCCCTTCCAACGCTTGAATGGAAAGGATATATATTACCGACATCCATACCATTGTTTATGTCGGCTTCTATGAATATGCTTATCTTTGCGTTTGGAATACCAAACCCATTGTTAGCAAGAACACGGCCAACAACAACACCATAATTTGAATTATGAAGTTGATATGCGTCTTTGCTCTTTATATCCACAGAAAGGACCTCAAATGTGTCGTAATCTTGTATTAAATCAGCACTAACGGTAATGTAATCTTTTGTGTTATCCTTACCAATGTCGGTCCTAATTCTATATGATTTGCTTGTTTCTGCCATATTAACTGTTTATTTTGAAAGTTTTCTTTATATCAATTGGTTTTTTTGTGAAAATAGGTCTTATAAGTAAAAACACGCCGAATATAGGCACAATTGGAATCATCAATATGATAAGTAAAATATTCTTTATGGTAGTTGAAACCATTTCACGTATATGTGTTGTCTTACTTTTTGGCTGATTATCTCCGTATTTTCGTTGAAGATATGATATTTGTTGACTTGTTTTACAATTGCATCCCATAATGTCAATGTTATCGTTAATAAATAGTTATTCTTATATTTTATAATATAAAAAAAGTGGCCCAATTATAAACAAAAAAGAGCGATAAACCTACCGCTCTTTCTTTATTATCATGTGATTTAATGTTATTTCTCTTTAATCCTAACTCTTATGTCTTTTTCAGGATACTTCACCTCAAACATGCTATCACCATCGCTATATAAAATACCATCTGTTGCCTCTATATCAATTAGGTCAGACTCGCCATCACCAAGATAGTAGATTTCGTCATCATAAGCATTTGGTGGTACAGTTTCTTGCCCTATCAGGTTAGATGAATACCCCTCTCCGTGTTCATTATACACCCTGAAATCAATCAAGTTTATAACTCCATCAGTTTTTGAAATCTCTTTCTCCATATCGCCGACATATATTTCATCGCCCATGAATTTTGTATTTACATCCATGTAGTTTTTGATAACGCTGATAATGTCAGAGATTACAACGGTCTTTTCATAGTTTTTATCAATAATCACATCTATATCAAATGACAAATTGATGATTTTTCCGCTTTTCACTTCAACAAAATCATTTATCATCCTATAGCCTGAAAGATAATTAACTATGTTGTTAATCAATGTAACAGGTATAGTGTCATTCAATTTACCATCACCATCAATACCAAGAAGATAAACCATTATTTTGTTGTTTTCTTCCATAACACCAACTCTAAAAGGTGTCCCGTATTTAGGTGGCAACCTTAAAATTCTGTCAATGTAATCTTTTACAGTAACACATCTGTTTTGGGCCCCTTTGTTATATTTGATTAAATATCTAAGTTCACTTTCACTTGGAATATCTTTACCTGAAACTGAAGGAGTTGTGTTTTCAACTTTCAATGTCTGATAGATTGCGTTTGCAACTTCATCATTATTTTCTCTTCCACGTCTAAATTCAGCATTTAATGTTGATATTTTGTTAATTGAACCTTTTGGTACGTTACTTGATGTGCCTCCGCCTATTCTGTACAATATAAACAGAGTATGTTCTGCTTCAGGCAAAATACCAAGATTGTCATTGTTCAATATTCTTGTGATTTGCCATCTTGAGAATTGCGCCATATCAGAATTTGGACCTATTACATTGTTAAATGAACTTCCATTTCCCGAACCAAATATGATTTTCATATATCCATTATCCAAATACTCAGTAACGAACTTTCTCTCAATTGGTCGCCATTCGCCTTTTGTTATATAGAATACAGGCTTGTTTTCACTATTGCTGTTGTACGGTAATCCTGTTTGGCCATAAGTGTACATAACAGGTTTTCCATTGTTTTCTTGGTCCAACCAAGCCCAATTTTGTGCAAGATTATCAACTTCGTAAAATCTCTTCTTACCTTCACAATCTGTTACTGAATAGAAATCTCCGTAAGGTGGTGGAGTTACCCTTGTGTCGGTTCCATCAACTTCCAATATTGATTCAATATTCATAACACCCTCAAAAGGTAGAACAACTTCCATGAATGGGTATATGTCGCTTGCATGTAAAACTTGTCTATAAACACGTGTTTCACCTGCCGTTACAACTGCAAGTTTTGAAACTGTATATCCTGTTATAATACCGTTTGTGTTTACTTTTGGTAATATAGTCCTGTTTGTGTTACCATTCACATCATATTGAAGAGCAAAATCAACATCTTCAAGTAATTCAAATGTTTGAGATGTTGAAGAAAATTTTGTTCCTCTTTTGATTATCGGGGCCACATCCCAATTAGGCTCGTTTTCCCCAACAGGAAGTATGCAACTTATCTTTACCTCAGCCATTGAGCCTTTAGGCCCTGGAATTTTAACGCCGTTGTTTCTTGCTATTGCGTATAATGATGCCCTTTCTTGCGCACTGTCAATGTTTGTTTCTTGATATACCCTATCTATGTGATATGACAAATTATCGGCAATGTCAGCAGCCAAATCAATTTGCCATGAAGCAACTGAAGCATCATCATAAGATGTTGCCAAATCAGGATAATACTTCTTTGAAAATTCGATTAATGCTTCTTTGTAATCCTGAAATGTTCTGTTTAAATATGAAATACCTTTTTCCATTATATCTTAACTCCTACAGTAGTTATTTCTGTCTTATTTCCAACCTTAACACCATATTCTATTGTAACTATGATTGAATTTTCATTGTTTTCATCCTTAAAAACATTAAAGTTTCTAAATTCCACTTCAGGAACATATTTCTTAATGGATTCAGATATTTCGGTTTTTATTTCAGATGCAGAATATTCATCATTTGGGGTAAATATAAATTTTATCAAGTCAGTACCAAATTCAGGGTCCCTTATTTTTTGGCCCTTTGGTGTGAATATGACATGTAAAACCTTAGACTTTACATAGTCGGCTTCAGTATCATTCACATCAAGAAAAATGTTATCGTCATTATTTGATGTAAATGGATATTTTATTCCGTATTTTTGATGTTTAGCCATTAAATTATCTTTTTCTTAAATAAATAGTTTTAGAGCGTTTTTTCACGGATAAAACCACGTTCATCAATCTCGAACCAATCAAATGGACTGTCTTTATAGCCCAAAAAATCAGAAAACCCTATTTTTATCATATTAGGTGTACATATTTTTTTCCATCTTTATATATGGCAATTCATAAATCCTATCATGGCTAAAGTTATGTTGAAGCCATAATGTCCAAATTCTTTCTGACAAGAAACCGCCTATTTCCGTTTGCCATTTAATAGCAGCATCAGTAGCAGGCTCACGTTCATAACGTATATATTTACCTGTTTCAAGGTTATATTTTACATGGTCTAACAAGTCATCGAAATTTTTAATATTTGCCATTTCCAAATACTTATTAAGGCAATCAAACAAGAATTTTGAATATCTATCAAAATCTTCTGACCTCATAATAAATCCATTTGAATAATAAAGGTTCTCACCTTTCTTTATGTATTTATCGTAATCATCCGCATATTCAGGATGATAATGCTTAATTACCAATTCCAAAATATACAAATCATCAATACAATTTGAAAACCTATAGCCCTCTTCTACTGTTTGTGCAGGAATACACATTGGTTGCTCTTTTGTCGGCAAACTGTTCTTAGGATGATTAAACGGTTTACAAGTTATAACATCGTACTTACTGAAAATATCATCAAAATCCATTGTTTCATTAACACCTTCAAGTGGTCTTCTATATTGCATTTGTCCTTTGTACTTTGCGTCTTTAACATTTTTCCAAATCCAATAAGTACCCGTTGATTCAATGAAAAAATAATTACCGACTGAGATATTGTCGCCTGTATTATCCTTCAGTTCACATACGCTTTGGTTATTTGCAGCACCTACTTGTAAAGGAGTTACAACGGCATCATCTAAAAACTTGAAATTCTTTCTTTGATAACATAGTGAGAAAATCTTGACATCATCATTCTTTCTACCATCATAAGGTAGCAAATAACTTACATCAACGCCTGTTTTCTCTTTGAATAAATCAACCTTTTCTTTTGTTATCTTATTTCTCTTAAAGAATAATTCAACAAGTGATTTCTTTGTGTTCGGATTACCATCACAAAATCCTCTATTTACTTTGTTTGCATATTCCTCTGCTGTTTTTGTTGAAAAGTGAAGAAGTCCACCAACTCTAAAATCATATGGGCAAAATGGCGATTTTGGGTCACATGCTATACCAAACGAATTACAACATTTGTCAACATCAGTAACAGTATGAGGTGTTGGCCCAAATGTTATTTTACCAAGGCCACCTCTTATAACAGATTTTATGTGGAATGTTTCAGGGAACCCATATTCTGAAGGCGCATCAATCTTCAACGGTGTTGTAAATCTTACAGTCAAAGGTCTTCCGTCATTGTAAACCATGTCACAGTCGCCAAACATTAGCCAATTAAAATGAATCATATTGAACCCATCATATCTTTTATCCGATAATAAATCTTTAATACTATGCGATTGATTCATAAATAAAAATTCATCAATATCAAAAAATGCAATCCAATCGTATTTATCGCCGTATTCGGCATAACATTCATCATACGCCCTGAATTGGCATGGAACGGTTATATTCCTGTAATCTTTTAAGATAACAAATCCGTTGCTAATATAATCACCAATAGCATTATGGAAATCTTCCTCGCCATCCCTATTATTATCGTATAAGCATATGTTTGTCACGCCAAGGCCCTTGTAATATTCAACAAATTCCCTGATATATCTATTCTCAAGTCTTCCAATGCAGCAAATAAGAACTTTCAATTCTTTTTCGTCTTCAATTGAAAACATAGTTTCAATATTATCACAAAGTGAACTTATTGAATATTTTTTACTTATTTCATATGATGAAGAAACTTTTGATAACCTATATTCTTCATCTTTAAGGCATTTTATGGCATCGTCTGCTAATTCATCCGCAAATTTTGCAAGATTATCATATTCCATAGGCTCAATAATCCCGTTGAAAAGGTTATCACCGACAAACCCATTATATCCTTCAAGTGTTGAAGCAAAACAGCCCCATTTACCTAAAATGCAAGCATTTTTTGCGTATGCGTTTTCTGCACAACAAATACTAAATGTCTCGTTATTTCTATTAAATTCTGAATCATACCCATGAGAAGGATAAATCCAAATTTTTGAAGAACACTGCATTTTCGCATAATCATCTATGTTTAGTTTCCCATGTACAAAAATACCATCTTGCTTGAATGAATGTATCATTACATCGCCATCATTATATCCACTAATATGAAGTTCAAAGTCAGGAACTTCTTTTTTTATCTTAGGAAACACATTTTCAGCAATCCATCTTATACCACGCCCAAAACCACTTGAGAACAACATTTTGTTTGTTTTTTCCATGCTGCTGTATTTGTCATACAATTCTTGGTCAATACATTCAAATGTCCTATAGAATTTGTTATCAGGAATATGGTATTTTAATTTAAGCACTTCATGTTGAAAATCAGATTGATACATGATTTTCTTAATCTTGTTTATGCAATTTCCATAATACCCAATAATGTCAACGTCATGGCACATCAAATATACATTGTTGCAGCTTTTTATATACTTCAAACTTTCAACAGTTCTACTTAATATAACATATTCAAAAACATGTTCATTACAATACTTTTCAAAACTTTCGTTTTTTAAGAAATGAACACCGCTTTTTGTATCATGTTCTTCTATCGGATTACCAAAAACATAGACATCATATCCTCTTTTAGCTAATTCGTCAGACAACCTAATTGCCCATATTTCAGAACCGCCAATAGAGCCATTTATATAACTTTTTTCATCCCATACATATTCTTTTGTGAATGTAAAACAGTAAATTGCTACTTTTTTCATATATTTTTTTGAAAAAATATAAACACGCACACCTTATTGTAAATACAAAAAAAGCACACTTTTTAAGGTGTGCTATCTATTATTTACTGTCAAATCGTTAAATACCTAAATTTTTGCGTATTTCGCTATAATATGTATAAAACCCATCATCACCACCAATTTTATTAAAATATTCTTTTATAGCGCCTTTAAAATTAACCCCAAACAAGTACCTTTCATTAACCATTGTATCTTTATGAGTTGCGGCAAAATCAGGATGAAATGAACACCCAGGGAAGTCTTCCGCAAAGCATCTATCATGTTTTTTATATAATGGTAGTGAAAATATGTCAGAAAAATATTTTACAGAATCACATTTTACCCAATAAAAGGTGCCAGGATAGAACCAATTAAATTTTTCTCCACGAAATTTATCGCAATCAGAAAATGGAAACCCATAGAATATTTTTTGTGGTCTTGACGATACATCAATAAAATGCCTATCAATTTCAGACATAAATCCTAAATTAAAATAATACATTGATGCTATCCACATCAAATCGGATTCATTCATTCCATGTGACAATCCACGTGCATGAGCAAAAAATACAATTTCCTTTGTTTCATTATTAATTCTTGAAATAACCTCTTCATCAAAGCATTCTGCCTCCCTAAAAACAGTATTTTTACGAAATTTAAATTCCAAATCCTTATCGGCTGCGAACAATGTTATTTTTTGAATTATTTCATTTGCAAATTTCAGGTTTTCTTCAGTAAATTCCTTTAATGATAAATGAAATGTGCAGCAATCAAAGCAATTTATATACTTTTCAAGGTTATACAAATGCAAATCATAAAATTTTGTATCTTTATATTTTACATCAACAAATATAAAAAAAATAAGCCTTTTCTTCATAACTTTTTATTAAATTATAAAAAAAAGACAATTAATGTAAAAGAAAAACAAAAACTTATTTCCAAAACTCTTTTGTCACATCAATCAGTTTTTCGGTTGTAAAAACCTTATACATCCTTTGATTTGTTGTTTCCTTATTCAATGGGCCAAACTCTTCGATATACGGGCCTATTTTGATATAATCAAAATTTTCTTTCATATAATCTTTTATCTTTGGCTGTCCTGAATAAAGACATGTAACAATTCTAAATCCATTTAGGTCGCTTATAGAGCCAAAACAATACTTTTCTCTAACATGCTGAGATAATTTGCAAAGTGTTTTAACATCATTACCTTCACCCATGAATATTACGCAATTTATTCCCCAATTCTCTTCTATCAGCCTATCAATTTCTTCTATTGTTAGTTCTTTACCAATGTCTTCACGTAAATCGGGTGTATGGCATCCTATGCAATTATTTTGACAATTTGTGATGTTTATTGCAAGAGATACATGATGTGGCATTTCTTCAAACACTATAGCATAATCTTTGTATTTAATCATAG
>Ga0247609_10002617_pt1 | contig 18924 bp, 17 predicted proteins | sample 172DNAGHGlowgp2_FD_193487 | JGI IMG/M metagenome (GOLD analysis project Ga0247609, IMG submission 193487) | Sheep rumen microbial communities from Palmerston North, Manawatu-Wanganui, New Zealand - 1728 DNA GHGlow gp2 | ecosystem: Host-associated > Mammals > Digestive system > Stomach > Rumen ...
TTGTGTAAGCGCGACCATCCTTTGAGCCTTCGTGGAGGGTAGCGACGGTTTTCTTTGCCATGCTTTAAACAGATTATTTAATCTCCTTGTGCACAGTCATGCGCTTCAGGATGGGGTTATACTTCTTGAGTTCCATTCTCTCGGGGGTATTCTTGCGGTTCTTAACCGTTACATAACGGCTTGTTCCGGGCAGTCCACTCTCCTTCATCTCAGTGCACTCCAGAATCACCTGAACGCGATTACCCTTAGCTTTCTTGCTTGCCATATTGTTTAGTCTCCTATCACTTTAATGTCTTTCCAATCAACATATCCCTTGGCAACAGCCTGCTTCAGGGCTGCATCCAGACCTACTTTGTTAATCATACGCAGACCAGCAGCGCTGATCTTCAACTGAATCCAGCAATCCTCCTCTACATAGTAGAACTTCTTGCTGAACAGGTTTACGTCAAAGACGCGCTTTGTGCGGTGCTTTGAGTGCGACACGTTATTTCCACGCTGTGCCGTCTTTCCTGTAATCTGACAAATCTTAGACATTTCTATCTACTTTTTCTTGTTCCTAAATACTAACTTACTCCAAACAGGGTGCAAAGGTACAACTTTTAATTGAGATATAAAAATAGAGAATTGATATTTGCCCAACTATTAATATTTTTTAACCTTCACCGTCTGTTTTGTTCTCCGTTTTGAGGAAATCCAGGAACAATTGCATCGCTTTATTGGTCGCAATGGCCAGATTAATATCGCGTCCGTGATCCTCTTCAACCTTCAGCGTCACCTGTTTCTCCAACGTACCGCAAGCGAGCCAGATTGTACCCACGGGAATGTCCTTCGTACCACCTGTCGGACCGGCAAAACCCGTCGCAGCAATGGCATAATCGGTGTTCAGCGCCTTGCAGGCACCGCTGACCATCTGCATGGCCACTTCCTCGCAAACGGCCGTCTTCTCCTCCAGCACCTCACGACTGACGCCCAGCATCGATTCCTTCACTTCGTCGACATACGAGATGATGCCACCCTTGAAATACTTCGACGCACCGGGTACGGCAATGATTGCCTCGGCAATGCGTCCGCCAGTACAACTCTCCGCCGTACTGACCGTCTTCTCCATTTCCCACAGCAGCTGACTCACTTCCCTGCTGATAATCTTGCTTTCAAAATCCATATCTTATTATTTAAACGTTACTTTCGAGAATGCCGGCGCGTCAATGCTGCAAAACTCACCGTCCAGATACTTATAGTGTCCCACGATACCAATCATCGCCGCATTGTCCGTCGTATAGCTGAACTTCGGAATATAGATGGTCCAACCGTAGCGCTTCGCATAGTCGTGAAAGGCATTGCGCAGTCCGTTGTTGGCACTCACGCCGCCAGCCACAGCCACATGCTTGATACCTGTCTGCTTCACGGCCAGCTTCAGTTTCTTCATCAGAATGTCCACAATGGTCCATTCCAACGAGGCTGCAATGTCCTCCTTATGGTGTTCAATGAAGTCGGGATCGTCCTCCACCCACTTGCGCAGATTATACAAGAACGACGTCTTCAGCCCCGAGAAGCTGTAGTCCAAGCCCGGGATATGCGGCTCGGCAAACTGGTAGGCCTTCGGATTACCCTGACGCGCCAACCGGTCGATAATCGGACCACCGGGATAACCCAGTCCCATCACCTTCGAACACTTGTCGATGGCCTCTCCGGCAGCATCGTCGATGGTCTGTCCCAGCACCTCCATGTCGTTATAGGCGTTCACCTTGACAATCTGCGAGTTACCGCCCGACACCAACAAACACAAAAACGGCAGAGGCGGCTGGCTCTGGTCATCGTCGCTCTCCTTGATGAAGTGCGCCATCACGTGTCCTTGCAGGTGGTTGACGTCAATCAGGGGAATGCCCAGCGAACGAGCAAAACCCTTGGCGAAGTTCACACCCACCAGCAGCGAACCCATCAGTCCCGGTCCGCGCGTAAAAGCTACAGCGGTCAATTGTTCCTTCGTGATACCAGCCCGCTTGATGGCCTCGTGCACCACCGGCACCACATTCTGCTGATGAGCCCGCGACGCCAGTTCCGGCACTACGCCGCCATACGACTCGTGTACCGCCTGCGACGCCGTCACGTTCGACAGCAGCACGCCGTTCTTCAGCACCGCCGACGACGTATCGTCACACGAGCTCTCTATACCTATTATATATATATCCTTATCCATTTTGCCGGCGAAGGTACGAAAAAAAAATGAGCCGACCAAACGATGGACCCATTTTTGTGGTTTTGCGCTCGACTTTTCGTAACTTTTTGCCCCTTTGAAGCAGGAAGTTACTCCGTCTCGGCAAAAAAAAATAAATTCTTTTGTTTTGCGCTCGACTTTTCGTAACTTTGTACCGTGATAATGCTGAAACCCAGAATCCTGGGCCAAACTCTATAATAAAAAAAAGACGTCATGATGAATAAAATGAAAAAATCGCTCTGCATCGTTTCTTTGTTACTGCCGTCACTCATGGTATGTGCACAGACCGATTCTACCAAAGTCGACGAAGTCAACACCCTGACCTTCGTCCTGGAATTTATGGCACATGGTGAAATGATGAGAGGTGGTCTGCCTGCCGAAGACAAACAATATGTTGAGGACAAGTCGAGTTTCCTGCTCGGACGTACTCGCCTCAAGGTAGGCTACGAGGGACACGGCCATCAGGTCCATGCCATACTGGCGTACTGCCAAAATGCGGAGAGAGTGTATTCCAGCACCTATTACAAGGATGGCAGTCAGCCCTACAAGACCATGCAGACCGTGTGGTATCACTATGACGTTCCCAAGTTTCCCCTGGGTGTCTCGCTGCTTTTCATGAATTGCGGCTTACAGGCCGGTAAGCCAGAATCGAGTTATAATCCACCAAAAACGGTAAACCAGCAGATGTATGGCGGTTACCTGAACTACCATCCCAAATACCTGACGTTCGAAGGCTCTTATTATCGGCAGGCTGGCAAAACGGTAGATCCTGAATTCATGGGAGCCACAAAGATTGACGCATGGATGGCCAGTGGAAAAGCCACCGTCAATCCCTCAGACTATTATGGCTTCACCCTTGGCTACGACTATCTGAGCGGCGACGACTACGTGCCTGTCATCTACGGCGGTCACGCAGGCCTGCCCTTCCACGCCGTCAACAAGGGCTTCACGCCCCTCTACGGTTCGCGCGCCAAGTTCTACGGCATCATGGAATATTTCTATCAGAAAGCCTATGTCAACGGTTTCACTCCCGGCCTGCAGAATGCCTATTTCGGTGTCTCCGGCAAACCCGTCTCCCAGTTAGACCTCCACGCCATCTATCACTATTTGGCCGTAGCCACCCAACTGGAAGGCCTCAATAGCACCCTCGGACATTGCATCGACGTCATAGCCAGTTACAAGTTCTCAAAGTTCATCTCCCTCACAGCAGGCTACTCCCTGATGATCGGCACGGAGACGATGGACCGTCTGAAGCAGGGTAACAACACCGCGAACGCCCATTGGGGATGGTTCTCGCTGGTCATTTCCCCTACCCTGTTTACGACAAAATTCTAATCCCCCCGGCAAGACACGAACTCGGCGGGGCATAGTCGACGCCGGCATCCTGGTCCTGAGCCTGCTCGGCAAGTCGCTTTAGGGCTTCGTTCTCGTCGTAGAGGTATTTTTTTTCATTTATAGACAAAAATTTAAGATTTGTAAAAACGAGCCCACCAAACGATGGACCCGATTTTTTGTTTACTGGCAGGACTTGAACCTAAGCTTCTGAAAACTGTGATCTGTGATCTGTGACACGTAGTTCCTGCTTTTCCACATCGTTATCATGTGCGACGTACCTTTTTCCTGAAGGCCTTGCTGTTGGCGCACGCGTGCGGCATCCTCGATGGTAAAGGTGTCGGGCAACAGCTCCAGCAGGTTTCGAGGCCCGCGGCGGCCAATGCGCTCGTCGCCGTTGTTGGCCTGACGGATGGCGTCACCGAAGAACTGCATCTTACACCACAGGTCGTAGTTCAGACTCCAGCGCACGAAGTCCTCGATGGTCTTCTCCCACTTGCAGCCGTTGGCGACGTACAGCACGCAGGCTTTCAGCCAGGCGATGACACAGGCGCGGAACGACAGGTTCCAATACACCTCATCCTGCGACAGGCGGGCAAACTCCGCACATTCCTGCTGCAACTTCTTCGCCAGCTTCGTAGCCTGCGGACAATCCACAAACCCACGCGCGGCACAGAGGTTGTCGATGTACGGCTTCAGGGCTTCGTCGAACGCCGCGTCATACTGTCCGTAAACGGGCTGCTCAATGCCAATCTCCGACTCGGGAATCGTGCAGAAATTGATGCGGCTTATCGGTCCGTCTGTCAACACGTTGCGGAAGTACCGCTGACCCTTCTGCACCGTCGTACACGCGTTCCAATTGAACCTACAGCGCGGACGGGCGGTCACCGACTGCGTACCGATACGCGTCTGACCGTACTCCGAATCGGGGTCGAAGGCGAGACACATCAGCTGGAAGTGCTGCTTACCCGTCGTACCCTTCAGTTGGTCAAACAAGTCCAGCTCGTTCAGCTTCACGTAGACAAAATGCCCCTCCGATTCGTCCATACGCGTCACCAGTGCGGGTTTCGTCATGTCGGGGTCGATGATCTGAATGACCAGCCCTTCTGGGCGCACCAGCTTATCCTTGTTGGCACCCTTCTTCTGGCAGTCTTTCTTCCACTCGCGCTCGCGCTTCTCGTTCTCGGCGTCGCGGCGGCGGATGTTGGCCATGATGTGCTTGATGGGCTTGTCGATACACCCCTTGCCGGCTCCCGTACCCGCCATCAGGATGTTCATCAGCGTCGCCTCGTGCTCCACATTGTCGGTGTACAAGAACCTCACCTCCTTCAGGTGCGTACCCAGCGCGGGGAATACGGCGTGGGCCACTGCCGGCTTGTACATCTGCGGCGTCCTGCTCGTCAGCAGGCCAATCAACTTCGGCACCTTCTCCGGCATCTCCGGCGGAGTTGAAGTCTGAGGGCTGAGGGCTGATGTCTGAAGGCCGAGGGCTGAAGGCTGACTTCCTCCATCAGACATCTGACTTCTTACATCAAGCGCAGCGAGCGTGTCTCGCTTAACGCATGAAGTGAAGAAAGAGAAAAATTCTCAAATTCTTGATAGAAAAAAGATTAATCGTATGAGGACAAATCGTTTTGTGGAGATTGCGGTGAAGGTGGTAGTAGCCGCACTCACAGCCTTCCTGACGGCCATTACGACCACGTCGTGCATGGGAATGGGACCGATAGTATTTTAAAGAATAGCGCTCCGCGGAGCGCTATTCTTCGTATATGTATCATCATCATTTTAAGTTTTCGCATTAGCCATCGAGCACGGCGTGAACTACTTCGATACGGCTCCGATGTATATGGGCGGTCAGTCGGAGGTGCTGACGGGTAATGCGTTGAGCCGTCACCCCAGGGAGAAATACTATGTTGCTACAACGATGCCGTCAACAACCATATCCTGCCGTTGCCCGACAAGACGGCGGACGACTATGCTACGAAGAAGAAACAGTTTGCCGACGGACTGCGCGAAGCGTTGCCCAATACCGAGACGTGGGCCAGAAGCTGTGCCGACTGTGAGGAATGTCTGCCGAAGTGTCCGCAGCAGATACGCATACCTAACCAAATGGCGCGTATCGTGGAACTGCTGAGACAACGGTGAAGAGCCTTAATGTGACAGAATTTCGACGCCGTGTTCGGTCATGAGGAGCGTGTGTTCCCACTGGGCGGAGGGCAGCTCGTCGTCGGAGATGACTTCCCAGCCATAGGGGTCCTCGGAGTCGATGAAGACTTTCCACGAACCCATATTGATCATCGGTTCGATGGTGAAGACCATTCCCGGCACGAGGAGCATACCGTTGCCTTTCTGCCGGAAATGGGCCACTTCGGGGTCTTCATGGAAGGCACACCCTACCCCATGGCCGCAGAGGTCGCGGACGACGCCGTAGTGGTAGCGCTTGGCGTGCTTCTCGATGGCCTTTCCGATTTCGTTGACGAAACCCCAGGGTTTGGCGGCCTCCATACCAATCTCCAGACACTCCTTGGTGACACGCACCAGCTGTTCCTTCTCGGGCGTGGTCTTGCCGATGATGAACATGCGCGAAGCGTCGGCATAGTAGCCGTCGAGGATGGTGGTGAAATCGACATTGATGATGTCGCCCTCTTCGAGGATGTCCTCGGCCTTGGGAATGCCGTGACACACGACCTCGTTGATGCTCGTACAGACACTCATAGGGAACGGAGGGGTCTCGCCGTCCTCGATGTCGTAGTTGAGACAGGCGGGAATGGCTCCGTGTAAGGCACAGTAGTCGCGACAGATCTGGTCAATCTCCAGCGTCGACATACCCGCACAAATCTCCTTCTCCACAGCGTCCAACACGCCCGTATTGACGACACCCGCACGGCGGATGCCCTCTATCTGCTCAGGGGTTTTAATCAGGTCTGGCGTAGGAACCAGCGCCCCCTTGTTTTCCATATACATGATGCGCTTGTCAAACTCCGTGGGTTGCTGTCCGGGCTTGCAGTGCCATCTTCTTTTTACCATAGTCTTCTAATTTTGGGTGCAAAATTACAAAATATTTATCAATTATCCATTATCAATTGTCAATTTATATAAGAAATTGGCACGATATTTGCAAAAGAACAGCAAAAAGATTAACTAAATATAATAAAAGATATGCAAAAAGGTAACATCGGGGTTACGACTGAGAACATCTTCCCCGTCATCAAAAAGTTTCTCTATTCAGATCATGAGATTTTCCTGCGCGAGATGGTGTCGAACGCCGTCGACGCCACACAGAAGTTGAAGACGCTGGCCCAACAGGGCGAGTTCAAGGGTGAACTGGGCGACCTGACTGTACACATCAGCCTGGATAAGGACAAGGGCACCATCACCATCTCGGACCGCGGTATCGGTATGACCGAGGAGGAGATTGACAAGTACATCAACCAGATTGCCTTCTCGGGCGTCAACGACTTCCTGGAGAAGTATAAGGACAATGCCAACAACATCATCGGCCACTTCGGACTGGGCTTCTATTCGAGCTTTATGGTGTCGAAGAAGGTGGAGATTGTGACCCGTTCGTACAAGGACGACGCGAAGGCCGTGAAGTGGAGCTGCGACGGTAGCCCCGCCTACGAGATTGACGATGCCGAGCGTGAGGACCGCGGTTCGGACATTATCCTCTATCTGGACGACGACTGCAAGGAGTTCTTGGAGAAGGAGCGCATCCAGCAGCTGCTGACGAAGTACTGCAAGTTCATGGCGGTTCCCGTGGCTTTCGGTAAGAAGCAGGAATGGTCGAGCGAGAAGAAGGAAATGGTTGATACACAGGAGGATAATATTATCAATAATACCGAGCCCCTGTGGACGAAAGCTCCATCGACACTGAAGGACGAGGACTACAAAAAGTTCTATCGCGAGCTGTACCCCATGAGCGACGAACCGATGTTCTGGATTCACCTGAACGTGGACTACCCCTTCAATCTGACGGGTATCCTGTACTTCCCCCGCATCAAGTCGAACATCGACCTGCAGCGCAACAAGATTCAGCTGTATTGCAACCAGGTGTTCGTGACGGATCAGGTGGAGGGTATCGTGCCGGAGTTCCTGACACTGTTGCACGGTGTGATTGACTCGCCGGACATCCCGCTGAACGTCAGCCGCAGCTATCTGCAGAGCGACCGCGAGGTAAAGAAGATTTCGACCTATATCACCAAGAAGGTGGCCGACCGTCTGCAGGCTATCTTCAAGGAGGACCGCAAGCAGTATGAGGAGAAGTGGGACGACCTGAAGCTGTTCATCAACTACGGTATGTTGAGCGAGGAGAGCTTCTACGACCGCGCCAAGGAGTTTGCACTCTTCAAGGACACGGAAGGCAAATACTTCACCTTCGACGAATATAAGACGCTCATCGAGGGCGCTCAGAAGGATAAGGACGACCAGCTCGTCTACCTGTATGCTACCGACAAGGAGGAACAGTATTCGTACATCCAGGCTGCCAAGGACAAGGGCTACAGCGTATTGCTCTTAGACGGCCAACTCGATGTTCCTGCCATCCAGATGCTGGAGCAGAAGTTTGAGAAAAGCCGTTTTACCCGTGTGGACTCAGACATCATCGACCGCCTCATCGTGAAGGACGACGCGCCAAAGTCGAATCTGACAGAGGACGAATCTGCCAATTTGTCACAGGTATTCCGTTCGCAGATGCCGAAGATGGAGAAGACGGAATTCATGGTTGAGGTGCAGAGCTTGGGTGCAGAGCAGCGTCCTGTGGTCATCACGCAGAACGAATGGATGCGCCGAATGAAGGAGATGAGTCGCTTCCAGCAAGGCATGAACTTCTACGCGCAAATGCCTGATTCCCTGAACCTTGTGCTCAACGCAGACCATCCTCTGGTCAAGCGCGTACTAGACGAATGCAAGGCCAACACCGAGGAGGCACTGAAACCCATCGAGGCCGAACTGAAGGGTCAGGAAGCCCGTTTGGCAGCCATCCGTCAGCAACAGGACAAGAAGAAGCCCGAGGAACTGACACAGGACGACAAGGACATGAAGGCCGACTGCGAAAAGGCCGTTGAGGAACAGAAGCACAAAAAGGAAAGTGTGCTGAACGGTTTTGCTGCTGAGAACGACATCATCCACCAGCTCATCGACCTGGCTCTGCTCCAGAACGGTATGTTAAAGGGTGAAGCTTTGGACAAGTTCCTGAAGCGCTCCGTCGACCTCATCAAGTAAATGCTACCGCACAAATAAAAGGGAAGCCTCCCGAAAAACAGGAGGCTTCCCTTTTTGTCCTATGATGTTTCAGACTATTCTGACTTGAACAGGTCCTTGATACCACCGATAGAGCCCATGAGGTTCGTAGCCTCGTAAGGCAGGTAGACGGTCTTGGTCTTATCACCAGTGGCCAACTCCTGCAGCATCTGGATGTACTTCTGAGCCAAGAGGTAGTTGGCGGGATTGGTCGACTTGCCCACAGCCTCGCTGATGAGTTCGATGGCCTTCGCCTCGGCTTCAGCCTTGCGGATACGAGCCTGAGCCTCACCTTCAGCGTGCAGGATGGCCTGCTGCTTCTGGGCATCGGCACGGTTGATGATAGCCGTCTTCTCACCCTCAGAAGCCAGAATCTCAGCAGCCTTCTCACCCTCAGAGGTCAGAATCTGTGCACGCTTGTTACGCTCGGCCTGCATCTGCTTCTCCATTGCGTTCAGCACGGTTGCAGGGGGCACGATGTCCTGCAGCTCTACGCGGTTCACTTTCACACCCCACTTGTCGGTAGCGTCGTCCAACACGGCGCGCAGCTTGGTATTGATGGTGTCGCGCGAAGTCAGCGTCTCGTCCAGCTCCAGCTCACCGATGATGTTACGCAGGGTGGTCTGCGTCAGTTTCTCGATGGCATTGGGCAGGTTCGAAATCTCATAGACAGCCTTGAAGGGATCCACAATCTGGAAGTAGAGCAAGGCGTTGATTTCCATCTGGATGTTATCCTTGGTAATCACGTTCTGCGAGGGGAAGTCGTACACCTGTTCACGCAGGTCGATGCTGTTCGAGTAGGTATAACGGCCACGCGAGAGCACGACGATGTCCTTGGCGCGGTCGATGAAGGGGATGATGATGTTGATACCGGGATTCAGCGTAGCATAGTAGCGTCCCAGACGTTCGATAATCTTGGTTTCCGACTGCGGGATGATAACCAGTGCCATCTTTGCGAAAAGAATAACGCAGATGATGATGACGATTAATACATAAGTCATAATGTTCATAATTTTGATAGTTTATTGTTTATTGTTTAATGTTTATTGTTTACAGTGTTTCAACGGTGATAATGGTGCTTTCGCGGTTGACCACACGCACGGTGGTGCCTACGGGAATATCCGTATTGCTAACGGCTTTCCACAGGTCGCCGTCAATCTGTACATAGCCGCTGGCATTGGCCGTGATAGGTTCCGTCACTCGTCCCGTACGACCTAACAGCGCGTCGGCATTGCTGGGTTTGTTAGGCTCATTCTTGTGCAGATAGCGCAGTGCCACAGGCCGGACGGTAAAGATGGCCAGCAGGGAGAACAGTGCGAAGATAGCCAACTGCCAATAGACATTCAGTCCCAACACGGCACCGATGATGGCAAAGACAGCACCGATAGAGAAGCAGATGATGAAGAAATCACCCGATGAGAGTTCCAGAATCAGGCATAGTACGGCAATGATGGCCCATACCTGCCACATGTTTTGCAAGAAATACTCAATCATACGCGTTCATTATTATTAATTACACATTATTTTATATAGACAGTACAAAGTCATCCCAGTCTTTTGTCGAACCCTTGCGACCGAAAACCTTTTGATAGAGCCGACTGCGCGTCGAGGCTATGCTCTCCTTCGAATGTGCCGTCAGCGTGGCGATATCCTTGGGCTGCAGGCGTATCTTGATGAGCAGACTGACGTGATAGTCTTGCTCGCTCATGCGATAGAGGCTGTACAGCTTGTCGGTAAATCCCGTGTAGGTGTTGTTCACCACCTCTGTCAGTTCCGACCATTCGGCCTCCGGCATGGTCTTCCCGTCAGCCAGGTATTGCTTGATGCGCTGGTAGACGTCCGACGAGAAGATGTCGTTCACGTCCTGCGCATGTGTCCGTTGTTCCATCACAGCAATTTTCTGCATGGCGTGGATGTTGTCCAGTCGGCTTTGCAGGAGTTGCATCTTACGTCGGTTGCTCTGCAGCACCACTATAAATAAGGTGATGTAGAACACGGTGCAGATGATGAGCAGAAACAGCTCGCGGTCGGTGAGTATCATATTATTTGACTATTTGACGATTTACGATTTGACGATTTTCGATTTTGTTGGTGCAAAGTTAGTAAATAATTGCTTTCCTTGCAAGAAAAATGGTTTGCAAAAATGCGCAAGGGGCCATTTGCAAACATTTGCGAAGGAAAAAACAATCAGAACGGAATGAAAATGGCACCATTGGAGCAAAAAAAAGAGGCCAACGCCTCTTTCTTTTTATTCGTCTTTCTTCAGCGGAATGGTGAAACTGAACACGGAGCCCTCGCCTTCGACGGAGTCGACGTAAGCCTCACCACCATTCTTGCGCGCAAAGTCCTGACACAGCTGGAGGCCCAATCCGGAACCTTCCTCACCATCTGTACCATACGTCGTCTCACCCTTATGGAAGATGCTGTCCACACGGTCAGCGGCAATACCGACACCATGGTCCTGCACGCATATACGGGCAAAGTCGCCATCACGCTTATAGAACACCTCAATACCCTTACCCTCTGGCGTAAACTTAACGGCATTCGATATGAAGTTACGGATAATGGTCTTGATCATATCGTTGTCCGCATGAACCGTCAGCTTCTCTTCTGCAGGCAGATACTGCAAGTTGATTTTCTTCATCTCGGCAATCATCTTGAAGATATCCACAACACCCGGAACGACATCGTCCAAATCAATGTCCTGATAGACGACATTCAGGCGGCCCGTCTGGCTCTTGGTCCATTTCAGCAGGTTGTCCAGCAGGTCGTGGGTTTCTTCCGATTCGCGATTGGCCTTGTCCAACAGTCCGAAGATCTCCTCTCCCACTACATCGGCCGACACCACATTGACAGCCAGATTGAGCACCATACGGATAGATGCCATCGGTGAACGCAGGTCGTGGGCAATGACAGAATACATCTTGTCGCGATTCGAGATGGTGCGCTTCAACTCTTCGTTCTGTCTGACAATGATGCGCTTGGCGGCCACCAGCTGAATCTGGTGCATCACGCGCATCACCAGCTCTTCCTTATTAAAAGGCTTCGTCAGGAAGTCGTTGGCGCCTACCTGGAATCCCTTCACCAAATCGCTGGGATTATTGAGTGCCGTCAGGAAAATGATGGGAATATCTGCCGTCTCTGGATCCTTCTTCAAGATGACTGCCGTATCAAAACCGCTGATGTCAGGCATCATCACGTCGAGCAATATCAAATCGGGCTTCTCCGCCTTTGCCTGCTCAATACACGCATTACCGCAGTTGGCAGTACAAACCTGAAACTTCTCGTTGGTGAGGAGAATCTTCAGCAGAAGCACATTGCTGACAACGTCGTCGACTATTAGGATTTTATAATCGCTTCGGTTTATTTGTGATTCAAAGCTATCGTTCAGTTCCATTTACTTAGGATTTCGTTATTTTCAGCTGCAAAAATAGCAAATATTTAGCATTCCGCCAAATATTTGCTACTTTTTTTTATATGAAAGCCCTTTTTCAGGCTAAAAAGCCTTAAAAGTCCTTCGTCATTTCCTTCACTTCAGCATTGATATGGTCGATAAACTGCTGGATAGTCATCACCGTCTGCTCACCACCGCCCTGAGGACGAACGGCAACGGTGCCGTCAGCAGCTTCCTTCTCACCGACAATCACCATGTAAGGAATACGCTTCAACTCGTTGTCGCGAATCTTACGGCCGAGCTTCTCGTTGCGCAGGTCGATGGTAGGACGCACGCCACCCAAGTCGAACTTCTTGGCAACCTCCTTGGCATAGTCGTTATACTTCTCCGACAGCGGCAGGATAGCCACCTGGTCAGGAGTCAGCCACAAGGGGAAGTGACCACTGGTATGTTCGATGAGCACGGCGCAGAAACGCTCCATAGAACCGAAGGGAGCGCGGTGAATCATCACAGGCGTCTTCTTCGTGTTGTCCTCGTCGGTATATTCCAGCTGGAAGCGTTTCGGCAGGTTGTAGTCCACCTGGATGGTACCCAGCTGCCAGCGACGGCCAATGGCGTCCTTGATCATAAAGTCGAGCTTCGGACCGTAGAATGCAGCCTCGCCGTATTCCACCTTAGCGGGCAGACCCTTCTCTTGACAAGCCTCAACGATAGCCTTCTCAGCCAGTGCCCAGTCCTCGTCAGTACCCACATACTTATCGTGGTCGTTGGGGTCGCGCAGACTGATCTGAGCCTCGAAGTTGAATCCGAAGGCCGTCAGCACGATACCGATGATGTCCATCACGTTCAGGAACTCCTGCTTTACCTGGTCTGGACGGCAGAACAGGTGGGCATCGTCCTGTGTAAACGAACGTACACGGGTCAGTCCGTGCAGCTCACCACTCTGCTCGTAGCGGTACACTGTACCGAACTCAGCAATACGCAGAGGCAGGTCGCGGTATGAACGGGGCTTCCAAGCGAAGATTTCGCAGTGGTGAGGACAGTTCATCGGCTTCAGCATGTACTCCTCATCCTCCTCAGGGGTATGGATGGGTTGGAAGCTGTCCTTGCCGTAATGGGCATAGTGACCAGAGGTAACATAGAGATTCTTAGAACCAATATGCGGAGTAATAACTTCCTGATACCCAAATCGTTTCTGAACCTTACGCAAGTGGTCCTGCAAACGCAGGCGAAGCTCTGTGCCCTTCGGCAACCAGATGGGCAAGCCCTTACCAACCTTGTCGGAGAACATAAAGAGTTCCATCTCCTTACCGATCTTACGATGGTCGCGCTTCTTGGCTTCTTCGAGCATTTCCAGATACTCGTCGAGCATCTTTTTCTTGGGGAACGAGATACCGTACAGACGCTGCATCTGCTCGCGGGTTGCATCGCCGCGCCAGAAAGCACCGGCAACACTCGTCAGCTTCACGGCCTTGATTTCGCCTGTATCCACAAGGTGCGGACCACGACAGAGGTCGGTGAAGTTACCCTGTGTATAGGTAGTGATACTGCCGTCCTCCAAGTCCTGCTCGATGTGCTCACACTTGTAGGTCTGGCCGTCGGCAGCAAACTGCTTCAAGGCTTCGGCCTTAGGCACCTCACGACGAACTACGGCCTCTTTCTTGCCGGCCAGTTCCTTCATCTTCGCCTCAATCTTCGGGAAGTCGCTCTCCTTGATCATCTCGCCGTCCTTCAACAGCACGTCATAGAAGAAACCGTTCTCGACAGCAGGTCCGAAACCGAACTGGATGCCAGGATACAACTCCTGCAGCGCCTCGGCCAACAGGTGGGCGGAAGTATGCCAGAAGGTGTGCTTACCCTGCTCGTCATCAAACTTATAGAGCGCGATGGTAGCGTCCTCGTTGATGGGACGGTTCAGCTCTACGGTCTCACCGTTTACACCACAGCTTACAACGCTGCGCGCGAGAGCCGGCGAGATGCTCTCTGCAATCTGAAAACCAGTCACGCCCTGCTCATACGAGCGAACAGATCCGTCTGGAAAAGTAATGTTAATCATATCTACAATATATGTTTGAGTTTAAACGGCTGCAAAATTAGTACAAATTGAATAAAAAACCAAATTTTATTAGAGTTTTTTTATGTTCACTTAATCAATCTTTTCAATGAACTGGCCCTGAGGTGTAAAACGCATATCTTCGTCGTTCGACAATTCTATCTTATAGCCATAGGGCTTCTTACTCAGTTTGGTGATGACATCCTCAGGATAATGGGTCTTCGCATATTCCCAGATGGGAGGTGGTACGAGTGTGGAAGGGACGCCCGTCTTTTTGCGCCCTACCCTTTTCCAGTCGCCCTGCATATCGAACTCAATCTTTGTGCCGTCGTTGAGACACACACTATATTCTTTCCCGCCATCGTCGTCAGTATCCATTTCCACAAGGACGACAGACGACTCAGGGAAATACTGGTCGATAAACGCTTTTGAAGAGACAGGGATTTTATCGTCCATACATGCCGTCATCAGCCATATCGCCAAGCAACCAAGCACTGCTATATAAATGTTCTTTCTCATCTTCAGCTACTTTAGTGTTCTAATACATCTGCAATCTTGTCGGCATTCATACTACGGGCACTGGCATCGAAGATTTCCTTGTAACGCCCGCCTTGCCGGTAGACATCATCCGGTTTTCCACTCTCAACCACACGGCCTTGATCCAATACGTAAATAGTATCAGCATCGATAATCTGTCCGATGTTGTGCGAAATGATAATCACCGTCCGACCCTGCTTAATGGCATCAATGCTGGCCTTGATTTGCTCCGTAGCAATGGCATCCAGACTGGCCGTAGGCTCGTCGAGGATGATGACGGTGGGATTCTTGATGAACATGCGGGCAATTGCCACACGCTGCTGCTGACCACCACTCAGTCGCAGGGCACTGCTCTCGAAACCTTTAGGCAACTGCATCACCTGGTCGTAGAGGAAGGCCCTACGGGCAGCATTCACCACATCGTCGTGAGTGGCCTGCGGATTGCCGTATTTGATGTTATCTTCGATGGTTCCGTCGAAGATGTGGTTCTTCTGCATCACCAGTCCTACATGTTCGCGTAGCCAGCGAGTGTCCCACTGCTCAATGGGTTTTCCGTCGAGCAAAATGGTGCCACTGCCTGCATGGTAGAACTTGTCGAGCAAATTCACGACAGTACTCTTACCCGCTCCGCTCATACCCACCAAAGCCGTTATCTTGCCAGGCTCGATGCGCATCGACACGTCGTGCAGGGCTTTTACACCATTGGGATAGGCGAAGTCGACATGTTGCATCTCGAAGCAGCCCTTTACTTCGTCAGGGTGGTAATCGCCCGTATCCTCCACATGCTCATCACCTTCCAACAAGTCAAAAAGTCCCTCAGAATAAATCAACGCATCGTTCAGGTCATCATAGATGCGGTGCAGCTGACGGATGGGAGCACTGACGTTGGCAAACAACATGACGTGATACATAATCTTACCGATGGTCATACCCGGATAGTCGATAAGCACCAGGTAAGCCGTCAGGATGATGACGAGCACGGTGCCTATCTGCTCCAGAAAACCTTTCAATCCCGTATAGAAATAGCTCTGCTTACGCGTTGACAGCTGTAAATCGGTTACCGAGTCCTGTACGCCTTCCATGCGCTGGTCTTCTACCACTTCGCGGTTGAACGACTTGATGACACCAATACTTTCGATGATGTTCAGAATGTTCTGACTAACGGCCTGCTGCCCGTTGAAGATGCCACGGCGGCCGGCCCGCATGCGCTCTGCCTGGATGTAGGTGACGTAGAAATATACTGGGACAACGGCCAGAGCCACCAAGCCCACATAGACATTGGCCATGAACATCAGGATAAGCGCCAGCACGGCACTCGTAAGCAACGGCAGGATGTCGATAAAGAAACTGTTGACGGCACGACTCGTACTCAATACGCCCTTGTCGATGCGCGACTGCAGACGACCAGCCTCGTTGCCCGAAGTGGTGAAGAAGGCCATGCGGAACGTCTGCATGTGGTGAACCACCTGTAACGTCAGGTCGCGACTCACCAGGATGCGCATGCGCTCACCGTAATAGCGACGGAAGAAGTTGACTACGGCGGCCAGTAGCTCTTTGCCAAGCAGTACGGCACTGACAATAATGAGCACACGCAATGCGCTGGGCCACATCAGCGTCGGCTGCTGGTCAATAACATTAATGGCATCGACTGCACGATCGAGGACAATGGCGTTGACCTGTGCCAGTAGCGAACCCACGAGGGTCAATACCAGCGTCACTACCAACAACCATCGGTAGGGCTTCACAATCCGCAGGATGTAATATAGCAACGTTCCAATGCCCATATTATTCGAATTTATTTACTTCCGCTGGTTTTTCAGCAGGCTGTAGGCGGCATAGAGACCCAATTCGCCGGCTTTGGAGAGGTCGGCGGTGGCCTCGTTGGAATGTTTCAGGGCCATGTGAGCCAGGCCACGATTATAGTAGGCTTCTGCCAGATTGGCATCCAGCTCGATAGCTTTGGTATAGTCCACAATGGCCTGCTGGTGGTCTAGGCACTGCACATAGGCATTGCCGCGATTGTAGTAGAGGTAGGCGTTGGCAGGAGCCAGCGCAATGGCCTGCGTCAGATTCTCCAACAGGTTGGCAGTCATCAGCGGCATATCGGACTGCTCCTGCTGCGACTGGCAGATGGCCCGCAGCCAGAGCGCTACAGCAGACGTGGAGTCGCGTTCGAGATAGGGTGCCGGATTGTGGATGGTGCTCTCGCCACAGACAATGTACAACTGCAGGGCAGCAGGCAGGGTATGATTCAGCGAATCCACCTGGCGGTCGTATGCCACATAATGTTTGACGGCACTCTGCTGACGCTGGGTAGATAGGACGTACATAGGCAGATAGTCCATGCCTACACGGCGGTTTTGTACACGACCGCGATAGTCGCTCTGATATTCGGGCTGCACCTCCTGCTCGTCGGCCACTGCCAGCTGGTTATACTTCTCGATATCCTCGTCGCTGCGCTTACGCATCTGTTTGGGCGACAGTCGCGGCTGTTTACCCATACGTTTGTCCAGCTGGGCTTTCAAGATGCGGAACTCGTCTTGTTCGGCCTGCTTCGTCATACCCAGTTTACGGTAGCACTGGGCTCGCTGGTGCAGTCCCGTCCAGAAATTAGGATATTGGTCGATGACCTTCGAATAGTCGCGGATGGCAGCACGGGGATTACCCGTCTGCTCCAACAGCAAGGCACGGTTGTAGAGTGCCATGAGGTTGTCGGGTTCCAACTTCAGCACGAAGTCGAAGTCGGTGATGGCGCGGTTGTCGTCACCAACCTGAGCACGCAACAGTCCTCGGTTGTAGTGTCCCAGGAAGTTGTTGGGCTCGAAGTCGAGTGCGGTGTCGTAGTCGGCCATAGCTCCACGCAGATTCTGCTGGTTGAAGCGGGCCAGCGCACGATTGATATACAGGTTGGCGTCCTTCGGTATCAGATGGATGGCCTTGTCCAGATAGCCCTCACCCTCCTTCCATTCACTGCGCGCCAGACTGATGATAGCGCGCATGGCCCACACATGGCCGTCGTAGGCGTCGAGTTCGATACTCTTCTCCAAGGCCTCAATGGCCTTCGTCGTGTCTTTCTGCATGATATAGGCCTCGGCCTTCATGGCAGGGATGCGGGCATTCTTGCTCCAACGGATACTCATGGTGTCCAACTCGGCCAACGCCTTATCGTATTCCTTTTGCTGGATGCGACACAATGCACGGTTGTGCCACAGGTTGATGCCCTCAGGATCATAGCGCAGGGCGGTGTTGTAGTCGCTGACGGCTCCGTCGAAATTCTTCTGATGGATGCGGCAGAGTCCGCGCAACTCGTAGAGATTCACCACGTACGGATTACGCTCGATGGCCTCTGTACAGTCGTTCTCGGCACCTACATAGTCGTCCAGATAGAACTTCGCCACAGCCCTGTAGAACCAAGGCTCGTAGAGGTAAGGCTTGGCCAAGATGGCCTGATTGAAATACTGGATGCTCAGCACATAGTCCTCGTAATAGAGCGCCGAGCGTCCTATCATCACCAAGCGGTCGGTATTGAACTGAGCAAAAGAATTTAAAGAAGATAGAAGAAGACAGAAGAAGATAAAAGGAGATAGAATACAATGGAAAATGCGCGAAAGATATCTACCACATATGATATGTCCTCTATCTTCCGCCGCACAGCGGCTATCTCCTTCTATCTTCCTATAACTACTCACTTCCTCACCGGTTTTGTCTTGTATCCACAACGGTAACGTCCCTGTGTCAGGGCTTTTAGCTTGCTCTTGATAAGCTGTTTGCGCAGGGCTGAGATACGGTCGACGAACATTTTGCCGTCCAGATGGTCGAACTCGTGTTGCATCACGCGAGCCAGGTAACCCTCAACCCATTCGTCGTGGTGATTAAACTGTTCGTCGTCCCATTCAACACGAATACGCGTAGGACGTACGACCTTCTCATGGATAGCAGGCAACGACAGACAGCCTTCTTCCGATGAGTCCGTATTCGAATCGTCGTACTCCACGATATGCGGATTGATATACACCTGACGGAAACCTTTATACTCGGGCATATCCTCTGCCAAGACGTCGAGGTCAATGACCGACAAGCGGATGGGACGACCAATCTGGGGTGCTGCCAGTCCGATGCCTTCGCTCTCGGCCAGCGTCTCCCACATATCAGCAA
>Ga0247609_10002619_pt1 | contig 18918 bp, 16 predicted proteins | sample 172DNAGHGlowgp2_FD_193487 | JGI IMG/M metagenome (GOLD analysis project Ga0247609, IMG submission 193487) | Sheep rumen microbial communities from Palmerston North, Manawatu-Wanganui, New Zealand - 1728 DNA GHGlow gp2 | ecosystem: Host-associated > Mammals > Digestive system > Stomach > Rumen ...
CTGTTCCTGGTAGTCTTCCTGGGGCAAGAGACTGATGCTGACGTATCCGCAGGAATCGCGATTCTCGGGAATCTTCTGGGCTACGTCGGCATAGGCGTTCTTCAGCTGCTCGGCACCGTCGGGATACTCCTCACGTTGCGATTCGTACTCCTGACGGGCTGCTTCGGTAAAGAAAGCGTTATTGAACTCAATGACACGTCGCTCAGAACGGTAGTTGTACTCCAGCGGGCGGATTTCTATCATCTCGTTGCCCGGAGTGAATTCCCGGTCTATGGCGTTGAGCAGTCTCCAGTCGCCGGAGCGCCAGCGGTAGATGCTCTGCTTGACGTCGCCGACTATGAGATTTTCGGTGTCTGCGTGGCTCATGCACTCTTGGAGCAGTACCTTGAAATTCTGCCATTGAACCGTAGAGGTGTCTTGAAACTCGTCTATCATGACGTGTTCCAGTTGGGTTCCTATCTTCTCGAAGATGAACGGGGAGTCGCTGTCCTTGATGAGCGAGTGCAGCAACTGCTGGGTGTCGCTGAGCAGGAAGCGGTTGGCCTCGTCGTTCATCTCGCGTACCTTTTTCTCTATACTGTCAAGAAGACGCAACTGGTTCAGGTGGCGTAGCGTGAGGTCGGCGGATTTAAACAGTTTCCACTGTCTGGGACGTTCTTCAACGGCACGGCGCAGGATGGGCATCAAGACACTTTCTGCTACAAGATGAATGGTTTCTGGTCTTTTGCTTTTCTTGGAATACCATTTTTCGGCAAAGTTCATACAGTCGGACACCCTACTGCCAACAATGCTCTCGTCCATCTGCCCGTTGCTGAGTTTCACAAAGAATCCGTACACGCCAGTCTTGCCGTAGCTGAGTTCGTCGACGGTGATGCCTTCTGCCTCAAGAGATTCAAAGAATTGGTCGGCAATCTCTTTCATGTGCTTCTCGGCATCGCTACGAATCTGGCGCATTTGCCCCATATACCCGTCAAGGAAGTTCTTTTGGCTGATCAGCTGGTTCAGTTCAATGCTTTTCTCTTTATAGTAGTCACGGAAGATAGTGCGGCCAAACTGCTTGACTTGTCCAATGATGTTCCATGAACGGTCTTCGCTGATGGTTTCCATGATGTACTTCAGCAACCACTGCAGCATGACGTCAGTGTGGGTGAGCGAGTCAATGAGCCGGTCGACGGCCTGTTCCTCCACTTGAACGTCATTTAGCCCGATGCGTAGATTCGCCGTGAGGTCCAGCTCGCGGGCAAGATTGCGTAGTACGCTCTGAAAGAAGGTGTCTATTGTTTCCACGCGGAAATAGCTGTAGTTGTGCAACAGCAGGTTAAGGGCTTTACCCGCCTGCTGTGAGATGGTTTTCCCGTCCAGCCCGGTCTCTGAGCTGATGTGCTGGGCGTAATTGTCCGAGTCGGGTAGCTGCTTCCAGATGCCATAGAGTTGGCTGAGGATACGCATCTTCATTTCCTCGGTGGCTTTGTTGGTGAAGGTGACGGCCAATATGCTGCGATAGCTCATCGGATTGAGAACGAGCAGCTTGATGTATTCTGTGGCTAATGTAAATGTTTTGCCAGAACCGGCGCTGGCTTTGTAAACAGTAAGTGGTTTTACCATCGGCTGAATATTAGTATAGTTACTTTAAAGCCTACATTTTGTATTTTGGAGTCGAGAAAATTTGTAAACACGGCAGCAGAGAGATAGCGGTTGGTAAATCCGTAGCCCAACTCGAAATATGGTCTGGTGTGCTGAATGGACAAGGCACTGACGTAAATACGCTCCGTCTCAATGTAGCGTCCGAACAACGGCAGGTGATAAAGAAGCATCATAGGGGAGTCGTAAGAGGCATGTCCTCTCAGATAGTAGTCGGATTCGTTGTACCATCGGCTGTCCAGAAGCTGGAATTGGCCACTCCAGTCGTCTTCCCAGCCGGTAGGAAGGTTGTTGTCGTGGAAATTGGTATAGTCAACGAAATAGTCGGAACTACGTTGGGTATAATAGCCTATGCCTGCTCTTAGGTTTAGAATTCTCATACTCTTCAATCTATGGAGAAAGACGGCATCGTATTCCCACCGTTCGTAGCTAAGGTTAGACTTAAAGATGTTTCTGAAGCTGTGTTCGTAGTTGGCAGTCAATACCGGGCCATTGTACCACGGTTTTAACCTAATGGTTATCATGGGGGCAAAACTGTAGAATGCGTCCTCCATATTGACCTTTTGCATTAACTCCCTGTTTGTGGAAATGCGGCGATGGTACACGAAGCCAGTCTTGAATTCAAGCCAGTCAAAGGCGGCAATATTATTGTAGGCTTGGATGAATTCATCTTTGAAGTCAGGCATGGATATGTTTTCTCTGCCATATCTCTTTTTAAATTCTTCTGCCATGGCTCCATGGGATATGTGGTTACCGTTACCCCAAAGTATTTCAGCAAAACCATTGCGCTTGGGATTGTATGTCATGCGTAAGGGGATGGTATAGTAAAACCGTCTTAGCTTGAAGTTGTAACCCAGTTGTGTTTCAAGCGACAGGTAACGATGAGCATTCCAGTTGTATTGTGCGCCCAATTTGAGCTTATAGCTGATGCCGTTACTACGGCTATAGCCAAAATAAAGCGGATTTAGAAGCGGCGAGAAGCGCATGGACAGTCCTCCTGTTCTTGTGCCGTTTCCGTTGATGAGGTTGTCGCCAATCACATTCCAGGCGGCATCTCTTATCCGTTTCCAATAATTCTCATGTTTGTTACTGTCGGCCGCCTGAAGCATCTCTTCCTTCTGCTGTTCCTCCAGTTGTTTTTGATAGATTTTCTGGTCTTCTGGTGTCAGTGGTATTGGGCGCAGTTGCTCCATCAAGTCTTTATCTACCACTTCATCTAATGAGTCGGGTAGGGTTGTCTGACAATTATAGACAGCGGTACAGTGTGAGACAATGCGGTTTCCGAAAAATTTGAAAGAAGCACTTGTTGAGCAGCGTTCGGGGAGTGGTGTATGCACATCCTGCTGGTTCATTAACGCAGACACATTGAAAGAAATCATGTCAAATTCGCCTTCGAATTGTACAGATTGGAGCCTGCCCGTTGTTATGTCTACTATTGCCTGTCCGCTAACAAGTTGTGTGTTGAGTGTTCGTGGACGGAAGTGTAGGTACGCAAGATATCCTTCTGTGGATGTGACATCGTATCGATAGAACCGTCGATTGGCACGATTAAAAGGGGATAGCAAACGGTCTGGATAGATAGTGACATTGTAGAAATTGGGAGTAACAGATTCGAATATGGCAGGCATTGCCGTGCGCTGTCTTGGTATATTGCCGCATACCACCTGTCGTCTCAGGTCGTATTTATTGGCATTTTGGAATCTCAGTTTGCCATAGGATTCTCCAATATATTTCTTGTCGCCTTGTGCAATCACATACATGGTAGGTACCAAAAACAGAATGGGGTTGCGCCGGAGGGTGCTGAAGCCATAACACAGATAAACGTTCTGTTCCAGTCCGTCTACTGGAGTAGTGTAGTTACGTTGGTAGTTCCAAATGCGATTCATTAGCGTTGAGTCTGCTTTGGACGCAAAACAAATGCTGGGCATGAGAGTCATCATGCCCAGCACAAGATATATTATTATGTGCAGCTTCCGATTCACGCCCCCAAAATTACAAAAAAAAATTGGAGCGACAAAAGATTTAGCCTAAATATTTCATTAGAATACGGGCATTGCCGGAGTCACGCAACTTTGCAATGCTCTTTTCGCGAATCTGTCGAACACGTTCACGGGTCAGCCCCAATTGGTCGCCAATTTCCTCAAGCCCTTTCTCATGACAGCCTATGCCAAAGCACTCGCGCAAAATAGTAATCTCGCGGTCTTTGAGTACTTTCTCCAGCACATTATTCAGTTCCAGCGCCATGGACTCATGGTCAACCTGACGGTCAGTGCGTGAGTCATCGCCTGATGCCATGATGTCCAGCATACAGTTTTCCTCGCCTTCTTGGAAAGGTGCATCTATAGACACGTGGTGTCCGTCAGCCATTAGGCTTTGTCCAATCTTCTCTTCGTCAATACTAGTTGCAGCGCTTAATTCCTGGATGGAAGGGTGACGCTGGTTCTCCTGCTCGAATTTGTTGATTTCCTGATTGATTTTGCTCAGCGAACCTACCTGATTCAAGGGCAGGCGCACAATACGACTTTGCTCTGCTATAGCTTGTAAGATGGATTGACGAATCCACCATACGGCGTATGAAATAAATTTGAAACCACGTGTTTCGTCAAATTTCTGTGCGGCTTTAATCAGCCCAATATTTCCTTCGTCAATCAAGTCAGTCAACGTCAGTCCCTGATGCTGATACTGCTTGGCGACAGAAACAACGAAACGAAGGTTGGCTGTTACCAACTTCTCCTTAGCGCGTTCACCTTCACGGCCGCCCTTGCGAATTTTCTGAGCCAGTTCAATTTCCTCGTCAATACTGATTAACGGAGCTCTTCCTATCTCGACAAGATACTTGTCCAGAGCCTCGCTGGAACGATTCGTAATGCTCTTCTGAATCTTTAATTGCCTCATCTTTTACTTGCTAATATATATATAACTACCTGAAAACCAATTTTGTGCAACCTATTCTTTGTCTTTTTGCGGTGCAAAGGTACAAAAAAAATCGGCTCGTTGTTCTCCGACGGCCGACTTTTTAAAAAATATTAATGTTCTTACTGCTTTATTCCGTAGGCATATTGATTTGCTTTTTCACCTTATCGACATACGCATCAATGGTTGCCACAGCAACAATGTTGACGACATCACGAACGGAAGCGCCAAAGTCTATGAAGTGGATCGGCTTGTTCAGTCCCATCTGGATGGGGCCGATAATCTCGACGTCTGCATCCAACATTTGGAGCATCTTGTAGCTGGAACGTGCTGATGTCAGGTTCGGGAATACCAAGGTGTTGACATCCTTGCCAAACAGGCGAGTGAATGGATATTGCTCGTCACGCAGTTCGCGGTCAAGCGCAAAACCAATCTGCAACTCACCGTCAATGGGCAGGTCTGGATAGTGTTCCTGCATATACTCTACGGCACGTTTGACCTTCTGGGCACCGTCACTTTGGTTACTGCCGAAGTTGGAGTGACTGATCATACCCAAAACAGGTGTCTCGTTGAAGAACCTCACACTTTTGCTAGCCAGTTTCGCTATATCAATCAGTGTGTCGGTGTCAGGATTTTCGTTGACTAGTGTATCGGCAATATATAAGGTGCCTCGGGCAGAGTTGATAATGTGCATGGCACCGAAATGTTTATATTGTGGGCGGATTCCAATGACCTCGTTGACAACCTTGATGGTATTCGAGTACTTGGTATAAAGTCCGGTGATGAAGGCGTCAGCCTCACCTGTCTCAACCATCATCATGCCAAAGTAGTTGCGTTCAAACATCTTGTCGTTAGCTTCCTGGAAGGTATAACCCTCTCTCTGACGCTTCTCTGTCAGAATGTGTGCATAACGTTCGCGGCGTTCCTGTTCGGACGGGTGGCGCAGGTTGACAATTTCTATGCCGTCAATATTGAGGTCCAGTTTGTCTGCCAGTTTCTGGATGACTTCGTCGTTACCCAGCAAGATGGGCTCACAGATTCCCTCAGCTTTGGCCTGAACGGCAGCCTTCAGCATGGTGGGGTGAATGGCTTCTGCAAAGACCACACGTTGCGGGTGTGCTGCAGCTGTCGTATAAAGTTTCTGCGTCAGCTTGGTCTCTTGTCCCAGCAGTATGGAGAGCGAGCGTTTGTATTCGTCCCAATTCTCAATTTTACGTCTGGCTACACCGCTGTCAATAGCAGCTTTAGCTACAGCAGCGGAGACCTCAGTGATGAGTCGTGGATCAACGGGCTTTGGAATGAAATAGTCGCGGCCGAAAGTCAGGTTGTTAACTTTATAGACGTCGTTTACTACGTCAGGAACAGGCTGCTTGGCAAGGTCGGCAATAGCATATACAGCAGCAAGCTTCATCTCTTCATTGATAGCCGTAGCGTGTACATCCAGTGCTCCACGGAAAATGTACGGGAAACCAATGACATTGTTAATCTGGTTCGGGTAGTCTGTACGTCCGGTAGACATGAGGGTGTCGGGACGTGCTTCCATTGCATCTTCGTAGCTGATTTCAGGAACAGGGTTAGCTAAAGCGAAAATAACAGGATCTTTGGCCATCGTCTTGACCATTTCCTTGGTAAGTACGTTGCCTTTGGACAAGCCGACAAATACGTCAGCATCTCTTACAGCCTCTTCCAAGGTATGGATGTCCGTTCGATTGGTGGCAAAGAACTTCTTTTGCTCGTTGAGGTCTGGGCGGTCAATAGAAATGACGCCTTTTGAGTCCAACATGACAATGTTTTCCTTCTGTGCTCCGATGGCCATATAGAGTTTGGTGCACGAAATGGCAGCAGCACCAGCACCGTTTACCACAATCTTGACCTTGCTGATGTCTTTGCCGTTGACCTCCAAGGCATTCTTCAATCCCGCAGCAGAGATAATAGCGGTGCCGTGCTGGTCGTCGTGCATCACAGGGATGTCGAGACTTTTCTTCAGACGCTCTTCAATGTAGAAACATTCAGGTGCCTTGATGTCTTCCAGGTTAATACCGCCAAAGGTTGGGGCTATTCTTTCAACGGCCTCGCAGAATTTCTCAGGGTCCTTCTCTGCCACCTCAATATCGAAGACGTCAATACCTCCGTAGATTTTGAACAGCAGGCCTTTCCCCTCCATTACCGGTTTTCCACTCATGGCGCCTATATCTCCAAGCCCCAATACGGCAGTACCGTTGGAAATGACGGCTACCAGATTTCCTTTGTCGGTGTATCTATAGGCATTGTCAGGATTCTGTTGGATTTCCAGACAAGGGTAGGCTACACCAGGAGAGTAGGCCAATGACAGGTCTGTTTGGGTACGATAGGCCTTGGTAGGCTTTACTTCGATTTTACCGGGACGTCCCGCCTCATGATAGTTGAGAGCGGCTTCTTTGGAGATTTTTACCATAATCGTGTATTATTGAAATTATTCTTTTCCGGAGCGCAAAAGTACTAAAAACTTGGGAAAATCGCGATTTTTTTTAATCTTTTTAGTAACTTTGCAGCGAAAACTTATACTTATGCAAGATTTAAAAGAAGCAACATCTTATCGGATAGCCCTGAAGGATCGAATCATGGAAGCTGCCATGAAACTTTTCAGGGAGCGTGGCATCAAGGCTGTCAAGATGGATGATATTGCCCAACAGTTGGGTATCTCAAAACGTACCCTCTATGAAATCTACGAAGACAAGGAAAAACTGCTCTACTATTGCATTGTCACCTATGACCGCCGGAGACATACTTATATGGAGAACTATTCCCTTGAAGGGCATAATGTCATAGATGTCATCGTTGAGGCTTATCGGATGAAGCTCAGAGAGACAAGGACTGTAAATCCTCTGTTCTATGAAGACATTATGAAATACCCTCAGGTAGAACAATATATTAAAGAAGAACATGAGCGGATGCGTGAGGGCTTTGTTCTCTTTATGCAGCGTGGGGTTGATGAGGGCTTCCTGCGTTCGGAAATTAACTATCAGATGGTTCCTCATCTGCTAGATGCCGTAGGACAATATGTGATGAATACTCAGATGCTGAAAAAATACCCTGCCGACGAACTTTTCGATAATTTGTTTCTGGTATCGCTTCGAGGACTGTGCACTATAAAAGGCTATCAGCTGTTGGAAGATGCCATCGCTACTAAAATTCGGTGAATGACAGAGGCATCAGCTCCTTGATGCCGTCAACAATATATATATGATTTTTCCCATAGAGCAGAATGCGTATCGGTTGCTTGAAACGCGTCTCGCTTTCAATGATGACCTGACGGCAAATGCCGCATGGGCTGATAGGTTTTTCCTGTAGCTCTCCATGTTTGTTGCGGGCTGCAATGGCAATCATCAGGATGGGTTGCTCAGGATATTGTGCCCCAGCTGCAAAGATGGCTGAACGTTCTGCGCATATTCCGGCAGGGTAGGCGGCGTTCTCTTGATTACATCCAATGATGGTTTCCCCGTTTTTCAACAGCAAAGCAGCACCCACACGAAATTGGGAGTAGGGGGCATACGATCTGTTGGTAGCCTCGATAGCAGCTTCTACAAGTGCTCGCTCTGTGTCTGTCAGGTCGCCTATCTGGGCATCCAGAATAGACGTTTTGATGACTAATTCTTTCATATTCTTCCGATTTTTGTTGCAAATATAATTATTTTTCTTTATTTTTGCAACTCAAAACGAGGTTTATTCATGAAACGGTACATATTTTCTTTCTTTTTAATGATTTTCGGACTTCCTGTTGTGCTCGCACAGAGTGTTGTTTGGAATCAGCGTTTCCAAGACTATTTTGATACCTACAAGGATGTTGCCATTGACCAGATGCACCAATATAAAATACCAGCCAGCATTACACTGGCACAAGGTGTGCTGGAATCTGGAGCTGGCAGGAGCGAGTTGGCCCTGAAGGCCAACAACCATTTTGGTATCAAGTGTAATGGGTGGACAGGTCGTAAGGCCTATCATGACGATGATGAGCGTGGTGAGTGTTTTCGGGCTTACAATTCTGTCTTCGAAAGTTATAAAGACCATTCTGAGTTTTTAACAACCAGTCAGCGCTATAGTCGTTTGTTCCGGCTGAAACTGACTGACTATAAAGGTTGGGCAAAGGGTTTAAAGTCTTGCGGCTATGCTACAAGTCCGGTGTATGCTTCCAAGTTGATTGACATTATCGAAGTCTATAAGTTATATCAATATGACACTGTTAAAGCATATGGCAAGCTCCGCCAACAGGGTGAACATATTAATTTGCGCCATATCTATACCTTCAACAAGAATTACTATTTGTATGCACGCAGAGGCGATACCTTCCGTACGATAGCTGCCGAAGTGGACATATCTTATAAGAAACTGGCACGCTATAATGAGCGTGACAAGAACGATATTTTAGAAGAAGGCGAGGTCGTTTGGCTGCATAAGAAAGCAAGAAAGGCTCCCAAGAGTTATAAGGGGAAACTGCATAGGGTTCAGGCTGGCGAATCGATGTATTCTATCGCTCAGAAATATGGCATCCGAATGAAATATCTATATAAGATGAACGACTTGCCCCCTACGTATCAGATTCGTGTGGGTGACCTGCTGAGGCTGAGATAAGAGTTTTCAGTCCTTTAGCAGGTTGGTCAGGAAATCATCCAAATCCTTACCCAATCCAGCCATCAGTTCTTCGTCAATGATGACAGTATCGTCATCAACGACATACAGTTCTGCGATGTTCTCGCGATCCTCGTCTTCCAGGACAAAAGAGTAGGGCTTCAGGATGGACATGCCCTCAATCATGTCCTTTTGCTTATTCAGTACAATTCGCAGAATGTTGGTGACGTCTTGGTAGAAAGAGTCCTCCTTGTTTTCAATCCATTGTTCAATCACGCAGCGTGTCAGTTCCTTGTCATCGTCGTCAAATACCAATAATTCGCCTGTTTCCTGATTGACACGAATATGTAGGTCAGTAAGTTGAGTAGCTTCTTCCTGAGGAGGAAATTTCTCGGTCACTTTCCGTAATGCACGTTCTGCTTGCTGAATGGTTTGATCTGTAGCTTTCATCGTTTTTATTCCTTTTGACGTCACAAAGGTACGAATAAGTGAGTGAAAAACCAAATTAATTTGGATTTTTTCCGAGCGAGAGTACTTTCTACAAAGTAAAAAGGTACGAATAAGTGAGTGAAATTGCAAACGATTACGACTTTTTTTCAAAAAAACTCATATATTTGCATGATTAATTCATATTTTTATTGTACCTTTGCAATTGCAAACTCGAGATTGCAAACTAATGAGTACTAAAATAAGTCATTCAGGGGTTATAGAAAGTATAGAGGGCAATAGCGTTCATGTGCGCATTGTCCAGACTTCTGCTTGTGCTGCCTGTAAGGTGGCCGGCTACTGCAATGCAGCCGAGTCCAAGGAGAAGATTGTTGACGTAACCCTTGTTGATACATCTCTTTACAAGGTAGGTCAGGTGGTGACGGTGTCTACTTCGGGACAAGTGGCCGCCCGTGCCTTGCTCTGGGGCTTCGGCATACCTTTCCTCGTGCTGGTTGGCGTGCTTTTTGTTGTCTTGCAACTATCTGGCAGCGAGGGGGTGGCAGCCCTCAGTGCTTTGGCGGCCCTTGTGCCTTATTATGGCCTGTTATGGGTGTTTCGTGAGAAGATGCGTGAGCAGTTGGCTTTTTCGATAGAACAATAATTCAAAACTAAAACAAATAAAAAACAAGTATTTTATGAATTTTATTCTTATTGCAGTATTAGTGCTGGGCGCCATCGGACTGATAGCGGCTCTGGTGCTGTTTGTCTGCTCCAAGAAGTTCGCAGTCTACGAGGACCCTCGCATTGCTCAGGTTACTGAACAGTTGCCAGGTGCCAATTGTGGCGGTTGCGGATTTGCTGGATGTGGCGGTTTGGCTGATGCACTTGTCAAGGGTGCTGATGCTGGAAGCCTTGAAGGGCTGATGTGCCCTGTCGGCGGACAAGAAGTGATGGGTAAGGTGGCCGACCTTTTGGGTATGGCCATTGCCAATGGTGACCCGATGGTGGCTGTTGTGCGTTGTAACGGAACATGTGCATTGCGTCCGAAGATTGCTGAGTACAGCGGTCTCCGCACTTGTGCAGCCATGAACTCATGTGGTGCTGGTGAGACGGCTTGCGGCTTTGGCTGTCTGGGTTGTGGCGATTGTGTGGCAGCCTGCCAGTTTGATGCCATTCACATGAATCCCGAGACGGGCCTGCCTGAGGTTGATGAAGAGAAGTGTGTGGCTTGTGGTGCTTGTGTCAAGGCCTGCCCGCGTCACATCATCGAGCTTCGCAAGAAAGGGCCGAAGGGTAGGAGAGTCTTCGTCTCTTGCGTTAACAAGGACAAGGGCCCTGTTGCCATGAAGGCTTGTAAGGCAGCTTGTATCGGTTGTGGCAAGTGCGAGAAGGAGTGTAAGTTCGGAGCCATCACCATCGAGGGCAATGTTTCATACATTGACCACACCAAGTGCCGTCTCTGCAAGAAGTGTGTAGAGGTGTGTCCCACGAAGGCTATCCACGCTGTCAACTTCCCGGCTCCCAAGCCGAAGCCTGAGGTTCCTGTTCAAGCCCCCAAGGCTGTAGTGAGCGAACCCAGTCAGTCTAGTCAACCTAGTTCTACTAGTCCTGTTAGTGAACCAAAAGTAAATAAGGAGGAACAAGCATGAACGTAAGAACATTCCGTATAGGTGGTGTACACCCCGAAGAGAATAAGCTGACCCACGAAGTTGCTACGAAGGTTGCCGCCCTGCCTAAGCAGGCAGTCTTCCCCCTCAGCCAGCACATTGGTGCTCCTGCCAAACCCGTTGTCGCCAAGGGTGACAAGGTAAAGGTGGGTACCTTGATTGCTGAGGCTGGTGGCTTTGTGTCGGCTCCTATCTATTCATCTGTCAGCGGTACCGTGTTTAAGATTGATACCGCTATTGATGCTACAGGTTATCGTAAGCCTGTTATTATTATTAATGTAGAAGGTGACGAGTGGGAAGAGACCATCGACCGTTCTGACAAGTTGGAAACCGTGAAGGCTCACCCCGAACTGACTCCCGAGGAAATTGTGGAGCGCATCAAGACGGCTGGTGTCGTTGGTATGGGTGGTGCTTGTTTCCCCACCTTCATCAAACTCTGCCCGCCACCTACGGCGAAGGCTGAGTGTGTCATCATCAATGCAGTCGAGTGTGAGCCTTATATCACTGCCGACTTCCGTTTGATGATGGAACATGCCGACGAGATTCTTGTTGGTCTGGAACTGCTGATGAAGGGCGCTAAGGTGACTCGTGGATATATTGGTATTGAGACCAACAAGATGCCTGCCATCGAACTGCTCACCCAGAAGTGTGCAGAGGTATTCGGAGGAACAGAGTACCATGTAGAGGTTGTTCCCTTGAAACAGCGTTATCCTCAGGGTGGTGAGAAACAGCTGGTAGACGCCGTCATCCGCCGTCAGGTTCCTGCACCTCCTGCTATTCCAGTCAACGTTGGAGCAATTGTTCAGAATGTAGGTACTGCATACGCCGTGTATGAGGCTGTTATGAAGCGTAAGCCCCTGTTCGAGCGTTATACTACAGTGACGGGTAAGAAACTGCAGAATCCTGGCAACTTCCTCGTTCGCATGGGAACACCGATGAAGGACCTTATTGAGGCTTGTGGCGGAATGCCCGAGGGTGACAACAAACTGTTGGCCGGTGGTCCAATGATGGGTAAGGCACTGACTTCCGTGGAAGTACCTATCTGCAAGGGCACCAACTCGGTAACGATTATCTCGGGTGAAGAGGCTTTCCGTAAAGAGCCAAATCCCTGCATTCGCTGTGCCAAGTGTGTCAGTGCTTGTCCAATGGGCTTGGAACCCTATCTGCTGGCGAAGCTTGCCGCTGTCAAGAATTGGGAACGTGCCGAGCATGAGGAGGTTGTTAGCTGTATCGAGTGTGGCTCGTGTCAGTTTACCTGTCCTGCCCACCGTCCGTTGCTTGACAACATTCGTCAGGCTAAGTCTACGGTGATGGGAATTATTCGTGCCCGTGCAGCTGCAGCAGCACCCAAAAAGTAAAAAAGTTAAAAGGTAAAAAAGTAAAATACAATGGGAAAATTAATTGTATCATTATCGCCTCACGCACACGGAACAGACACCGTTGAGAAGAATATGTACGGGGTCATCATTGCCCTGTTGCCTGCGCTGCTCGTGTCGTTCTATTTCTTCGGCATTGGCTCAGCCATTGTCTGTGCTACGAGCGTTGCGGCCTGTGTCTTCTTCGAGTGGGCCATCAATAAGTTTATGCTCAAGAACGAGCGCAATACCGTCTGTGACGGCTCTGCCGTGCTGACTGGTCTGCTGCTCGGCTTCAACCTTCCCAGCAACCTTCCCATCTGGATTATCATCATTGGTGCCTTGTTTGCCATTGGTGTAGCCAAGATGACGTTTGGCGGTCTGGGCAATAATCTCTTTAATCCTGCGCTGGTAGGTCGTGCAGCCCTGTTGGTAGCCTTCCCCGCCCAGATGACCACATGGCCGAAGGTTGGCCAGCTTGGCAGCTATCTCGATGCCGAGACGGGTGCTACCCCCCTGGCTATTATGAAGGAGGCCATCAAGAGTGGCGATGCCAGTGTGCTGGACCAGCTGCCTTCCTCCTTCGACCTTTTCATTGGTAATCATCCCGACGGAGCCGGTGCCATGGGTGAAATCTGTGCGCTGGCACTGCTGCTGGGCTTGGCTTATATGCTGTGGAAGAAGATCATCACTTGGCACATCCCCGTCAGTATCATCGCTACAGTGTTTGTCTTTGCTGCCATCTGCCACGCTATCAGCCCTGCCTATGCCGATCCCTTCTCAGTCATCCTCTCTGGTGGCCTGATGCTGGGTGCCATCTTCATGGCTACCGACTATGTCACCTCACCGATGACAGCCAAAGGCCAGCTCATCTACGGTGTCTGCATTGGTTTCCTGACCGTTGTCATCCGTAACTGGGGTGCCTATCCTGAGGGAATGTCGTTCGCCATCTTGATTATGAACGCTTTTACACCTCTTATTAATAATTATGTGAAACCCAAGCGCTTCGGTGAAGTGCCGGCAAAAAAGTAAAAAGAGTAAAAAAGTAAAGTTATGAAGAAACTTGAATCATCTTTGACTAATATGGTGCTGGTACTCACGGGAGTAGCAGTCATTATGGGTGGTATCCTTGCTTTTGTGAACCATCTCACCGAGGGGCCCATCAATGCCCAGAAGGAAAAGGCGCTGGCTGACGGTATCAAGACAGTCATGTGTGTGGACGATCTGACTGTCGCCAAGACGGACGAAGTTCGCCAGAACGACGCCAAGGGCAAGGAAATGCTGTTTAAGATTTATCAGGTGAAGGACGCTCAGGGACAGGATCTCGGTGCTGCCGTAGAGTCTACTACGGGTGGTTTCGGTGGTGACCTGAAGGTGCTGGTGGGTTTTGACCCCGAAGGCAATATTCTGGGTTACACGCTGCTGGAACACGCAGAGACTCCAGGTCTGGGTGCCAAGGCTGACAAGTGGTTCCAGAAGGGCGAGAAGGGCGACATCATCGGTAAGAATCCTGCTGAGCCTCTCGTCGTATCCAAGGACGGCGGCCAGGTGGATGCCATCACGGCCTCTACCATTACCAGTCGTGCTTTCCTGCTCGCTGTCAACAATGCCTATAAAGCCTACAAGGCCACTCCGGCAGAGTAAAGGTAAAAAAGTAAAAAGGTAAAAAAGTAAATTATGAATTACATAGATATCATCAAAAATGGCATTGTCAAGGAGAACCCCACGTTTGCCCTGATGCTGGGTATGTGTCCTACGCTGGCCACTACCACCTCTGCCATGAACGGTATGTCGATGGGTCTTGCTACGATGGCTGTACTCATCTGCACAAACTTTGTGATTTCGTGTCTGAAGTCAGTGACGCCCGACAAGGTGCGCATTCCTGTGTTCATTGTGGTCATTGCCGCCTTCGTGACTATGCTGCAGCTTGTCATCAAGGCTTATCTGCCTGACATTGATGCAGCCCTCGGTCTGTTCATCCCGCTGATTGTGGTGAACTGTATCATCCTCGGCCGTGCTGAGGCTTTTGCTGCCAAGAACTCACCCGTTGCTTCGCTGTTCGACGGCATCGGCATTGGCCTTGGCTTTACGCTGGGTCTGACGCTGCTGGGAATCTGTCGTGAGATTCTGGGCTCAGGTTCCGTTTTCGGATTCACCCTGCTGCCTGAGACGTACAACATCCTGCTATTCGTCCTCCCTCCGGGTGCTTTCATCATGCTGGGATTCCTCATTGCGATAGTAAACAAATTGAAAGATTGAAGAATTGAAAAATTGAAGTTATGGAATACATATTGATTTTCATTAGCGCGATATTCGTCAATAATATCATCCTGTCGCAATTTCTCGGTATCTGTCCGTTCCTCGGCGTATCGAAGAAGATTGATACCTCGCTGGGTATGTCGGCAGCCGTAGCCTTCGTGCTGACGCTGGCCACCATCGTTACCTGGTGTGTACAGAAGTTTGTGCTCGATGCCTTTGGCTTGCAATATCTGCAGACCATTGCTTTCATTCTCGTCATTGCCGCTCTGGTGCAGATGGTCGAGATTATCCTCAAGAAGGTGTCTCCCGCACTCTATCAGGCACTGGGCATCTTCCTGCCTCTGATTACTACCAACTGCGCCGTGCTGGGTGTGGCCATTCTGGTTATCCAGAAAGACTTCAACCTGCTGCAGAGTGTGGTTTATGCCTTCTCGACGGCTATCGGCTTCGGATTGGCACTGACCGTCTTTGCCGGTATGCGTGAGCAGTTGGAATTGGTCAGCGTTCCCAAGGGTATGCGCGGCATGGCTATCGTCATGCTGTCGGCAGGTCTGCTCTCGTTGGCCTTCATGGGCTTCTCGGGTGTTGACGGAGGTCTGCGTGTACTCTTCGGCTTGGACTAAGCCCATCAAGACATACTAAAAAGAAAACCTTCCCAAATCGGGAAGGTTTCTTTTTGCTTTGAGGTGCCTGGCGGATTCGAACCGCCGTAGACGGTTTTGCAGACCGTTGACTAAGCCACTCATCCAAGGCACCGTTTCAGCGAATGATAGAGTGAAACTCGCTTCAGCTCTTCTGAGCGTAGGTGTCTGATTGTTTATCAAGACACCGTTTCTGCTTAGCGGTTGCAAAAGTAATACTTTTATTTTGATTGACCAAACTTTTTGCAGTTTTTTTTCAATTCACACCCCTTACAAGGGTCTCCGCCGGGCTTTACAGCCTCATAAATACGCCATCCGGCATAAATGACGGCTAAAACGATGATGACAAAGACGAAGTAATTCTGCATTGCTCAATTTTCCTTGGTCATAATCTGGGCGAAGTCAAGCTAACTCCTCAGTTTTCTCAGCAGCACCTTGTTGATGGCCTGAATACGCCGGCCGCTTTTCTCCAAGTCCTTGCCGATGTCCTCGCGTACATTATTTATATTATTAAAGAAGTCGCTGAAGGCATTCAGCACCATGTTGGGCTCGGCTTTGTCCTCGGGGACGTCAGGATTGGCCACGATGCGTATGCCCAGATGCTCAATGTGGACGTCAATGTCGCTGTTGGTCATGATGGGGTCTCCGTCATAGTGTATGGCTCCGGGCCCCTGGCGGTGTATGGTCAGGTTGCGCGTGCGGAACGTCTTGATTTTCGAGTTGTTGCCCAGTGTCTTCATAAACAGGTCTGCAGCAATCTGTGGTGCCTCCAGCGCATCGAATGGCTCCATCACGATGACGTCCATCTCGCCGTCCTTCATGGTGGCTCCTGGAGCGATGTACGCGTTGTTGCCGTATTGCGAGGCGTTGGCACAGGCTATCAGGAACGCCTTGTACTGTGTAGTACCGTTGTCATCTATAATCTCGTACGTCTCGGGCTTGTATTTCAGCCCCTCCCTCAGCACGTTCTCCACGTAGGTGATGGGCCCTCGCTTGCCAGACTCGGCAAACTTCAGCGAGATGAAGGCATCGAAGCCCATGCCGCAGGTGCAGAAGAAGGGCAGGCCGTTGATGACGCCGTAGTCAAAAGCTTCTATTTGGGCTTGGTTGATAATGTCAAGAGCTTTCCTGATGTCCATGGGTATGCACAGATGACGAGCCAGCCCGTTGCCCGAACCGCAGGGAATGATGCCCAGTGCCGTTTCGGTATGTACCAGCGAGCGGGCCACCTCGTTCACCGTTCCGTCGCCTCCTACAGCCACTACGATGTCGTCACCTTGGGCTGCACGTGCCTTGGCCAGCTCGGCTGCGTGGCCGGCATATTCGGTGATGCACACCTCGTATTCAAAGCGTTCCTTGTCCAGAATCCGGTCTATCAGGTCAGGGATTTCATGCTTGCTCTGAGTACCCGAGATGGGATTTATGATGAATGTGATATGTCGAATACTTCTCATAGTTGGTGCAAAAATACAAAATATTCTGCTTTTTCTTGCACTTTTTAATAAAAATTGTGTAACTTTGCCGACTGAAACTAAAGTAGCCGAGGCTACACCTATAATTATATGGGACAATTACAAGAAAAATACAAGCATTATCGTGAGCCGCAGAAGTACATGGAGGCTGACGTCTATCCTTATTTCCGTGCCATTGAAGGCAAGCAGGGAACAGAAGTAGAAATGGGAGGCCACAAGGTCTTGATGTTCGGCTCAAACGCCTATACAGGACTTACAGGTGACCAGCGCATCATTGACGCTGCCAAGCGTGCTCTTGACAAGTACGGCTCTGGTTGTGCCGGTAGCCGTTTCCTTAACGGTACACTCGACCTGCACGTGCAGCTGGAGAAGGAAATCTCAGAATTCATCGGCAAGGACGACTGTCTCTGCTTTTCTACAGGTTTCTCTGTCAATCAGGGCGTGCTGGCCATGGTTGTAGGCAAAGACGACTACATCATCTGCGACGACCGAGACCACGCATCCATTGTGGACGGCCGTCGTCTTTCGTTTGCCAAGCAGCTGCACTACAAGCACAACGACATGGACGATCTGGAGCGTGTGCTGAAGAACCTGCCCTACGAGGCTATCAAGCTCATCGTTGTCGACGGTGTCTTCTCTATGGAAGGCGACTTGGCTAAGCTGCCTCAGATTGTCGAACTGAAGCACAAGTACAACTGCTCCATCATGGTCGACGAGGCTCACGGTCTCGGTGTCTTCGGCCGTCAGGGTAGGGGCGTCTGCGACCACTTCGGACTGACCGACGAGGTAGACCTCATCATGGGAACCTTCTCTAAGTCGCTGGCCTCTATCGGTGGCTTCATCGCCTCCGACTGGGATACCATCAACTTCCTGCGTCACACCTGCCGCACCTATATCTTCTCGGCTTCAAATACCCCGGCGGCTACCGCTGCCGCTATGGAAGCCCTGCACATCATCCAGCAGGAGCCCGAGCGCATTCAGGCACTTTGGGACGTCACCAACTACGCCCTGAAGCGTTTCCGCGAGGAAGGCTTCGAGATTGGCGACACCGAGAGCCCCATCATTCCCCTCTATGTGCGCGACGTGGAGAAGACGTTCCTGGTTACGGCCCTTGCCTTCAAGGCAGGCGTGTTCATCAACCCCGTCATTCCTCCCGCATGTGCACCGCAGGACACTCTCGTGCGCTACGCCCTCATGGCCACCCACACCAAGGAGCAAGTAGACCGTTCGGTGGTGGCTTTGAAGAAGATTTTCATCGAGCAGGGAATTATTAAGTAAAAAACATCCAGAAATATTTTGGCGGTTGCAAAATTTTTAGTAATTTTGCAGCCGCTTAGATTAAAGCGGGGCGTAGCGCAGTTGGTAGCGTTCCTGGTTTGGGACCAGGCTGTCGCAGGTTCGAGTCCTGTCGCCCCGACTCCCCATAAGAGACCTCACAAGGCAAATTCCCTGTGAGGTCTCTTTCATAAGACGCTTGCCGGACGTCGGCAATCGGTCCTACGGATGCTCGGTGCGCCTGGTTCGCGACGTCCAGTAGAATTCGGTACCCCACACGCCCCGCACCGGTTGCGCACGAGGCTTCGGCGCGGAAGTATTAAATTAGTATAAAATCCCGTGCGGTGTAGGTCACTGTATGGGATTTTTACTTACCTTTGCCCCGACGACGCCAAACTACAGAATAGACTCGTCAAAGTGCTTGAATGGCTCTAAACTACAGAATAGACTCGTCAAAGTGCTTGAATGGCTCTAAACTACAGAATAGACTCGTCAAAGTGCTTGAATGGCTCTAAACTGCAGAATAGACTCGTCAAAGTGCTTGAATGGCTCTAAACTACAGAACAGACTCGTCAAAGTGCTTGAATGGCTCTAAACTGCAGAATAGACTCGTCAAAGCATGATAATTTTTCTAACTTAAATGTATTAAAAACTATGGCAA
>Ga0247609_10002623_pt1 | contig 18888 bp, 22 predicted proteins | sample 172DNAGHGlowgp2_FD_193487 | JGI IMG/M metagenome (GOLD analysis project Ga0247609, IMG submission 193487) | Sheep rumen microbial communities from Palmerston North, Manawatu-Wanganui, New Zealand - 1728 DNA GHGlow gp2 | ecosystem: Host-associated > Mammals > Digestive system > Stomach > Rumen ...
AGTGCTGCGTGGCGTTTCGCAAACTTTTTCCTGCCACACAATAAAGTCAGTCGCTTGCCGTTATCGCTTTACCGTGTAAAGCGACCGCTTTATGCCTTGGGTGCCGCGCGGCAGGGAGAGGGGTTAGGGTAATGTGTCCCTCCCCTGCGGCGGCATCTTTTTTATGCCCCTACACTCCGGCGCACCGTTCTGGCGAGTGCGGGGCTTGCTGCTTTGTTGTTCATGGTGTCTCCTTCTTTTTATTATGCCGGTGGGTGAGGCAGCGGCATGGGTGTTGATTACTTGTATTCATTTGACGGCAGTGCAGGTGTATTCCTTTGTTTGTTCGTTGAAGGTTATTGTCACTTCATAACCTTCGATAGCCTTTTCCACTGCCCAGGAAGCTGCTGCCTGTTTATCTTTGGTGGTGAAGGTGATAGTCTCTTTGGCGCAATTCTCATTGATAGACCGGTTTTCGTCCATCACGCGAACAGTGTAACCTTCGCGGGCAAGGGCAAAGAGGGTGAGCATAAGAGCATCAAGGTCTTCATCGCTGTATATGACCTGACGGTAGGCGGTGCCGTTGACGGTGTAGCGAATTATGCGCGTGGCACTGTTTTCTGCACTTTGGGTAGCAGTTTCTACGATGTTTTCTTTCTGGCAGCTGACGGCGGTCAGCGAAAGCATGGCGAGAAATATCGCCGGGATGATGAATTTCTTCATGGTAGAGGGTTTTGATTATTATTTTTTGTTTGACTGAATTCTAAATTGATTAAATATAATGTTATCTTGTTATTGATTTTTAATACCTGTGCTTTGTTTTCTGTACGGAAGACAATTAAATGCTTGGTTTTGGCGGAATAGAATACAACGTTGCATCGGGTGGTATCTGTAGGAATGACTGTTTTCCGAATATTGTCTTCTGAGGCAACCCGAAGGGTAACGGCCTTGCCGTGCAGGATTTCTTCTTTTATGCTGTCGGGGTAGTTATATGAAAAGGTCTCTTGGCAGAGCTTTAACCAGGCGGAGTCGGTGGTGGCGTGGAGGAGGGTGACATCGACAAGGGTGGTGTCATCGATTGGGTAGTCACGCACGTAGGAGGCTTCGATGCCCTCATGCCCTTCATATTGGCGGTAGAGAGGGCTGCACTCGTCGAAGGGCACCGTGCGCGGTGTCAAGACGAGGACTGCCGCACCAGCAACAAGAAGCAGGCAGAGTAGTATGACGACTGTCCAAGAGTGTGTGTGTTTCATGATAGGATTGTTGATTGGGGTTGTTGTTAACAATAGCTTATGTGGGCTGCCGGTCAAGAACGGTGTCGATGGCTAACAGCGTTGCCGCGCGCTCGGAACGGCTGGTCTGTGACATCGTGAAGCCGTCGCCTGCAGGGGTGCAGGATGACATGACCAGGATGGCTGCCAGCGTCAAGCAGACGGTACAGGTTTTGTAGAGGTAGGAGGACTGCATGTTTTTATTGTTGCGGAGGATTGGAAGGGAGGAGACGATGGCAATGACGGCACTGACGGTTGACAAAGAGTTGAAGAGTATGTGCAGGAGGTGGTCATCGGTGTGGAGGGTGGAACGGACGGAGCAGAGGCAGAGAACGAGGCTGGCGATGGCTGGCAAAAGAAATCCTGCCCTGACGCGGCGCTGGGTGGCACGGGAGTTGGCGAAGTTGATTTGCAGGGGATATTGTTGTGCATGGCTGGCAAGGCTTTCTTCCACATGGCGGGAACGTGCATCCCACGCGGCCCGTATCTCTTGCCAAAGGGCTTCGGTTTCGGGGTCGACGATGATGTCCTGTTCTGTATCGGCAGGTGCGGGGATGTCCTTGTCGGGTAGGTTTGTTTTCATTGTTGCTGTTCGTTTAGTTGTTTTAATTTCTTTTTTATCCTGTATATGCGTTGCTTGATGGCGGATTCGGTGGTATTTGTTTCCCGAGCTATCTCGCTGTATTTTTTATTGGCCAGATAGAGATACATGATTTCGCGGTCTTTGTCGTTGTCGAGGCTGTCTATCAGTTCGTAGAGGGTTTGGTAGAGTGGGTCGGAGGCTTCGTCGGCAAGGTTGTAGCATAGGTTTTCGCGGAGTTCGACAAACTGAGGCATTCGCTTTTGGTGCTCAAGATATCGACATGCGGTGTTGAGGGCCACACCTGTCACCCAGGTGCTGAGTTTGCTTTCGCCACGGTAGGTGGGCCAACTTTCCCACAGGGCAGAGGCGATGTCCTGATAGAGGTCGCGGAAGTTCTCGCGGTTGTTCCCGGCAAAGAAGGCGCAAACTCTTATCACGCTGCCCTCACATTGCTTGAACGCTGCGGTGAACTCGGCTTGTAGTTGTTTCTTTTTATTCATCCTGCAATCGATAACAAACTGCGTATTGTCTCTTATTTTAGTATGAGGGTGCGACGGTTCTCTATCGGTCGTTTGTATAATTAGTACGGAAAAGGGGCAAAAGGTAACACGCAGGAGCAATTTTTTTTTACATTTCACCCGTATGGGTTGAATGGTAGGTGTTTTTAGAGGTTAGCTTTAGGCAACTTATAGAAATTCTCTTTTGAGAGCGCGTCCCTCCGGGACGCTGTTTCTATGTTGCTTATTATCCCCACACATAAAATGGAGTTGCTCCCATCCGGTCGCGACCCCATTTTATGCGGGGTTATCAAGCGTGTGCCTCGTCGAGGCAATTAATAGAAGTCCCCTTATTTTCATGCAAGCATGTGTACGAATGAAGCGAATAGGGAGCAGTCCCTTTATAGCCGTCGGCTTTTATTGGGGGAGGTTATCTATTCATCCAAGAAGGTGGCCAGTTGCCGGGGTGTGAAGACGATGGTGACGGGGTTGCGGGAGTGTGGCGAGGAGTAGAGATAGACAAGGGTGACTTCGGTGGAGACCAGCAACTGCAGGACTATGCGGGCTTCGGGGTTTGTGCGCAGGTTGTGTTCTATGTTTGCGGTAAGCTGGTTTTGCGAATCTGCGCCGGTTTCGATGTTGAGCATGGCGAGTTCGTCTACTTGGTAGGTGTAGGTCATCACCCGGTTGACGGAGTCGAGCACACAGCTTGCCAGGGTGGTGAGGCTGTCGACGGCTTGGGGGCAGTCTTTGTTGACATTATCGGCAATGTAGCCGAGGAGTGTCATGTCGTCCATGAGGCTCTCATCGTTTGGGCTGAGTTCGCTTAAGTAGGTTTCCCACATCCACGGGGCAATGAAGAGTTCGGTGGAGTCGGTGCGGGAGTAGTCGCGGTAGCAGTAGCGCATGGTGATGCCGCCAAGGTAGGCAGCCTCGCCCATGCCTCCGGAGGATTCGTCGAGCAGGAGCATGGCTTGACGGTAGCGGAGGCTGTCGCGGTTGGACTCTATTTTTGCCTTGGTATCGGGCCAGAGAGCATTGGGGTATTTATAGACAGCCGTGAACATCAGCGCAGCGGTGTCGTAGTAGCATTCCACGAGTATTTCCCCGCTGTCGTTGATTTGATGTGGAAGCATTTCGCTGACACTCTGGGCCACCTGCGCCATGAACATACGGGCGCTGTACTCGACGGAGAGTGCTTTTTGCAGGTCGGCGGTGGTGTAGTTGTATTGGGCTGAGTGTGCCTTGCCTTTTATGAAGAGGTTAAGGCGGAGGTCGAAAGTGTGGTCGGCCAGGGGCTGGAGCGACCAGCTGTCGTGGTGGACGAGATAGTCGAGCATGGCAGACTGGGTTGCATCGTTGATTACCTGGTCGGAGTCGTAGGCTATGGAGAGTTTTATGTAGCGGTAGTCGGTGCTCATGAAGACATGGGTCACGGTGAGGTGGTTGGCAGTGTCGCGGTAGGGGATGAGGCTTTTGAAAGTCTTGACGAGGTCGTAGACGGGTGTGATGTCCTCAACGCCGAGCATCTGCGCACGGGCAGTTGCCGGCACAAGGAGCAGCACAAGTGCGAGGAGAAGGTGTTGGAGCTGTTTTTTCATCGATTGGCGACAGCTTTATGCTTTCGACACCTGGTCGCCGGTTTTGCCGAAGCGGCGCTGGCGATTCTGGAAATCGTAGACTGCGTTGTAGAAGTCGTCGTGGCGGAAGTCGGGCCAGAGCTGGTCGCTGAAGTAGAGCTCGGTGTAGGCCATCTGCCAAAGGAGGAAGTTGCTGATGCGCAGTTCGCCCCCGGTGCGGATGAGGAGGTCGGGGTCGGGATAGTCTTTGGTGACAAGGTAGCTGCGCAGGGTGTCTTCGGTGATGTCGTCGGGTTGGATGCGACCCTGGCGGGCATCGGCACAGAAAGAGCGGAGCGCCTGAGCCACCTCCCAGCGGGAGCTGTAGCTGAGAGCCAGAATGAGGGTCATGGCGGTGTTCCCCGCAGTGGTTTCAATGCATTCCATGAGTTTGTTGCGCGACTTTTCGGGTATGCGTGCGGTGTCGCCGATGGTTTGCAGGCGGACATTATTGTCCATCAAGGTCTTGGTCTCGTCGCGCACGGCTTTGATAAGGAGTTCCATAAGTCCGTCAATCTCATCCTGTGGACGGTTCCAATTCTCGGTACTGAATGTATATAGCGTCAAGTACTTGACGCCACATGCCACAGCGGCTTCCACAGCCTGGCGGACAGCGGTCATGGCGTTTTGGTGGCCAAAAATGCGTTGGTGGGCCTGCCGCTGTGCCCAGCGGCCATTGCCGTCCATGATGATTGCCACGTGTTGTGGAATGCGGGTTTTGTCGAGGTCTTCGAGTTTCATGGTTGTGAATGTTTGGGTGGATAATTATTGTTCGCACGTTTTGCCCCGCATCCAGCCAAAGAGCATTTCGGCCGAGAAGGAGAAGCTTACGTTGAAGAAGGAGTACCAGTCGTTGAGCGAGTCGTCGCCACGCTTGATACCGGGGGCGTTGACATAGCCGGGTTCCACCTCACCGCTGCGGTCGGCCAGGGTGGCGGCCATGCCCCCTTCGGAGCCTCCTCCCAAAGAGGAGGGAGCGACATAGGTGGTGCTTACGTCATCGAGATAATCGGTCCAAGTTTTGCGCCAGCCGTACTCGACGGTGAGATGCATGTTGCGGGCAAGACGCCAGCGGTAGCCGATGCCGAAAGGCATGCAGATTTTGAAGAGCTGGTATTTGACGCGGTCGGGGTAGTCTTTGGAGCCTTGTCCCTCGGTGCCGAGGGGTTGCAGGGCGTACCACTGTGACTGGCCGGATGAGGGGTCGGTGTAGAGCGCCATAGGGTTGAACTTGAAGGCACCCACGCCGAGGAAGATGAAGGGTGTCGCGCGTTTGAGGGTGGCGGAGCCCAACCCATAGGGGAAGAAGTTGAACTCGGCACGCAGGTATCCCTCAGCCACCGGTGAGCGGAAGCTGAGGTTGCGGCGTTTTATAACATCGGGGTTGCCGCCTTCCACATGCCCATAGGAGCCGCCTATGGCGAGCGACCAACGGGTGTCGAGGTTGAGCCGGGCTATCAGGCCTGCGGCAAGGTTGACCTTGCCAAACATGCTTTGGTCGTTGAGGTCGCCGATGTAGTTCATCCCACCCCCCATAAGGCCTACCTCGCTACGGCCAAGTATGTTCTGCGCTCCGAGGGGCAGAGTGACCATAAGCAGTATGAGGGGCAACAGCAGTCTGCGCATGACGGGTGGATGTTAGCGGTTGGGCTGGTATGACCAGCAAATACCTTCGACCTGCATGAGGAGGTCGCGCTTGGTCCAGGGCTTGTTGCGCGGGCAATAGACGTAGCCGGTGAGCATGATGACTTTTTGCTGTCCGGGCGAGAGGAAGGTGTAGTTGACGAAGGGTCCTCCCATAAAGTCGCCAAAGCTGCGCCAGCAACCGCGAGTCTCAATACAGTAGCTGCTGTCGAAATCCACCTTGCGCATGAGGATAGGTGAAAGATAGTTGCCTTTTTCGTCGCGGCGGCGTTCAATGCCCGTGTAGCTGTTATCGGCACTGGCTGGAACATAACGTTTCATAATGGTGTCGAGTCGGTCGAGAATATGCTGCTCGTCAAATATCTTTTGGTCGGTATAGGGAAAGACATCGATAAGGACGCCAATGCCAAAGTCTTTGGCCTCTTTGCGTACCCAAGCAAAGTCGTCGGCCTCTTTGGCCAATGCAAATTCATTGGAGAACATAAGCCCAAAGCCGAATTTTTGGCGTATGAAGCTGTTGAGCTTGTGGTTTTCCATGCCTTTGAATGCTTTGTAGACGCGTTGGTGTTCGGCTGTGTATATGTGATTGAGGATGCTCTGCTCATATTTGAGAAGCATGGCATGGAGGGTGGCCCGGTCCTTCACGGCGAAGTCGTAAATCACCTGTGGGGCAGCATACTCGTCAATGTGCATGTAGACTTTGTCGGGGTTGCCGGGCTGCACGTCGAAGATAAGGATGTTGCGGTGGTTTCGGAACATCTCGGTGTTCATGTAGGAGGAGACCGGGATGTTGACGATGTCGAACAGTTTCTCCGGCACTGGCAAGCCCTCCTGGGCGCCCAAAGAGTGAGTCGATGAAGGCTTTGGTTTCGCCTTGATAGACATCCTTGTCGGCTACAATCATTAGTTCCAGTGTTTTGCCGGACGATCCTTTCTTCTGCGGGCCATCAGTGGTATCGGCATTGTTTTGGCAAGCAGTCAGCAAGAGTGCCGCCATCGAAACGAGTAGAACAATCCTTTTCATCGTTTTTAAGTTTTATAGGGGTATCTTATTTATTTAATTAACGGGGCTATTGCCGTTTTATTGCCCATGGGTTTCTATTCTGTCCTTTTGTAGTGTAGGTACCACGAGTAGAAGTCGTCTATTGCCTGGGGTATGGGGGTTTGGGGCATGGAGAGATGGACAACAGCACTGCGGTTTTCGTAATACTCGCATACCATAAGCTGCCGCACATTGCGCAACGAGAGTTGGGTTTTGAGTCCGAATAGGCGAAGCAGGTCACCCAAGCGCCCGGCGACGGCCAGCAGCCAGTTGGGGAGCGGCAACAGGCACTGCCTGTAGCCACAGACCTGCGCCTGTATGCGGTAGAACTGCTGCAACGTGAGGTTTTCTCCCGTAAGCAGGTATCGGCTGCCATTTCGCCCCATGGTGATGGCATTGGCTATGGCCACCGCAGCATCAGCCACATGAATGAAACTTTTGCCTCCCTTGGGTACAGGCATGAAGGGTTTGCGGTAGGCGGTGAGCAGCAGTTGACCGGAACTGGGCTTGGTATCGAAGGCTCCTACCATAAAGCCGGGATTGACGATAACCACATGCCATTCGGGATGCTGCGCGGAAGCAGCCAAAAGTACCCCCTCCCCTCCCCTTTTGCTGAGGGCATAAAATGAACGGGTGAACGGGGGCTGCATGGGCATTTGCTCGTTGGCCGGGGTGGCCAAGGTACCGTATCCGATGGTGTTAGCTGTACTTGTGTGTACCAAACGAGTAATGCCTTTCTGGTTCATCAACTGCACCAAACGGGAACACAAATCCTGATTCACTGGGAGATAGTCCTCATAATGGAGCAACGACATGTCGGTCACTCCAGCACAATTGACAATGGCATCGCACCCCTCGGCGGCTTCTTGCAAAACGGTGTCGTCAAGCAGTGAGCCGGTGAAGACCGTCAACAGTGACTCGTTGCCGGCCTTGGCACTGGCATGGAGCGACCGGGGGTTGCGTACAAGCACATGGACTTTGTGACCCCGTTGAAGCAACTGCCGGAGCACGTTATGCCCCAGCAGTCCGTTGCCACCCAAAAGGAGGATAGTCATGTCAACCTACATTGCAGCCGGGTGTGACCAATTGGGAAGGAGTGACCAATACCAGGCGTCCGTCCTTGTCTTCGGCGCTGAGTATCATGCCTTGACTTTCGACGCCCTTCAACTTGCGGGGAGCGAAATTGGCAATAAAGCAGACTTGCATGCCCACCAGTTTTTCGGGTTCAGGATAGTACTTGGCAATGCCGCTCACGATGGTGTGCGTGCCCATGTTGTCTTCTATCTTGAACTGGAGGAGTTTGTCGGCTTTAGGTACCTTGCTGCACTCAAGCACAGTGCCAACACGGATGTCCATCTTGCCAAAGTCATCGAAAGCAACGGTTTCCTTGACAGGATTGGGTGTCCAAGCATTGAGCTGGTTTTGCTTTTTGGTTTCCAGAAGTTTGTTTACCTGTGCCTGTATCGTGGCATCGTCAATCTGTTCGAAGAGCAACTCTGGTTTTTCCAACTGGGTGCCTGTCATGAGCAGGTCCACGCCACCAGCATCACGCCATCCCTTTGCGGGCAGGTTCATTATGCGGTGTATCTTGTCGGCCGTGAAGGGAAGGAAAGGCGCACAAAGAACGGCCAAGTTGGCACATATCTGCAGGGAGAGGTTGAGTACTGTGGCGGTTCGTTGCGGGTCGGTCTTGAAGAGTTTCCAGGGTTCGGTGTCGGTAAGGTATTTATTTCCGAGTCGGGCAAGATTCATCATCTCAGCCAAGGCTTCGCGGAAACGGTAGTTTTCGATGCTGCGGCCTATACGTTCGGGGAAAGTGGCTATTTCGTTGATTACCTCTTTGTCGGTATTGTTCCATGCGGCTGGAGCCGGAACTTTGCCTTCGTAGAATTTATGGGTTAGCACCATTGTCCTATTGACAAAGTTGCCCAGGATTGCCACCAGCTCGGAGTTGTTTTTCAACTGGAAATCTTTCCACGTGAAGTCGTTGTCCTTGGTTTCGGGTGCATTGCTGCAAAGTGTGTAGCGGAGCACATCTTGTTTGCCGGGGAAGTCTTTAAGGTATTCGTGCAACCACACGGCCCAGTTGCGCGAAGTGCTGATTTTGTCGCCCTCAAGGTTGAGGAACTCGTTGGCAGGCACATTGTCAGGGAGTATGTAGCTGCCGTCGGCTTTGAGCATAGAGGGGAAGATGATGCAGTGAAAGACGATGTTATCTTTGCCTATAAAGTGTACCAACTTGGTGTCTTTGTCCTTCCACCATTTCTCCCAGTCGTCGCCTTTCAGCTGCTTGGTGAAGCTGATATAGCCAATAGGGGCGTCGAACCATACATACAGTACTTTGCCTTCGGCACCCTCAAGGGGCACTTTTACGCCCCAGTCGAGGTCGCGGGTGACGGCCCGTGGCTGTAGGCCAGCATCAATCCACGACTTGCACTGCCCATAGACATTAGTCTTCCAGTCGCCCTTATGCTGCTCCAATATCCATTGGCGAAGCCAGGGTTCGTCCTGGTCGAGGGGGAGATACCAGTGTTTGGTCTCCCGCATGACGGGAGGGTTGCCGCTGAGCATGGATTTGGGGTTGATGAGGTCGGTGGCGTTGAGCGAGGTGCCACAGGCTTCGCATTGGTCGCCATAGGCATGCTCGTTGCCACAGTGGGGGCAGGTACCTGTAATATAGCGGTCAGCCAGGAATTGGTGTGCCTCCTCGTCGTAATACTGCATGGAGGTCTTCTCAACAAACTTACCCTCCTCGTACAGCTTTTTGAAATAAGCTGCCGCCGTGGCATGGTGCTCAGGGCTTGAGGTGCGGCTGTAGATATCGAACGAAATACCCAATTCAGAGAAAGAATCCTTGATGATCTTGTGGTATCTGTCCACAATGTCCTGAGGGGTAACACCCTCTTTGCGGGCTTTGATGGTGATGGGAACGCCATGTTCGTCACTCCCGCCAATAAACATCACCTCCTCGCCTACACTGCGCAGGTAGCGCACATAGACATCGGCAGGAATATAAACGCCTGCCAGATGCCCGATATGGACCGGTCCGTTGGCATAAGGCAATGCCGAGGTGACAGTATAACGTTTAAAATGCTGGTCTTTTTCGCTGTATTTCATAGTATGTCTTTGTATGTGTATGTTTTCTCCCCATCGCCAATCACTTTGATGGGGTAATTCTTGGTGTTGTATTCATAGGTGTAGGTCTCTTCCATAGTCTGAGGCTGGTTGAAGAGGTCGTTCTCCTGCCCCATCATGGATATGGATATTTTTAGGCCTCCGCTGTGTGCCGTTTTTAGCACATTGTTGAGTGATAGGGTTCGTGCCGAGAATACCTCTCCCCAGTTGCAGAACATGGGATTGTACTTGTCGTCGAAGGTGGATGAGATGGTATCTGTCAGTGTCATTTTTAACGGCAGCTGGCCACCCGACAACGTCATTGCCATCTGTATCAGCGAGAGGTACTGCTCCGGAATATTGATAAGTCTTTGGATAAATTCAATGTCATCCGTTGTAATTCCCACGATGAATGATCCACTGATTATTTGCTGCGACAGGTTCTCCCCTGTCCATTGCAGCCCCATGGAGAATGTCTTGTTTGTAATCTCGAATTTGGGAGCACTTGGCCGGTGGTCCAGTTTGGCCATCAAAATCATGGACTCAATAGTACTGCGGCCTACCAGTTTCTCGAAGGCCGTACCGCGACCCAAAAGGTTGGTGGCCAAATTGAGCAGAAAATTGTCGTCAACCACAATGTCAGCACCGCTTACCTTCCCTTCAGCATTGTGCTGCATGGTCATTGTCACAGCCAGCGCGTCTTCATAATATATTTCACAGCCAGATATCTGTTTACCGTTGTAGGAATAACGGATTTCCTCGCCAAAATCCCTCGCCGATGTCACCTTGGTGATATAATCGCCCGAATAGCTGAACTGGGTCATGCCCGTACCGTTGGCGGTGATGGAACTCAGGTTGTCCCCACTCCACGCCCACTCTTCGGCAAGCGCCCCATTGTTCGATACTGTAGCGATTTTTTGGCATGGATGGTAGATACCCTCCTCATACACAGGCACAGGATCTACCTTTTCATTCTTGCATGATACGGTACAGGCCACCAAAGCTGCTGCACACAGTGTTATAAAGATTTTCTTCATGATGATATATTTAATTATCGACAATACCCCTATTTTAACAATTCACTGGATATAATAACACAAAACAAAGAAAATTATTGTATGCTTGGCAACATTTGTTTTGTTCACGGAAAGTTGTGCAACATCCGGTACCGCATGGCCAAGCCGAGCCTTGTCCGTATTCTCCAGATTATTGCACCTTTGGGGTGTTGTATTATGGGTACTGCTGTGTATCCTGAGGTATTCCAATACAGTCAGAAAGACCAGCCGAACTTAATACCAAACATTTGTGTGGCCTGAAGGAGAAGTTTGGCGTCGTCCATTATGGGGTCACTGTTGTACTGGTGCCAATGGTTGCCGAGTGCTATAAGGCCGTAGGCCTCGACGGTGAACCGTTTGCCCGTCCCGATACGGAATCCCCAACCAATGTCGGGAGCCGCCATCAGGCGGTGATAATGGTACTTGCGTGTGTGTATTTCCCATCCTTCACTACCGTCGAAGATGTCATATTTTCCCGAAGCATAAACCATGCATCCCCCAGCCTGAACAAAGAAAAGCATATCCAATAGTTTGGCAAAGTAGAATCGGTACGACAACGTGCCCATGGCCAACCCCACATAATGCATGCCTGCGGCAAATTCCATCTGCGGAGCACCTCCAATTGAAGCTTCCAAAGCGTGGCGGCGGTGCAGGTGATACTCATAGAAGAGTGCGGGATGGAACCATGCAATGGGATTGAGCTTGAGCGTATGCTGTGGTAATGTATCCCAAAAATCTGGCGGTCGAACCTGAGAGGCTGTATCTTGTGCCGATACCTGGAACATGGCCGCGACAAGCAACACCGTGAGCAATGACCGGCGTGCTACCATCTAAAGCCTCCCTTCCAACATCCAGGATAAAGAATGAGTGTGTCTTTGGTGTAAGAGGGGTATTCTTTTCCGTACAAGGTATCACCATTGTAGAGGATAAAGAGCCAGCTGTACTCAAAGTGAAACTTTCTGTCGTCAACCAAAGGATCCACCCCTATATTGTAAGCAAAGCCGAAACGTCCCTGAGAGTCGGTAAGGACACTTCCAAGCGTATCGCCATGATTAATGGCAAAAACCAACTCCTGTCCGGACAGCGGAGTGGTCAGCGTGCTATCCGTGTAGAGAGTCCCACGGACTTGATAAAGTGAAGTATCCGTACATGACATCTGCAGCAGCATAACTAAAACCAAGCAAGCAAATGATATGGGTGCGTTCCTTTTCATCGGTTCATTATTCAGGTGTTAAGTTCTTTTTTATTTTATAAAGACGCAAAAAGGTGCGAAATCTTACAGCACGTGTTCTTTTTTTAGGGGATGACAACCGGAAAAACCATCATCCAAAAACCATTCCATCCCCTGCATCGCGATGATGATTTGCTGCTTTTATTTCTCTGTTAATATAAAAAGGGGCAACCGATGAACAGTTGCCCCTGTAACAAAAGCGTATTTGTGTCCCACATGGAGATGAGTGTACAAGAGGTCTACACCAACTCAAAATGCCCTGCAGTGACTTTTTAAATGGCCTTCTTGGCCGTAGTGGTGCGCTTGGGAGCAGCTTTGGCTTGAGTAGTGGCTTTAGGAGCGGCTTGCTTGGGGACAGCTGTACGTTTGGGGGCAGCAGCCTTCATAGCTGTGGGTTTCTCTATACCCTCCTCTTCATGCTTCTCCTCCTTATTGTCATCCTCCGACGGGGTCAGCTTTCCGGCATTGAGCAAAATATTATACCAAGTAAACAATTTCTTTGTGTCGGAAACATGGACACGCTCCTTATCGTAATCCGGCAATACCTTGCCCAACAGGTCAAACAGTTCGTTGCTCTCTGCCTTCTTGGGGTCGAATGCAGTGGGCTTACCCTCTAACTGATTGTAGGTATTCTGGAAAACCTCTTCGAGAGGCTTCTCGTCGTTGGTAGTGAACATCCGTATCTCGCTCAGCTGGCTGATACTGTTGCTCGAAAACACGGGGAACTTCTGTCCTGTGACAAGATTCTTCACAACGGCGCCGCTCTTGGTGCGCGACACCAATTCATTCAAGTCGGGTTTGCCGGAAACGGCCAAGATGTTAGTTAAATCCATTGTATCGTAAATTATTTTCTTTTTTAACTTCCCAGTAACGGGGAAATGAAACAATTATTATTGACGGCAAAAAAAATACCTCATCCTTTGTGGTAACGAACCAGTCCAGCAACCGGTGACTCCACCATAACCCCTACTACAACACCTCTTTGCTTGGCTATGGCTCGCAACTCCTTTTCAAATTCCAGTGCCACACCGCCCACCAAATGAAGCGGCAGAGACATGCTGTTGCCGAAATAATCCAGCTGTTCAAAGAATGCCACAAAACACCTTGCAAGAACATCCTGAATATAACTGTCATGCCTATGCTGTGCCGCAAACGGAACCAGCGAAGCCAAAAACCTGTTAGGATTGGGCCGTCGGTACAGGCAATCTATAAAATCAGCCTTTTCTTTTTTGTAAGCATCATGGAACATGGCACTTAATTCTTGAGGCATACGGTCTTCAAGATAGTCTTTCAACAACCGTCGGCCTATATGGTTGCCAGAACCCTCGTCGCCAAGAATAAAGCCGGTAGACATCCTTTTCCTCACAATAGCCTGCCCATCATAATGGCACAGGTTGCTGCCCGTGCCTAAAATACCCACCAGCCCTTCGGTGGTGCCACAGGCGGCGCGGCAGGCACCCAGCAAGTCGCTCTCAACCGCCACCCGACCACAGCCAAACCCTTTTTCCAATAAGTGGCGTACACGCTGACGGGATAACTCCTGTGCACAACCAGCCCCATAAAAGAAAACTGCCTCCACAACGGCACTACCTTCAGGCAATACATCGGCTTTTGCCCTATTGCAAGCCACTGCAAAAGTCTCATCGTCGGCAAACAACGGATTCAATCCTTCCGTAGTGCAATGCCGTTCAACCTGTGCGTCCACACTTACCCAGTGGGTCTTAGTGCTGCCGCTGTCGGCTATCAGAACCATTAGGACAAGTGTCTAAATAATGCCAATCAGTTCATTAATATCCTCAACCCCGTGACGTCTGCAATAGTCGTCCAATCCCTCCACAATCTTAACGGTAACCGTCGGGTCTATAAAGTTTGCGGTACCCACCTGAACAGCCTTGGCACCAGCCATGAGAAACTCAAGTGCGTCAGCCGCACTGCAAATGCCACCCAAACCCACCACGGGAATCTGCACTGCATGCGCCACCTGCCACACCATGCGTACCGCTACCGGTTTTACGCATGGACCGCTCAGACCACCCGTAATAGTGCTGAGATATGGGCGCTGTCGTTCCACATCAATGGCCATACCCAGTAGCGTATTAATCAGTGACACACTGTCGGCCCCAGCCTGTTCTACAGCCTTGGCAATGTCCACAATGCTGGTTACATTGGGCGTAAGCTTTACCATTAACGTCTTGTGGTACACTTTACGCACCTCAGAAACCACCTGTGCCGCCATATCGGGATTGGTGCCAAATCCCATCCCTCCTTTCTTCACGTTGGGGCAGCTGATGTTCAACTCAATGCCTGGAATCTGCTCAAGTTCGTCAACCATCTCTGCCACATGGCAATATTCCTCGATTGATGAGCCGCTGACATTCACCAGAATATTGGTTCCAATATCCTTGATACGCGGGTATACCTCATGGCAGAACGTCTCCACGCCTACATTCTGCAATCCCACAGCATTAAGCATCCCGGCAGGGGTCTCTGCCATGCGGGGGTAGGCATTACCCTGTCGCCGCTCGCCGGTGGTGCCCTTCACAATGATGCCGCCTAAGCGCGAAAGTTCGATAAAATCGGCAAACTCCTCTCCGTAGCCAAAAGTGCCGGAGGCTGTCATCACCGGATTTTTCAACACAATGTCATGTATCCTTGTTTCTAATCTCGCCATAACTGTCTTTGGGGTTTTATTTGGCTGCACCAAGCCACTTGGTTAACTTCTTAACATCAAACACCGGTCCCTCTTTGCACACGCACTTGTGTCCCTCATCGGTATCGCACACACAACACAGGCAGGCCCCTATGCCACAGGCCATCATATTCTCCAACGACACCTCACAGCCTATGCCTTTCTCCAAAGCATAACGGCCAACAGCCTTCATCATTGGCGTGGGTCCACAAGTGCATATATGATCATAACAATCTGTAAAGCGTGGGTGCTGGGTCACCAACCCTTTCTCTCCCAAACTGCCATCCTCGGTGGCATAAACCACCTCGCCATAGGATTCAAAAGCCTCTCTTACGGGAATCAAATCACGCGTACGGCCGCCAAGCAGAATAGTGGGCTTTACTCCATTACGATTGTAACACTTGGCCAGGTAAAAAAGTGGTGCTATCCCGGCCCCACCTCCTACCAGCAGCGGGTGCGACCCCTCCAACTCAAACCCATGTCCCAAAGGGTACACAAGGTTCACCTCCTCGCCCTCATGCAGCGTCGACAACTGACTGGTACCCTTGCCCACCACCTGAACCAACAGCGAAAGCGTGTTCCGCTGCTCATCCACGTCATGTATGGATATCGGTCTACGCAGCAATACCTCGCGGCAGTGTTTCACCTCTACCTCAACAAACTGTCCGGCTGCTATAGGCGGCAACTGCCCCGGATGGCGCAGCACCAGCGAGAAATACTGGTCGCCCAGCTGCTCGCGCCGCTCAATGACAAAATCAGTAATATATTTCATAGTCCTATGTTTATCTGCCGGCGACATCCGGCTCGTTACAATTCAAAATGCAAAAGTACGAAAAAAAATCGTACCTTTGCAAATTCAAACAAAGAAAACACATGGAACTGCCGTCTATCACACTGGCATCAGCCGTCGAAGCACTCTCCTCCCTTCCGGGAGTGGGCAAGCGCTCAGCCCTTCGCTTTGCCCTCCACCTGCTCAAACAGCCCTCCGACGAAGTAATGCAACTGTCTGACTCCATACGCAAACTGGCTACCGACATCCACTACTGCCACATATGCCACTCCATCAGCGACAGCGACACCTGCCCCATCTGCGCCAGTCCCAAACGCACCCAAAGCATCGTCTGCGTGGTGGAAAACATCCAAGACGTCATGGCCATCGAAAACACACAGCAGTACCGTGGCCTCTACCACGTGCTTGGCGGCGTCATCTCCCCAATCGATGGCATCGGCATCCGCGACCTCAACATCTCCACCCTCCTGCAGCGTGTACAACAGGGCATACCCGCACCCATCGAAGAGGTCATCCTTGCGCTCCCCACCACCATGGAGGGCGACACCACTGCCTACTACCTCAACAAACAACTGCAACCCACTGGCATAAAAATCACCACCATTGCCCGTGGCATTGCCGTAGGCGACAACCTTGAATACGCCGACGAAATCACCCTCGGCCGCAGCATCCTCAACCGTATTCCCTTTGCATAATATAACACCCACCAGCCATGAAACATCCATTCCTGCTCACCGCCCTGTTAGCCCTCACCGCCATAGCCTGTGGCCAAAACACTGACAACCAACAAATGCCTGATTCCATCCCCGTGGCCGACAGTCACGAACAGCTTCTGCAAGATATCGGAGAAATACTCCTTGTAGGTTTCCGTGGCACTACCATCAACGAACAAAACCACATAGTCCGCGACATCCGCGACTACCATGTGGGCAGCGTCATCCTTTTCGAATATGACGCTCCTACCGGCACCCGCCACCGCAACGTGCAATCGCCCCAACAACTCCGCACCCTCTGTACCGACCTGCAGAAATATGGCGGAGGCCGCCTCCTCATCGGCATTGACCAAGAAGGAGGCAACGTGGCTCGCTTGCGGGTACGCGACGGATTCCCCGCCACCCTCACGGCCGAGAGAAGTGCCTCAGGCGGCAACGACAGCGTACTCAGCAACGCCCGCACCATAGCCCAGGAACTGGCCGATGCCGGCATCAACCTCAACTTTGCACCCTGCGTCGATGTAAACATCAATCCCTCATGTCCCGTCATCGGACGCTTGGGACGCAGCTTCTCCAATGACCCCGCCACCGTAGCCCAATACGCCTCACTCTACATCAAGGCACACCACAAAAAAGGCATCATCACCTGCCTCAAACACTTCCCCGGCCACGGCAGTGCCAAAGGAGACACCCACGCCGGGCTGGTAGACGTTACCCGCACTTGGAAAGAGACCGAGCTCGAACCCTATCGCACCCTGATAGCCGACGGCTACGCCGACATGGTCATGGCCGCTCACGTCATCAACACCAACCTGGGCGACAACCTGCCCGCCTCGCTCTCCCCCACAGTCATCAAGGAAATGCTGCGCAACCAACTTGGATTCAACGGAGTCATTGTAACCGACGACCTCGCCATGGGTGCCATAACAAAACAATACGGCTTCGAAGAGGCGCTGCGCCTTGCTATCCAAGCCGGATGCGACCTGCTCTGTCTTTCCAACAACGGCAACGGCTACGACCCCAACCTGGTGCCTCGTGCTGTCAATGCCATCACCCATTTTGTAAACAGCGGCCAACTCTCAGCCGACGACATACATGTCGCTGCCGAACGTGTTCGTGCTTTGAAAAGGAAATACAAACTACTTTAAAACCAACTGGTAAGCGAAAGCAGACCCGTCGCAGCAACATAACGGGTCAGTTTACCCACAAACATCAAGAGGAGCGTCCACCACGGGTTCACCCGCATCAAACCCATAGCAATGGCTATCAAATCGCCCACAAAGGGCAGCCACGTCAGCAACGCCGCCCACACTCCGTACTTCGCCACCCGGCCGCGCATCCGCTCCAGTTTCTCCCGCTTCACTCTGAAGAACCTCTCAAGCCACTCCCACTTGCACAGCCAACCCATCAAAAAGCTGATCATCCCCCCCGTAGTGTTGCCCAAGGCAGCCACAAAGGAAACCGCCCACTTCCCATACCCCATCAGCAACGCACCTGCCAGCAACGCCTCGGAAGCGAAAGGCACCACCGTAGCGGACAGCATACAGCCAAGAAACAGCCCAAAAAGTCCCAATTGCTCAAGCATACACCCAATAACGTTATCCCTACCGTTTTATTTTATCCCCACCACACTTTGTGGTTATACACATCATTTTATTCAATTGCAACATATGTATTTAACCCAAATCGGTCATTAGGCCGATTTGGGTTTAATGGTTTAGAAAACCGATACCAATCATGTAAATTCATCACTATTAGTGATTGTTTTGTCAAGACAATGTACATAATTTTGCAACTGAAAAAAATGAAAGATTATGGATAAAAGACTGACTTTCTTTGGTACTGCGGGATTCGTAGTGCTGTATTTTGTGGCTGTTTTTGCGGCCGAATTTATAGGATTTGCTCATCCGGTATGCTGGATGCTGGCACCTGCCCTGGGTGCACTGCTGGGTGCATTGCCCTACCGCTGGCTCTCGCAACGCTGGCACGGCTTCGGTCTGGGGACGGTGCTCGCCACCGTGTTCGGCCTGCTGATGCTGGCCATGGGCGAACTGGACCTGCTGCGGCTGGCCATCTGTACAGGCTGCGGACTGCTGAGCGACATGGTGCGGATAGCGATAAAGAAGGACTGCTGGGCATACCCCGTGCTCGCACTCGGCAACATTGCCGAAATCATCTACCTTTGGACCCGTAAGGAATGGTACCTTCAGGGTGCTGCCGACGAGATGGGGCAGGCCTACGCCGACGCTATGGCTTCGCTGCAAAGCACCTTGTGGCTCGTCGTCGCCCTGGTGGCCATCATGCTCGCCGCCGAATGTGGCCTTTGGATTGCAAAAAAAGTATTAACTAAAGTTTGACAAGTATAATCAGTCGTTGATACACCCATCAATCGTCGTCAGTTATTCGTTCGTTTTTCCTCATTTCTTCGATTCACAATGGTAAAACTGAGGAAAAAATATAGGATAACGATGCGATAAAGTGCGACGCAACAACGGGACCGGAAGGCACACAGAGTAACGATAGGATAAATATGCGACAGAATCGGAGCTGTGACTAACGGTGGTGAGATCCCTCACAGAAAAAGAAAACTCCGCGCGAAGAGGAAAGCGTCTCACTGAAAATAACATTGCACCCATTCGGTCACGACATTACTTTGTGCAA
>Ga0247609_10002624_pt1 | contig 18881 bp, 13 predicted proteins | sample 172DNAGHGlowgp2_FD_193487 | JGI IMG/M metagenome (GOLD analysis project Ga0247609, IMG submission 193487) | Sheep rumen microbial communities from Palmerston North, Manawatu-Wanganui, New Zealand - 1728 DNA GHGlow gp2 | ecosystem: Host-associated > Mammals > Digestive system > Stomach > Rumen ...
TGGCCTTGACATCAACGGCCTCGGTCATCTTAAAGACGGGCGCGGCAATATCTGTCCCGTAACAATTATCCTGCCGACACTTGCAATGGAGGCAGACAGAGACGTAGAGCAATTTATGATACTGCTCGATAAGAAGATCCATGAAGCTTGGGAGATGCTTCTGGAGCGATATCATTATATTTGTAGTCAGTCACCTGATTCGGCAAAATTCATGTACGAAAACAACGTCATGGCTGGATACGATGGTAAAACCGTCGAGTCTGCTATGAAGCATGGGACGTTGGTCATTGGACAATTGGGGCTTGCCGAAACCCTTCAGATTCTTATTGGTTGTGATCACACGACAGATGAAGGTATGCAGCTTGCAAAGCGCATTGAACAGTTATTCAAAGACAGATGTGCGCAATTCAAGCAGGAATATCACTTAAACTGCGGGGTGTACATGACCCCCGCAGAAAACCTGTGTTTTACCGCCATGAAGAAGTTCAAGGAGAAATACGGTGAGATTCCCAACGTCTCCGACAAGCTCTTCTTCACAAACTCCATACACGTTCCTGTGTGGGTAAAAGTAGATCCGTTCAAAAAGATTGATATTGAATCTCAACTGACGGGTTATTCTAACGCTGGCTGCATCACGTACTGCGAATTGTCCGCGTCCGCAAAGCATAACATCGACGCACTGGAGCAACTTGTGAATTACGCGATGGATAAAGACATCCCGTATTTCGCGATCAACGTACCGAATGATATGTGTATGAATTGTGGTTATACGGATGAAATCGGAGAGACTTGTCCGAAGTGCGGAGGGAAGGATCTCCTCAGACTCCGCAGGGTCACAGGGTACCTCAATCTTGATTACCGCGTATCGTTTAACGAGGGCAAACAACAGGAGGTTGAAATGCGGGTGAAACATCATAATGAAACCATTTAGATTTGCGGCGATAGAAACTTTTGATATTCAAAACGGCACTGGCTTTGGAGTGACCCTGTTTGTACAGGGTTGCTCCCATCATTGCCCCGGATGCCATAATCCCACGACATGGGATTTTGACGGCGGCTTTCTCTTCGATGAAAATACGCTTGCGAAATTCTGCACTGTAATGAGTGATAAAAACGTGAGGCGTCTGACCGTTTCCGGTGGGGAACCGTTTGACCAATACAGTGCCGTGTTATCCATATGCAAAATGGTACGGTCAATGTGGCCTGATAAGCAAATTTGGATATACACTGGCTATACATTTGAACAGATTAAAAAACGCAATGCAGAAGAAATTCTTGATTATTGTGATGTAATTGTCGATGGAGAGTACCACCAGAATGAACGCGACTTATCTCTTGCCTTTCGCGGCTCTTCGAATCAACGCATTATTGACGTTAAGAGGACAAAGGCAGAAGGGCATATAGTGACTATGCAATTGGATTAAGCTATGGAGGTATTAAATGGCTTTGACCGAAAATAACAAGATGGTGAAAGAGTATGACGGTGTTCTGTACAGTATCAAAAGCAACTACGCCATCTTAGAGCGACTGAAACAATATGAGGATATCGGACTAAACCCTTTTGAGGCAAGCGTTGCAAAAGAGGCTTATGACGTCTTTAAGGATATGCCGACTTGTAATACGTGTGCCGCGAAGCAGTCTTGTCAATACGTTACGTGGGGAGACCCCGTGGTCTATCGCTGTCCGCACTATGTAGGTGAAACCATAACACAGAGAGGATAATATGTACACAACGACGATTAACGATCCTGAATACTGCAGAACAATGAAGAAGCTCATCAAGCGCAATAATGGCTATTGCCCGGATGCGCTTGTACATACGCAAGATATGAAATGCCCCTGTAAGAAATTCAGGGAGCAAGAATGTGAAGGGTTTTGCGACATGGGGTATTTGTACAAACATATGGAGGATAAAGAGGAATGACCGGATGTTATTTTGAAAAAGTCAGCGAGACTCAGTTTGCAAGAGATTGCAAGGAGCGGCTGTCCGGCTGGAAGAATATCTGTAAATATGATTACAATGCAATTGTTTTGCCCGTGCGATCTACGGCGGGGTCTGCCGGATATGACTTTGTATCTCCCGTAACGTTTACACTGTTTCCCGGAGAATCAATGATTATTCCCAGTGGTATCCGCTGTCATATGAAGCAGGATGTGTTTCTTGCCATAGTTCCTCGCAGCAGTGTTGCGGTTAAGCACGGCATCACTCTATTGAACACAGTGGCTATCATTGATTCCGACTATTACAATGCTGAGAATGAAGGGCATATCATGATGGGCTTTAAGAACACAAGCAATCAGCCGTGGATGGTCACTGCCGGAGACAGAGTGTGCCAGGGGATATTCCTCCCGTATCTGGTTACGGACAATGACGGTGCAACAGGCGAAAGGGTTGGCGGTGTAGGGAGCACGGGTGTTTAGGATGCCAATTTTACCAGTTTTGATAGACTTAAAAGTCTATCTGAACGAAGCCAATCCTCTTCCTCGACCAAGTTATCGTACAGTATATACACCCCTTAAAACATAGACATAAAAGTCTATGAAAACGAGCAAACACAACACGTAAAAAATAGGGATATGCGTAATTGCATATCCCTATTTTTTTTTGTTTTTATCTCTTCTGTCGGTACTGCCCCGACAACGAATTGCAACTTTGCAGAAGAGAGGCTTTGCTATGGGTATTTTGTTGCACTTCTAACATATACTATATCTTGTGCTTTCAATTCAATCTTTCATACAATATATTGTGTTTCCATCGGTCTCCAAAACCTTTGTTGAGGGTTCGAATCCTTCTGCCCCTGCCACAGCAACTCTTATAAAACGGGGTTGCATTTTTTGTGCAAACTATTCAACTACCTTTCGCATTTCTTCAAGTGCGTCTCCGTACAAATGGATATACACGTTGTAGGTAATGCTAACATCCGAGTGTCCGAGAAGTTTTGACAAAATCTTAACATCACAACCTCGGTTATAGCAGTTGGTTGCAAACGTATGCCGAAACACGTGCTGACCGTAATACGGCACATTTGCATCTGCACAAGCCCTACTGACATTGTAGCGCATAGATTCGTAGGTGAGGAGACTCCCATTATCTGAGTGAAATACATATCCGTCTGGATCACAGCCGTCATTCAACATTGACTCTAACAGTTCATAGGCAGTCTTGCTTAGCGGTACAGGACGATTGCTTGTATAAGACTTTGCCTCGCCTTGAACAAACTGTCGCTTAGAATTGCCAAGGTGAACAACAGTTTTGTGAATGAACACAGACCGATTATTCCAATTGATATCATCCCATGTCAACGCAAGCACTTCTCCAACACGCATCCCTGTTTCCATCATAAGAATTGCCGCCCTGCAAGACGGGCAATCTCTGTTTAAAAGCGCACATCTAAGACGTGACTGTTGCTGCCTGTTATAGGCTATAGGCCGCTTCTCTTTCTTCTTTACTATAGACCGAGCAGGAAGATTTGCCCCTTTATAAATAGGTGCGGGAAGATACTGCATAAATTCCTTGCTTGTATTGGCATAATCGATGAATTCACTCAGAAGATGATATTGTTTCTTAATCGTCGATAGCGCGTATCCGTCATCAGTCAACGCATTGATATAGTCCTGAATGTCTTCCATTGTCAGACGGTCAATGGTTATTCTGGCTATCCGATAATGCTTCATCAAAACCAGTGACGTTACAAGACGATCAAATGTTGACGGCTTGACAGAACGCTGCTTGTGCTTCACCATCCATTCTTGTATATTTTCTGACAGAGTTTTCATAACGCACTTTGCCTCCTTGCGGCAACAAAGCACCCATAGCAGTTTCATTATAGCATGAACTGTCAACGGGTGCTTTGTTTGTTTTGTTTTATACCCTTACGGGGTTATTGATAGATGTTTTACCACACATTATACCCAAAGAGGTATACTTTAATCGGTAAACGGATAATACGGATAAAACCGCGACGCCTTGACACTCATAGTCCATTTTTCAAAGTCGTAGTCGATAGACTGTACAAGCACTACAGTGACATCTCCGTTTGTAGGGGACGTATACTCCAATTTGTCGTTAACGTCCAACCAAGGCACAAGCAACATCTCTAATGTCATAGTGTCCTGAAGTCGTGTCTTCTTCCAGTTCTCATATCCAGCCCGTTCAATAGCAAGTTGCGTAGTGTAAATGTCTTCATACTCACCATTGAACAACACCTGTTTAATTTGCCGCTCTATGCTATGCGTATTCGGCTCTTCTGTACAGGCAAACGGTGAATCTGGATTGATAACCCATCGGACATCATTGCAGTTATTGTCTTCTTTAAACTTCTGTTTTGCACGTTCGCTGGGTTCAGCGTCTATCTCCTGAACAATAGCATGAACAAACGCTTCTCCTTGGAGCACAAATTTCTCATCAACATACATAATCACATACAGGCGATCTGCTTCCATTGCACCGGCATCAATAGCCGTAAATGTACCGTTTCCAAGCTGCTTGTATATGGCATATTCTGTAGTATCCTGAATTTTCATGGTTTGTCCGGCGACAGATGTAACCGGGGGAACAATCATATATGTTTCTCCAACCGTCAGTGCTTCAAACGTGTTAGAGATATAAACATCATACCTTGACCCCGTACTTGTAGTGTTGAGCGCGGTATAAGTTGCATCCAGTTCACGACCCCATACTTCCGTTGTGTTCTTAACCTTAGAAAAATCAATAGAACGGTCTTCTGAAATCAGGATCTCGTTTACAACTTCTTTAGGCAAATCAATTGGATCGCTTATCTTTGTAGGAATTTCCTGAACAATAAACACGCCGTCCTTGTCATAGAACATCTCGTAATACGGATACAGGTTCAGCAATGTCTTCAGAATTTCTATGGGATAACCGCCCATATTGACTGTAATGTCATACGGGACAGTATCTTCAAACTCAGGAACAGACGTTCGCTTAAATGGAGAGTATTCTGCTATGGTTGCCCTGATAGCATTCCGCACATTTGAATCCACCTCAACCATATGATCATGCCCAAGCTGACTGCCTCTGTTTTCTGTCAGATAGCCCATCAAATCAACCAAAGACAAGTTTACATTCATAGATGTTGCGTCGTATTCCGTCTTGCCGCTTGCCATCAGCATTCTACCTAATGCATACCAGACATATTCTTTTGTTTGTGGGTTATAGATTCCACAAGACAGTTCTACCATTCTTTTTATCCACGTCTTCTCAAAGTCCAGCTCAAGATAAGACGCATTGTCCACCGCAAGATTTAAGTTCGCTGTTCTGCGAATATCTGAAGAAGAGGCTATATCATAAGAGACGCTTACAATGCGTCCGACAAGGCTGTCTATTTTAGCATAATTCTCGTTTAGCAAATCAACCTTCATACGAACGCTTTTATTGTGGAGTTTCAAGAGATATAAGTCTTGTTCGGTATAGCTCATGCACTCACCCCGACCAATTCCACCTCTGACACATCACCTATTTCTGTCCAATCAAATTCTATAGTGTGAGCACCCAAAAACTCATTGTAGATTTCGGCGGGATTCTCTCCAATAGAAACAAGCCACACTTGTCCGTCATGTGTCTTTAGCACTTTGCTCTCACCGTTTGTCAGCCAGTCAATAATCTCCTTAGACAGCACATGATAATTGTCCGGCGTTATTGTACAGGTATCAGGATCGAAATACATAAACAGCCCAGAAGACGTGCCTGTTTCATAATTTGTATCCGCATTTGAAATTCTATAGGGATACCTACCAGACAGCGTTGTAACGTGCTGAACAGCCGTATTGCGCATATGTTCTGTCTGAAAATTCGCAATGGCAACATACTGCGCCGCACTGTCTCCGATAAACAGACCGTCCAGGGTACACTTAATATTTTCAACCATACCAGACTCAGACGGCATCTCGCTGTCCGGGGGATAGACATCAAAGTTATAACTGTAGACCTGTCCCGCAACGGCAGAAATATCGTTCATTTCAAACGTCAGGTCGCCCACGTCTTCTACGGTCACGGTGCTGATGTCATTCCAGTCTGTCCCGGATGTAACCTTACGGGCAATAACAATCTTGCCGATATTCGACACGTCCTGTGTCTGCCCGACAGAATTGATATTAATAACGCCAGAATGCGCATCCGGCACTATTGTTACGCTAATTGATGATAACAAGCAATCACCACCCTTCACAAAAATGAAGCACCCCGAATAAACGGGGTGCTTCCATATAAAACCTTAGTTCCCATGAATTGCCTGAAGCAATGCCATCGGGAATTCCTGCTGAATCGCCTGGACAAGCGCATTCACGTCTTCAGCACCATTTACAATAATGTCTCCGATTTGAATCGTACTATTATTGTTATTGTTGATTCCGCTCATGACTTGCTGATAGGCAGCATTCTTTGCATCCTCAATAGCATTATTGAGAATTGTATTTGCTCCGTAGGTCGAGAGCAAATCCTGATAGTCCGTAATAGACGGCAGGGAATAGGGTTGCCCAAGAAGATTGCCCTCTGCGTCATACACATCGGTGTCTTCCTTCAGACTGTCAATGGCATCAATGATTTCATCAATCTTATCCATTGTCTGATCGTGCAACACTTCATCAAGATTTTCCTGTGCCGCACGAATAGCCTCTTGGTCTGCCTCATAGACAAAGCCTACACCTTCACGGTAAACGCGAATTGTTCTCTGACGCCTTGCCTTTTCCAGTTGCTCCAGTGCTTCCTGCAACTGTTTCTGCTTTTCGTAGGCATCGTTGACCTTGTCAAGACTATCCTTGTACTTCTCCAGCCTGTCAATCTCCAAATCCAACACAGCATCGTTCCACTTTTCCTGCTGTGTCATCATTTTCAGGATCGCCGCTTCATTATTATTAATGTCCTTTTGCAGATCCTGATACTTCTCGGACAGGACATCCAGACCTTCCTGCTGTTTGCGCAGTTCTTCGTTTTGCGCACGAAGATTCTCAATCTGCTCCATACCGTTCTGGATCAGATATTCATAATCCTGTGCGGTATTCGCATTGTCTTGCGCATCATGCAGAGACATCCAATTCTGACGGCTATCCTGAAGATTTTTCAGTGCGTCCATTGCATATTGCAGATTGGTCAGCGGTATCTTTGCCGCCTCATCAATCAGATCCTGCAATGCTTCGCCCGTGTTATTAATCTGCGATTCAAGCTTTTCCAGTTCAGACTTGTACTTGTCCCATTCCTTAGACCCTTGCTTGACGTATCCCGCATTGACAACACTGTTGAATTCATTCAACAATGTATCATGCGTCGCAATCAGTTCATTTATCTTTTCAGATGTAGAAGAAATTGCATCGTCATATTCATTGGCAAAAATTTCAATGCCCTTTGCACGCTTCAGGTCAAGTTTGCTGTTCACAAGGTCTACAACGGCATCCAGACGATTTACGCGATAGTCATAGTAATCCAGTACATTATCCAACTTTTCCGTCGCCAGTTTGGTAATGGACTCCTGCAACTCTGCAATAGAATCTCTTGCATCAAGTGCTTTGTCGTACCATTCTTTAACGCCAGAAATCTTTGTGCGTGTTGTCTCGTCATACTGGCTAATGTCAATCGTGCCGTCCTTGATTTTGTTGTAAATATCAGCACTTAAACCGACCTTTGCCGCGACTGCATCTGCTTGTTGCTGATAACGAGCAAATGCCTGATTCGCCGCTTCAATCTGATCCTGCGTTGCACTTATAGCCTTGTCAAGATAAGAGTTCCTTGTTACATAGCCAATAGCTTGCGCGGCGTCATTAATCCACTGCTGAGTCTGACGGTCAAGCCTGTCAAGCTTAACCTCAACCCAGTCAAACAGACTGCTTAGATAATCTTTGAGTTCGTCTGTCTGTGACTTCGCGGATCCACCGCCGCCGCCACCGCCTCCTCCACCACCGGAGGATTTACCGGAGCCAGAAGACTTGCCGCCAGAACCAGAAGATTTACTCCCGCTGGTTCCCGCCTTTTGCAATACTCCCTTTGGTGTCTGTGTGATGGTTTTGTTTGTAGCTTGTTTTGTTGCGCTTTTTACTGTGTTGACAACTTTATTTGCAACAGAGGTAACGGCCTTTTTAATTGAATTCAGTATACTTGTTGCGGAGGATGTCTTGCTCTTAGAGGAGTTCGTAACAGTTTTACCGCTTGCAAACGCACCGCCAACTTTAGACGCCATACGTGACAAAATGCTCTTCGTCTCGCTTGCTGTATGTACAACGTCACCTGGATCAAGTGCCACAAGACGTGCGCCCTTGTTTGTACCAAGCTCATACGTCCCGGTTTTGGTATGCTCAATCAATTCCGCACCGCGCTCATCAACAAGTGACAAGCCTCCGGTCGCGTTCTTTGTACCAGAAGCATACATATTGCGAGAATTAGGAACGATATTCGTAGAGATATTTGTAGAAACATTCCTAATTTCATTGGTGACAACAGTTACCGTAACCGTACGGTTGCTGAGATTGTTGATTGCGCGATTTGCAGAAGACACGTCTGCCGTCACCCTAACACTCTTTGGCATCCCAACAGCAGACGCAAGACTCTGGTATGCGGTGTTAAAGTTTGCAGCTGCCGCCTCTAAGTCTGCTGCCGCTGCCGCATAACCCGTGTCGGCGGGGGAGAGGGATTGCAGATTATTGTAGGCGGCAATGAGGTTTTGAGCCGCATCAGCAAGCCCAGCATCCAAGTTCCAATTTTGAAAACCATCTAATGCTAACAGTTCGTTCGCCGCATTCCTAACTTCTTGAATGCCATCATCGTCTACTTTTACTTCGGCTGGGATTTCAACTTCCTGCTGTGTTGCCTCCGTATCTTCAACACCTTCAGGCTGAATATGTGCTGGCACTTCTACAGTTGTTTCGGCAAGAGATTCCTGTGTGTTTTCCTGTAGTCCCTCTGTATTGATTTTAGGTGTGATTTCGGGTTCCGTATCACGAATAATAGAATCAATAACAGGTGCGTCCTGATAAAATACCTCTTGAACCTCATGAAGCATTTCACCATATTGGTCAAGGTATGCACTTCTTTGTTCCTCTGTCATTCCGGACAAATCCATAGAAGAAAGCACAATACCAAACTCATCACTTTCAGGAACAATTTTCCCGTCTTCCCCAACAATAAGTTGTGCAACCGCGTCTTCAAAAGTATCGGGTTCAAGAACATCACCATTAGGCAGAATCGGCGTACACACTATCCCAATATGACCGAATACTCCGGCAGTGAAACCACTTGAAAATGTAGTGGCAATGCCACCACGTTCTACATCATATCCTGCGTCCGCAAGCCAATCACTCGGGATCACGGGGCGTTTAGTTAGGTCTACAGTGCCGCCCTGATTGAAAAAGCCGCTCAATGCCTTTTCAGCAGATGCCTTGTCGGCTTTGCCTAAAATGCCATTTGTATTCAATATACCCATTGCAGATCTGAACACTTCATTAATATCAAATGGCTCATTGGCAATTTGTTCTGCCGCATTTTCCACGGCGGCATTTACGCCCGTTTCTAACGCACTGGTTGCCTCAGTGGTATCAATTCCCGTAGTATAAACTTCATCTGCCGCCTGAACTGCATCGTTCTGCATACCCGCCAGAACACCGTTTGAACCCCAGAAATCGTCATACCCATCTGGTTCATGGGGTTGATAGTCGGATTCATAGTTGGCTTCAGGCCACGGCTCAATTTGAGAAACTTGTTCGCTTGCGTCGGTTATAACATTGTTAAGGCTTCCCTCTAATGCCGCGGTCGATTCCGTTGTATCAATTTCCGGCAGTTTGTCTAATGCTTCATTAGCACTTTCTTTCGCTTCTTCAAGCAGACGGTCATACTCTTCGCCAGTAGGCAATTCAGTGTTCCCCGGCGTAACCCCAACGTCTTCCTTAAGATGGTCGAGAAAAGCAGACCACGAATCATAGGCATACTTTTCTCCTGCATCATAAATATTCTGTAATGCGCCCTCAAATGTTTGCTGGAATGAATTCGTGTTTTCTACGTCAAAGCCATTGGCATACAAACTTTCAATGGCCCCTATCGTTGCTATTGCATTTTCAACAATAGGATTGGTTTTCCCTGAGAAAACATCTTGATTAGGTGCATTATCTGTCGGAGCCTTTGTATGCACAGGATATTCAAATGCGTCGTGCGCTTGTTCACGCAAGTCACTTGCAATTTCAGCACCATCCTTGCCCTCTGCAACGCCCCGCTTAATACCTTCTGCGATAGCATCAGATGCAGATGTGAACAGCGCATCTCCCGCAACGTCTGCTGCATATTCCACCGCTTCATTGACCGCGTTGGACGAAGGTTCACCTTTCGGCGACCCGCTTTGCCCCGTCACAATATTACCAGTCGCGTTTCCAGAAGGGATGACCGAAACACCTTCAGGCTTATCAACAAGACCACCGTTATTGGAGCCAACAACCCTACTGATATTGCTTGCAAGACCTTCAACCGTAGAGGCGGCTTCTTTCGTCGCTTCTGCGGCGGCTGCAACATTTCCATTTACAGTTCCAACAGATACATCAATTCCACTCGTGCTTGTATAACCGGCGTTGCCCGTTGCGCTACTAATATTAGGAAGACCAGCGGCAGACTTCGTGCCCGTAGATCCAACAGCACCGCCTCTGCCCTGTGCGGCAGTATTGTTTGAAGCACCCGGCAAACCATTGTCCGCACCCGTGCCATTGTTGCCAAGCGCGACGCCCTTCACGTCTACACTTGCGCCAGACAAATCTGCGGCGGCATTCGACAAATCACCAGCGGCACGCGTAAGACCGTCTGCTAAAACACCGCCAACCGTATCGCCCTGACCGCTTGCAGAGGTCTCAGCCCCCACACCTTCAGGAGCCTCAACATCAATCTTACCTTCAATCTTTCTCCCGGTCAGAATTTCAATCAGTTGTTTAAGCTCTTCATACTGCCCACCGAGAGAGATTGGGATTTCAACATTTTCGCCGTTGGTTTCAAGTAGTTCTCTTACTATTTCAATAGACTTCTGAAGACTATCCTTGCCCTCTGTGGTTTCAGGCATAATATCGCTGTTATCGATGAGTGCCTGTCTTGCATCGCGCAAAGCAGTAACCTGTTCAATTTGTTTGTCAATATCCGCTAATTCTGATTCACTAAGACCGGGCGTAGCCTTCTTTGCCTGAAGCTGTTCAAGCGTATTATTATATTCTTCTACTTCTTTTTGCCACTGTTCAATCTGCTTTGCTTGTTCCGCAAGCTTTTCACCTTCTGCTGTAATGCTGACAGGCATTTCAAAGTCACGGGTATACGTCGAGGCAAGACCAAACATATTTGTAGTAAGTTCTGAAGAGATACCAAGTGCAGATGCAATCTCTTCAATGGTCATGCCCGTAAGCTCAAACCCATTTTCTGTCTGCCTCGCAGCACCTGCCTTAACAAGGTCATCAATAAAGCGGTTCAGGTCTTTCTGCTCTTCGCCTGTTCCATAACGCTTGAAGATGGCCTCCGCATCTTTAGCCGCTTGTTGCCAATCGCCACCGTATGCTTCTTCCCATCCTTCGCCGAGAGCATAGGCAATCATTGCGTCAAAGTCATCCGTACCGACCTTGCCGCTCTTACGCATCTCGCTGAACTCTTCGTACAACTTGCCCTGTGCCTGATATCCGGCATCAGCATTAGCGGACTTCTTTGCCGCTTCAAGCCTTGCCCATGCACCTGTTGCCCTGTCAATCTCCAATACATACATTTCCAGGGCGTGCATTTCGTTCGTCAGATCAAGTTGCTCTGTAGGCGTCAGATTACCCGCCGCAAGTGCTTCCTGAATATCCTGAATCCTTGCAATGGCCTTGCCCTGTTCCAGTTTATCCTGCGCTTTCAGATAATCATACAGTGCTTCTGTGTTCAGCCTGTAACCACCCGCTGTTGTCTCCAAGAATTGTCCGTATTCCTTATCCTGTGCAATCAGGCTTGCAAAGGTTTCAGCAGACAAACGTCCTGTGCTATTCTGTTCAGAGATAGCCTTAGACAGAGCCTCATATGCACTTGTAGTCGAATACAGTTCGTCTTTGAGTTCAGAGTATTTGCCGGTAAGAGAAACAGTGGCTGCATCCGCTTCCTGCTCTTTGGACACAACAGACGTTGACGCAAACGCCTTAAACTGATCCTCAATTTGCCTATCAGTCCAGCCAAACCCACGAAGCGCATCTTTAATTGTCGGGAACCCGTCAAGCAATGCAGTCCAATCGACATTAGCCATGTCTGCTTCTTTGCTGACTTGCTCCATCATATCCGACAATTCTTCTGCGTATTCAGCGCGGATATAATCAAACTGCGCACTCTTTGTGCCAAGTATCGCGGCGCGATCCTTTTTCGCCTGTCTAATCGCTTCGTTTGCTTCTTTTTCTTGATTTGTAAGAACAGGATGGTCTGTAGTTGTGGCAAATACCTCTTCACCAAATGTAGAAAATACATAATCGGCATATTCCTGTACAATACTTGCCGCATCTACAAAATAACCTTGTAAATCAGAATAGTGGTCAAGTTGCCATTGCTGTACATTGTCTCCAGCCGCAAGGATGCTTTCTTCCATTTGTTGAATAGCAGTACGCAGATTCGGTAATGACAAGCGTGCGGCCTGTACATAATCCGCATATTCCATATTGCCCGGTCGAAGAGCACCTTTGCCGATTGCACCATTCAACCAATCAACATTGCTTGCACCTACAAATCCACCCATCCAATTCTTGGCGATATATTCTTCATTTTCTCCAAACGGAGTCCTACCAATTACAGCTTCCCACCAATGATTATAATCGCTTGTGCGTTTGCCCTTATTTTCAACCGCTTCAACGCCAGCGTTTATAGCGTTTTGTCTTGCAAGTTCCGCAAGTTGCTTTTCAATCTCAAGTTGTTGCTCAAGTTGTGCTGTTGTCGCTTGAAGCCTTACATATTCTTCCTGTTCGATGGGCGAAAGCTTCCTGCCTTCAAGGTCTGCCATCAAAGCACGGGTTTCATCAAGTTGCTCGTTTAGGCTCTTTACATTAGATTCTCTTGACGCAAATTCATCTTTATAAGCCGTAACCGCAGATTCAAAACGTTGCTGTGACTGGCTTTGATAATCTAATGCTTTCAATGCTCCATAAGCAGCTATAAGTGCAAGAAGCACCGGGAGATTAGCTTTAAGTGCCGCTCCAAAGTGTTGCACGGATATAGTTATTGCACCGAATGCTTTGACAACACCGTCAAACTTCATTGCTGTAAACACGCCGAGCAACGGCAGCAATACATTCTGCAACCCGCCGATCTTCGTTGTAAACTCTACAACGCCTCTTGCCGCATCGACCCAGAATTTAATGAAGTCACTATCAATAGTTGCTTGGGCAAGTTCCTGAATGGATGACTTCAGTTTATTGATTCGACCCTCAATACTCTGCGCAAACAGTTCATTGCCCTCCATAGCAGTACCCGCAGCATTTGCCGCGTCTGCCATAGAGTTTTGTACAACATCCCAGTTCTGCATCATTGCATTGAGGATTTTGACCTGTCGGTTACCCGCAACATCTTCACCAATCATCTGACGTTGCTTACTGGACAACGTTCCCCAGACCTTGGCAAGATCGTTTAATACGTCATAAGTAGACCGCAGTTCGCCGTTACTATCCTGAAGAGAGATACCAATAGATTCAAACTCTCCCTGTAGTTTCGGCGCAAGACCATCAATTGCCTCTCCGTCTTCATTGATACCGCGTAGCCTCTGCGAAATCATGATAAGACCATTGGACACTTTCCCAACGTCTCGCATGGTTGCAAAGCCGCCAGTAATCATTGCAATCGACTGTTCAATGGTTGTTCCTGTCTGTGCAAGCGTACCGCCAACAGTCACCAGACCCTGAGTAATGTTACCAAAGTCAATGGGTTCAAGGTTCGACACGTTATACAGCTTGTCAATAACGTCCATTGAATTTTCCGCTTCAACACCGTATGCTTTCAGGATAGAAATCATATGAGAAGCGGCTTCGTCTGCACTACTAATATCTGCGCCAATATTGGTCATAACAAGTGCAGACTGCGCCAAATTCATGGCTTCCTGCATATCATAACCAGCACGCGAGAATGTTGTCACGGCATCCGTAACGTCTTTTCCTGTACGACCCAGAGCATTGCCGACTTCAAACGCCTTATCTACAAAACTGTCAAGCTCATCTCCAGACAAATGCGTAACCTTCTGAAGCTCGACCAACGAAGAGTCAAACTCCCGAACGCTATTGACCATGCTCTTGAATGCCTGTATACCCTTCATCAATATCCGGGTCATTGAGACATAAGAAGCGATCATTGCTCCAACAGAACCGAAAGAAGAACGGAAGATTTGACCGAAGTTGCCCGCTTCATTAGACGCCGTGCGCACACCCGCAGACAATGTGCTAAATTCTGTGCGAAGTTTTTCAAGCTGCGATGCATCAGCAGTAGAAAGTTTCTGTTTAAATTCTTCTATTGAAGATTGCAGTTCTGGAGACTTACGGATAATATCTCCGTATTTTGCTTCAAGGTTTTGAAGATCGACAGTAAGTTTATTGATTCCTTCTGTCTTGATGTCCCATTTAGAATTATCCTGGACAAGCTTCATTTGCTTGCCCATAGATTCAAACTCTGTTCCAGTACGTTTTAATTCTGCCTGTAGTTCCTTAAATCGTTCAGAGCCAACGTCTGCCGTTGACATCTCAGAAAAGATGCGGGTATATTCGCTCTGGAGAGATGTCAACCCATCGCGAATCTCTGTAAGACCTGTTGTTGTTGCCCCGGCTATACGTGGATTATTAAGCCATTCATTAATCTGCGGCAAAGCATTATTGCTAATGCCATTCATCAAAGACTGCCGTAGTTTAAGCCCTATACCTTCAGTAGAGTTACTAAACCTTGTAATATCCGCTTCAAGACTTGCAAACATACTGCGGATGCCCTGAAAACTACCAGAAGATATTGCTTGAGGAATGGCGTCGCGCAATTCCTGTATCTTCGTCTTAAATTCATCGACATACAGGCCAGCCTTTTCAAGTTCAGCAACCTTTTCAGTAATCTTTACATCCCAACCGGATGCGATTGAATCTGCTGTTTGCGAAGTAAGCTTATTTCCAGGATACAAAGCTTTCTGCAAATCGCCAGCTTCAATCTTCATATTTGCAAGTGCAACTTGAAAATTATGAAAATCTTCCCTTGATTTTATTGCTCCGCTTGAAATAGTTTCAAATAGCAGCGTATATCGTGCTTGTAGATTATCAATCGCTCCCGCTGTTTTTGCGTCTGTAGTAAGAGAAGCATCCAAGGGATTATCACGCTTGAATGCGTCCGAGTAAAACTTCTTGTAATCATTTGCAAGTTTTTCTACATCCAACCCAAGTTTTCTCGCGGCTTCTTGTTGCTTAGCAAAGTTCTCAGTAAACCTGACGGATGCAGATTGCACCTCTCCGGTAACTTCATTTAGCAGGAGAATGGCGTTCGTGGTTTTTCCAATCTCATTCTGCATCTCAACCATACCACGAACGTTTTCAGTACCAATAACCTTAGACACGCTCACCTTTTGCGTCTGAGCGTTAACATCTGCAAATGCAGAACCAAGCTTATTTGCGGTACTGACGATTTCATTCATCGTCCGTGTAGCTACTTGCATTTTTGATGTATCAATGCCAATGTTGCCAAAGTTTACCGCCCCTCTTGAACCCATAGTCTTCTGGATCGCGGTGGCGGCCTTTTCAACTTCCTTTGTCAGCCTTTGAACCTCTGTAGTGTCTACTTTGAGTCTTATAGGAGTATTATTATACTTGTTGATTAAACCTTGTATTTTATCTTCTGCATCGGACAAAACGGCGTCTACTTTAACAACAATACCGAAATCTTCTGCCATATCACCACCTACCTTCACATTCATCCAAACAACAAAACAAGTCCGACTACCTTGCAACCGTAGTCGGGCTTATTTTGTTATAGCGTTTTTGAGAACACTCGCCAATTTACCGCCGGACATATCTTCAATTGTTGGCGTAATAAAATCACGAGGATACATCCATGGATAATCTATTCTATCATTGAAAATATTCGGCACTCTTCCTTCGTTTATCCATTTGGCATAGTCGATAGATATGCCACCATGCACAACAGAAGGGGAGGATACCGATGTCGTAGTTGTCCATAACTCACCGTCATCAAGGAGAAAACTTTCAACAGCTCTACCAAGTTCTCCTCTGCGATGATACAATGCCGGGCTATATGAATCATAGACCTCTTCCTGAATGTTCTGTTTCATCGATTTTTCTACAAACTCAGCCACTTCATTCTGCAAAGCAGAATTTATCCTGTCCTTTAGATATGTTTCGAAGTCAGACAAAGAACTAAACGTCTTCATGTCGTTCGCCCCCATAAAACAAAGGGGCGACAGAATTAACCGCCGCCCCAACTATCAATCACTTGCATTCCGCAACTGCACTCTCAATCTTTGTGGTCAGCCACTCATTGAGGTTACCGATCTCACGTATAATGACTTCTTTCATTGTGTCGCTTGCCATTGTCATCCAATTATCAAAGCACATCTTAAACGCAGTCGCCTGTGCTTCCGCGTCAAACTTGCCGTCTTTCTTGAGTTGATCCACAAATGTCTGATTGACCATCTGCACACTGTCAACAACAAACTGTTCTGCATCCGCAAGAATATTCTGCACTCTGTCATTGTTTATCTTCTTTCGGATAAGGACAAACAAGCAGGGGAGGGCGGTAGTAATAATAAGTTGGCAAACCACATTTACCGCCTGAATCAATACATCATTCCAAGTCATATAATCACTTCCTTATTCAAATAGAAACTATACTGTCCTTTGCCAAACATACACCGCCAAATAAGGGGGCATGTTGTTGTGGGGTTGGTTTTCGCCAACGTCCAGCTCATGCCCGCCAATCGATGTCGCACCGCTATTGGTGGTTGTATACAGCTTGTACACCGTCTGTTGCGCAACGGGCTTGAAATCGCCGGTTGCACTTGACGTAAACGTACCCCCGCGCCCATCCGCAGTCTGCCCGTGGTAGTTGACTCGGCCATAAATCTGCGGCAGTTCTGGTTTGGTTAGCGTGTGTTCGGCCTCGCCGCCCGTTGCCCCCGCCGTATAAGTGTTACCCGCCGCCAGCAGGAAGGTGTCCTGAATCTGCGTCCACGTTGTTCCGGGGAACAGAGTAGCAGGGCTTGTGCTTGACGCGCTCATATATAGACTGCCTACGGGGTAAATCAAATCTACAATACTGCTTGACATATCTATACTCGCTCCTTGAGGATAATTCCCAACAGGTACATTAACAGTTGTTCCACTGACCGTAAGATCGGATGAAGATCTGTTGACAATAGTCCCTGTTATATCCTGCCCTGCGGCATCCAAAGCAGTTATCCCGTTAAGCATACTATTAGCCGCAACAGTCTTCTGCGTCACATCTATAAGCGTTGTGCCGTTAAGTGTTATCTTACTGAATGCCACAGTGTCACCCCTTTACATAATTAGTGTTACTATCAAATACCGTTGATAAATCTTGCTGTTCAACCCACACGCCATTGACCTTGACATATGCCCTGGATGCTTCTACCCATGCACCGTTGTCCTTATAATACAACTTCTGAGACGGTGGCTCCGGGACAGTATAGGTAACATCAATCTCCGCTCCGTAAATCGTCCATGTCGCCTGTGTATTCTTGGCGTTTCGACGGCAATTTACGCGAATACCGAATGTGTCTCCATAACCGACAATGTCTTCCCACGTAAGACTTCCTAAAGCGAATGTTCGCGTATTCACCGTACGGTTTAGCGAAGTTGCTGTTGCCCCAGAAATCGTTGACGTGCCGTGACACAAATACATGGATGCGTTATAGCCGCCGGACGTTGACCCGCGAATCTTAATGTCAATATCACTTACAACAGCATTTGCCGGGATATCAGAAATATTGAATCCGCGAAGATAAAAATAGTAATATGACGTACTTGCCTGTGTATTTGTGACTACACCAGAATCAGAGCTTGCTGCTTCATCATACATATTCTCCGGGTTACTCACCGTCAAATATGACGAACTCACATAATACGAACTGGGGATTAATACCGCACTTGCCATATTAATTCCCCCTTACGTCTGAAGATAAATATCCCCGTCTTCTCCAAGCGAAGAAGACGGGGCCGTCGAACCCGTATAGTACGTTACAATAACAAGCGCGCCCTGTATTGCATTGCCGCCTGAATCATGTGCTGTATATCCACTTTCCAGATGTGCCGCAGAAACAGTATCACCAGACAATGTTACACCTGTAATATGCCGTATAGTACCGCCATGACTGTCTGGCTCATCAACAATGCTAATAGCGCTGCCGCTGCCGCTTGACGTTCCTGCAGTCAGTACACCTGACGAGTCCAAGAAATACTTACCTGTTGCAACATCGCTTGCTATAGCAGTAGTAGGAGAGGGATCGACAAACCTTGCCGTGCCGCCACCCGACTTAGGCACGTCGATTGCAGGAGCATCAAGATATGTCGCACCCGCAATTACAATGTCGGGCATATTCCCACCTCCGTTACTGTATTGTCAATACGTGCGTAGTACTATCCTGCGAAACAAGCGGTACAGTTGCCGCGCCTGTAACCAAACTGCCATTAATATAAGCCTTTTTACCGCTAAACACAGTAGCCGCTGAAGCAGCGTCAGATGTAATAGTTGTATCAACAACCATACTATCTCCCGCTATACCAAGAATAGTTGCACCGCTTTTTATATTTCCGCTCACAATAGCCGCCTTTGCAGACGAACTCAGCCCAACACTGCCGCCGGACGTATACCCGGCAGGGATAGACACAGTCCCGTCTTTTGTGGATATATCGCCGCC
>Ga0247609_10002625_pt1 | contig 18872 bp, 30 predicted proteins | sample 172DNAGHGlowgp2_FD_193487 | JGI IMG/M metagenome (GOLD analysis project Ga0247609, IMG submission 193487) | Sheep rumen microbial communities from Palmerston North, Manawatu-Wanganui, New Zealand - 1728 DNA GHGlow gp2 | ecosystem: Host-associated > Mammals > Digestive system > Stomach > Rumen ...
TTATTGTTTTAATCGTCTTAAATATAATAAAAATACAAGAGAAGCAATGATAATCTTTACAAGGCCATCTATTCAATGGGAATGTGAAGAGCGTGGAAAACGGGATTTTATTTGTACGAATTATTACCATTTTTTTATTAGAGAAAATAAGTTGGAAATGATTTTATCACAGAGAAGTTGTGATGCGATTACTGGACTTCCTTATGATTTTGCGTTTGCTTGTTATGTATATCAATTAATGTATTCTAAATTATTAGAAACATATCCCGATTTAAAAAGCGGATTGATTCATTATAATATTGATTCTTTACATATCTATGAAAGAAGTGAATCATTAATTAAAAAATTTATGGAAAGATTCTCAAAGATTTAAATGAAAGTTATTCCAACAACAAAAGAAGAATTTAAAAAATATTTTGATATTCATTATAATTCTATGCTCTATAAAGATTTTGTAGGATATTACGATTTTGATGAAGCAAATAGGTATTATTTTATAAATGATAATAGAGCTGGGTTTGGAATAAGTAAATATAACGAGCTTATAAATCTTTATAATATTAGTGAAGATAAAATACTTCAAGATTCTAACGTAAAATCATTTTTACTAAATGAGGTAGATTTTCTTTGCTGTATTGGATATTATAGTTATAATTATGGAAAAGATGAAATAGTTGAAAATGATTTATCAAATTATTATAATTCAACTTTAGGGTTTTGTAAAATAGCTATAGTAGAAAAAGATACCCTTGAAGATATGATAAATCTAAAAGGGAAGAAATCTATGGTTAGATTTTTAAAAGAATTTGGAATGCCATATCAAGTATTTATGGTGAATCCAAATTATATGATGGCTGGGCCAGAATCATCTGATTTTAGCTATGATGATATAAAAAAATATATAATTTCATTAATAACTATTATGAAAACTAATAAAAATTTAATTTAAAGGAGGTATATGAAACAATGGCACTTAAAGATATAACCGCTTTGACTGAAAAAACAAAGAAAGATTATGAACACGGAATTGTAAGAGCTGATGCAAATACTTTAATTCATAAAATTTGTTTTGATAGTCCACAGCTGACATATATGTTCAGCGGATTTTCTTATGACCGAATACATCAGTGTTTCGGCCCAGAATCGAGCGGAAAATCATCTCTCTATACTTATATCGCTTCTCAACTTCAGAAGAAAATGCCAACAGAAATGGAAAGATTAGCTAAAGCATTTGAAGATGAAGGTAGGAAAGAAGATGCTGAAAAAATTAGGAAAGATTTTAAAGATAAACAATTTGTAATTTATCTTGATTTTGAAGGTACATTTGACCCTTCTCACGCCGCTCAGATTGGTTTGAATATGGACGAAGAGCATTTCCAATTATTTCAGCCAGATTCAGTTGAAGATGGATTTACAATGATTGAGCCTTATGTAAAATCAGGTTCTGTCTGCTGTGTAATTCTTGATTCAGACGCAGCCGCTACTACAAATCTTGATAATGAATCAGATTTTGGTTCAACAGGATATAATGGAGCAAAAGATGCAGCTGTATTGACTATGGTTTATAAGAAGTTTAATGTTCTTTGTAGAAATTATTTGACTCCACTTTTGGTCGTTTCACAAGAGCGAGCAAATATGAATGTAATGTCGCATCTGCCTTCGGCCACAGGCGGCAATGCTATTAAATTCTACGCTACTACAAGAAATAGAATTACTAAGCTTGATACTCTTAAAGATAAGAATGGAGTTGATGCTGGAATTCAAATGAGAGTCAGAAATTATAAAAATAAAGCCGGAGTACCTTGGAGAGACGCCATTATGAATCTTTGGTTCGATGGTGGATTTAATTCTGATGATGAATACTTTGACTTCTTCGTTATTTTTGATTTTATTCATAAAGGAAATGGCGGAGTTTACACAGCTGATTTCTTACCTAATGGAAAAATCAGAGGTGCTGAAAAAGTAAAAGAATGGATTATGAGTGATGAAGCTAAAGATATTTATGAAAATCTGAAAGAAAAAGTCACACAGAAACTTCTTGGAAATAATGAACTTGATGAAGATAACTTTAATCCTGAGCTAGATGCTGAAACAGAAAAGGCTGACCTTTCAAAAATTAAGATTTCAATTTCTGAATTAGCTGAACAAGCTATGGATATAACTCAAGGAAATAATGAAGAAGAATCGCCTGATTTAGGACTTGAGTAAAAATAATGAATAGTCGGGTTTTTTAATCAGAATCCGACTATTTATTTATAGGATTAAGATTATGGCAAGAGTAGATTATAATAAACTTATTAGAGATAGAATTCCTAATATTCTTATCGCAAAGGGAATTGATTTTAAAGCAAGAATTTGTGAAGATGATGAAGAATATAAATTCACATTAGTTGAAAAATTACAAGAAGAGGCTTATGAAACAAAGCAAGCTCTTCTTAGTTATCTTGAAAATTTAGATAATGATAAAGCAGCGAAAGAAGCATATTTACAAGAAGTAGTTAAAGAGCTCGCTGATACTGAATCAATTATTATTGAACTCTTAAAAGTATTTAATATTTCAAGAGATACATTGAATACTGAAATTAATAAGAAAAATAAGGAAAATGGCGGATTTGATGATAAAATCATTCTTGAATGGGCAGATGACCCAGAGCATAAATTACCACCAGATGCTTATGGCCCTGTGAATCCGACCGTAAAAGAATGTCACTAATAAATGAATAAAAGAAAAGCACTTAATAAATTAATACAAAAACAGTCAGGCTTTGTCACTGACTGTTTTATTTTTGACCAATTAAAGTTTCCAAACTCTCAAGAAAAGTTGAATGATTTACTTAAATCTTATTTATCAAATAATGAGTTTAAGATTTTCTGTATTTCAAATAATGAAATAAAATGTTTTAGAGTCCATTATAATTACGGTTATCTTGAACTGGTTGAGACTTCTGAATTAGAATGTGAAAATTATCAATTATATTCTTTTAATGAACTGGCGAAGAGATTTGGAGATACTAAAATCAATTTTGGAATGAGCCATAATATCTCATTAAGTTTATCTGAAAAGAACGTTTCGTTATATTAAGATTTATTACAAATAAAAATAATAGTTATCTCAATTAAGAAAATTATCGAAAGTATTCCTATTTCCATAAATTTAATATTAACAATACTAGATATTAAACTAAATAATTAAATTTTAAAATGGAGTAATATAATGGGAAAGTTTGGAAATACACTCGCTTCCGCTATTCAACCAGATGAGTCATTACCAGCTTGGTTACAATTTGAGACCCGACCTGAAAATGGCGAAGAGAATATGTACGAATCTTCATATTATAATGGTTATGATAATTCTAGTGTTTGGAAAATGACAGAAACTAGAGGCGTTAGAAAGATTATAGCAAAATATATTGAAGAAGTGCCAGAAGAAGAAAGAAGCTGGGAAAAATTCAATGATGGCGGATATAATACACTTGATATTCCACAATCAGAATATAAAACTCAGATGAAAGATGTCGCTCTTGGATATTATAATAATTTGAGAGGAGCTGCACCAAAGGGAGAAGAAGAAGCTGTTGAAGAAAGACCAGCTTTTGACCCAGATGCTGCTGATGCCGACCCACTTCTTGTAAGATTAATGAAGAAAAAGCAAGCTCAGGCTGAAGCTAAAGTTGATTCATTAAAAGAAGTCGTTGAAGAAAAATATTACGCTATCTATGATGCAGCAAAGAGATTGGCTAATGGTCGTTCTCTTAAACATCACGTATTTATTTGTGGCGATGCTGGTGTTGGTAAATCATATATGGTTGAAAAGGCTATTGAAGCTGGACAGAATCAATGGAGGCCAAATAGTAGAGATACTAAGAAGCCAGAATTTCTTGGGCTCCACGGTTCTATTGGACAGGGTATGACAAATATCCTTTTGTTCTTTTGGAAGAATAAAGAAGGTAAATTAATTCTTCTTGATGATGCCGATGGATTTATCTTGAATAAAGACCAGGATGTTCAGAACTTCTTGAAAGCTTGTCTTGACCCCGATATGCACCCGGTTACAACATCTCCAACAATCAGAGCTAGAGCAAATAAAGTTTTGGAACTTGAATGGGCTGCTACTCAGAAGAAACTTGGAGAATCCACAATTTCTGTTGATACATCAAGATTACACGAAGGTACAATGGCTTGTTCAGTAAATGGAAACATTTTTGAATGGGGTGTTTCTATGGACGAAGCTAAAGAAATTACTAAAACTTTTGGACCTTCACCTATAATGGTAAAGAAATATAACGAATCAAAGAATAAAATTAAGAGATGGAAGCCAGATGCTGATGGTAAATTGGTTTTAATTTCTGAATCTTCTGCTGACCCCGATGATGGTTTGACTGACGAAGAAGCAGAATCACTCGCTGAAATGTGGGGAGAAAGCGGACCAGATGATGCATTACTTCAAATTGATTGCCCTGAAATCCCACAGACTTGGCAATTCACATCTTCATTGATGCTGATTTCAAACTTGAGAATGTCTCAAGTAAATGATGCAATTCGTTCAAGATGCCAATGTGTTGAATTAACACTTACAAGACCAGAATTCCTTTATAGAGCTGAATCTATTATTGATAAGATTGATGTTGGTTCAGATTCTTCTAACGACCCAAATACAGTTGAATGGGCTAAGAAAGAATCATTTGCAATCTTCAAAACAATCGTTGGAGCTACTTCAATGAGTGGAACAGGATTTGATGATATTCAAATTAATATCCCACTTGAATTCAGATTGATTGCTACAATGACTGGAGCTTGGTTAGCGAGATATGATAGATGGTGTGAATCAAATGAAATTGAAAATCCCGATTCTATTGAATCTTTTGAAAAGGCTGAAGAAGAATTGATGGTACCTTTCGTTGAATATGACCTCAAGAAGATTCTTGCTGGAGATACAAGACCTAAGAAGAAATAATATATAATTTAATATATTGAAAATGGAGACTGAAAAGTCTCCATTTTTTTTTACATTTTTCATTACTTTTAGTTAATCTTTTATTATATAATAAAAGAAAATAAAAAATAATAATTGGAGGCTATACTCTATGAATTTTATGCAAGTAATGGAAAAAATGAATTCCATCGACGATGAGCAACTCAAGAAAGACTGGGGATATACAGACATCCAGCTCTTCTCTCTCAATGAAGGAGTTTTTGCAGCTCGTAAAGAATGGCAGAAAGACCCAGCTCTTAAATGCAAATCAGTTTTCCTTTCAAAGTTTACAAACGATGAAGGCTATCGTTATGACCAGGAAAATGATACTCAGGCTGACATCCTCGTAACTGGAGTTATTCCAAAGGAATATCAGATTTATGAGCCAACTGTTGAAGACCAAGTCGCTGAAGACTGGGCTGTTGTAACGGTTCATAATTCAAAGATTGTTGACAAATATCTTTAATCAAATATGAACTCCTGTATTCATTGTAAGTTTGCTAGAAAAGGATTGGAAGAGTGTCTCTGCTATGCAAAATGCAATATGCAGGAGTCAGATTTTACTTTCAAAATCCCACAAGAAGTAAATTATAATTGTGAGTATGCTGAACCAATCTCTCGATGTTCTGATTTATATTTGTATACTGATGATGGAACTCCGATTACTCCAATTACCCAAGATATTTGGAAAGACGTTTGGGGGTAAACCTTGAAAATTAAAGAAGGCTGGTTTTTAATCGGGAATGAATTATCTCGTTCATTTATGGATTTCTGTGCCTCGATTAAAAGAAAAGATGGAAAGTCCGTTTTAACTATTTCTCTTGGAAGTGGTTATGAACAGTATGATATGACTATGCTTTTTGATGATGATGAATCTGCTATGAATCACGTTGAACGCTATCAAGACTGGGGAAAAAGAATTAAGAAACTAAATAATTTAAAATAGGAGAAAATTATGTTTATAGTTAATGCGGATACTTATATGGAATCTTATGGCTCAGAATCAACAATCTTTTATATCGGTAAATCAAAAGAAGATTGTGAAAGATATATCAAAGAATATAATAAAAAAGTTGAAGAATTTGAAAATTTTATAAAAACATTCGGAATTGGGCCAAATAAAAATATTTGGGAATTAAAAGGCAATGATAAAGCCAAAGTTGAAAAATGGAGAGATAAAATCGTTTTTGACGGATTCACTGGTAGTAATAAGGTTTTCAAATTTGATTTAAACGATATAGATTATTATATTGACGAATTTGAAAATGGAAAACCTTGGTGTGTAGGAAGATATACTGAATAGTTAATCTATAGGAATGAAAAATGAAAGTAGAGCAAACTCTGAGTCCTTACAAAGACCCACAACAAAGAAAGAATCAGAATCAAAAAAGAAAACCACTTCAGCATCAAAAAAAGATGATGGAGTTGGACGAGTTTCCACAAGAAAATCTAGTAGCAAATCAGATGGAAGTGGAAAATCAGATAAAGCTAAATCAACAAATACAAAATCTAAAACAGCAAAACAATCCAGTTTGGAAGTATCTGATAGTAAATCAGAAGAAATCACTTCAGGTGGATATAACGATACCGGACCAGATAACACTAAGGCAAATCCCGAATCGAAGCCTGAGTATCTTAATATAACATATTCATCAGTTTCTAAAAAATTAGAAACTTCTTTAGTTAAATTCGTATCAGAAAATAAAGACACACATCACTATGTAAATCTCTCATTTGGTTCAAACTCAATAGTTAGAATTCTTGATTCAAAAGAATCTGAGTATTTTATTAACCTTGATGATGAGTATATGATGGTTAATCTAAAAGAAAATTCAGTGAAAAATTTTGGAGATATTTTTGAATGCGGAATAGATACAATGATGAATATTCCGTGGGCAATTGAGTAATGATTTTTGACGACCATAAAGATATGTGTATTACTTGCTCAAAATCCATTCGTTCTGGTAAAGGATTAGTTAGGAACGAAATAATTTGGTGTAATGAAAATGATATTATAGAGCCAGGATATTATTGCTGTGAAAAATTTATATCCAAGTTTTCCACTTATAATTTCTTTTGGAATGAGGTATTTTAATGGATATGAAGCTTACTCCCGCTGATAAAATCAGCGATTTGAATGGTGCTATGCAAGAAGAAGAAAGTGTTGCTCAACAAATAATTGATGATTTAAAAAATTTTGATGTAGACGGATTTAATTATTATGCATATATGACTGAAGTAAAATCAAGGGGAAATCTTCCATTATTACTTAAAGATATTAAGAAAATGATAGATGGTTCTCATAAAACTTGTATTGATTGTAAATACAATAGAGGTCAGTTTGGAGATAAATATTTATGTAGAAAACCAAATTCGCCTGAATATCTGAATGAATCTTTCGTAAATAAAAAAGAAATGGATAATCTTGATTATTGCATTGATTTTGCTTTAGATTTAAATAAGAGAACACATAAGTTAAATAAATATTCTAAGTTTAATCATATTTGGGATTAACTTTAAGAACCACGAATACTAATATAAATCAAAAAGGATTCGTGGTTATGAATAGTAGAGATAACATTACTGAAATCCGTGATAAAAAGAAAGTTATCCATTTAACTTCTGTATCAGAAAACTCATCTTTTGAGTTTCGTGAGATTCCGTTTAGATATGTTGGGAATAATAGTTATTTGATTATTATTCAAACTTACGAATATAATGACATTTGGGAGCAATTTTGGACGAAGAGTCAAAAGAAACCTTAAAAAGTATTAAAGATTTTTGGTCTGAATTTGTATTATATTCTCAAAATGCATCGCCAAGTATGCCTATCGGTGAAAGTTTTGAAAAATTCATAGAATATTTAGAAACAAAAAGAAAGTTTGAATATCATCAAATTGATGTAGAAGATTATAATAATATTTGGGAGCAACTTTGAGAAATTTAAAAGAAAGAGTTGAAGCTTGGTCAAGAGTTATTAGTCAAAGTGAAGATAAATCAACATATCATTCTCCAGTTGATATATTACGAGATATATCACAAAATATAAATCCTATAAGAAGTAAAATATTCAGTGAATTCGCTATGGAGACTTCACCGAATGATGAAATTCATTATTATAGACGGCGCCGTCCTAAATTAATTGGCGATGGATATTATAGAGTTATAGAAGAAACTGCAAAGGAAGAGTTCAATCAAATATGGGATATAGTCGATACTTTGAAGATGTAAGTAGTAGATTTCATCAAGAATTAGGTAAAGCACCAATATTTAATATAACGCTAGATATTTTCGGAAAGCCTGAAAAAGTAGAATACATATTTAAAGAGTTTTGCGGAAATGGTAAATATTTTGGAAAGTTTGGTGAAAGATATATTGACGGATATATTTCAATTTATTATGGTGCTGGAATTAATCTTATGGCTACTCAGTATAAAGGAAAATCAGAATTTTGTACATCAACAGAGTGCCCTTTTAAAGTTGAAGCAAAAGTAGAAAATAACGTAAAGAAAGTTATTATCTATGATATTGAAGATGGAGTAGATATTAAAAAAATTAAAGTTTACGGAAGATTTGATGGTTTTTTGAAATTAAAAGTTTCTGAAAATAGTTATCTGATTAATGAAGAACTTGATGGAATGAAATATAATGACATCTGGTATTGAAGAAGTAATGAAAATGTTTAAAGATACAGATAATTCTCAAGTTCCAATTTCTTTTGAAGAATTTAAAAGAAGATTAAGAAAACATTTATATAAAAAAGACGACTATAAATGGAACAAAGATATAGATGGTCATATAATAGAAGAAATAAAATACAATAATATTTGGGTTAATTTATTTAAAACAAGGTAGGAGCTTAGCTTTTATCTTTTCGGAGATAATCCGATAAAATATATATTTAAGAGGTACTGAAAATAATGAAAGTACAATGGGGAATTAATCATATTCAGAATCTAAAAGAAGTTGGTCGTTCAGAACCAAAAACTCTTTATGATATTGAATTGAATTCAGATGCAGATGGAGATTACAGAGGCCAGGCTGTAGAATGGGCAAAGAAGATTTTTGAAGAAGTTGGCGGAAAAACTCCTTTTGAGATTTATGCAACAAATGGAACGAATAAAACATTCACTCCAGTATTCGCTTCAGATTTGACACAGCCATCAGATTTCTTCTATGAGAATAATACAGTTCCTAATTTCCTTTGTGAACTCGTAAATGATGATATTTTGGAGTTTATAAAATAATGAAACTTGTACATCTCTCTAATTGGGAATCACATAGGAAAAATTATCCACAGGCCTCTCTTGAAGATTACTCAGATAATTTAATGGAAATCGCTATTAAATGTTTGGGAAATATCAGAAATCCAATGTTGAGAAAAAAATTGGAATTGGCCATTATGATGTACCAGAGAGCAAAACAAGAATTCGCTAAAGAAGAAGAAAAGGAAGATAAAAAAGATGGGAAAACTGACTGATTATATTGAAAAGAAAAAAGCCGAAGAAGAAAATGCTTTGGCTCATAATATAATTACAAATGATTCCGCTTTTCAGAAGTTTCTTGAAAATGTAGAAGATTTGGATTTTTCCGCTGAATTCATAGAAGAATCAAATGGAAAAGGCATTTATAGATTAAGAGTTTTACTCGATGAATCACCAATTGCTTATCCAAATTCAGAAGGTTATCCATACATCATTAAAATTGATACTGATAAGAAAGAGTTATATTTTAGTCCATATACAAAAACTTATGCAGGAAATAAAACTCTTGAAAATCTTGATGAGTGGCTTAATGATAATCTTCAGCCTCCAGCAACTAGAAATCTGAAAGAAGATGATAAAGCGGATAAGGCTATTAAAGCAATCAAAGATGCGATAAATAGTTAATATACATTCATACGAAATGTACTAGATATAACAATCCCGATGTGGATTAAAGAAATTATTTATAACCCAGTGTGGTTAGACAGGAGTAAAAATGGAAAATTATCTTACCGACGACGAGGCATTCTCTGCCTTTCTTAACAAGGTTGCCGAAGACAAAGAAAAGGGCAACAGAAAATCCAGTGGAAATTATGAAGCCAACTATGAAGAAATGAAATGGGTTGGTCTTGAAAATGATTCAGCAAAAATTGTCAGAATCGTAGGAGCTCCACCAGAGTCAATGACTCCAGGTAGAAAAGCTGCTGATACTGATGCTGTTGAAATTTATGTTTCAAGAATTATGAATGATTCAAATAAGAGAGTTGTTCTGAAACTTCCACCTCACGCTGATGATATTAAAGATGAACACATTATGTGGAGAATTATCAATAAGGTAAAGGAAGTAGAATGGGTTCCTGGTGCCAATGGAAAGAACGAGAAGAAATATAAATATGCTGGCTATCCTTGGTATGACAAGGTTATCCACGGAGGTTTTAATCCAACCGACCAGCAATATTCTTGGACAAAGGGTTGGTCTGGTCAGCAAGTAGTTATTATGAATGTTATCGACCGAGAAGATTCTTGGTGTAAAGATAACAAACATACAAAACTTTTATCAAAGAGAGTTAATCAGGTCGTACAGGACGATGGAAAGGTAGTTGAGTATGCTGATACTGGAGTTCCATCATACGGATTCTTGACAAAACTTTCTGAATTGGTTGGAAAATATGGCTCTTGGGAAAAATATGATGTTGCGATTGCAAAGACTGGAGAAATGACATCTCCTTATGTTGTAAAGAATGCAACAGCTTTCGCTAAATGTCCCGAAGATATTGCAAGAGCTGAATTGGGAGATAAATTATCTTTTGTATCACAGGATGTTTCTCTTACACCAGAAGAACTTGGATATGAAAGATATAATCTTAAAAATAACTTTAAGGTAACTTCGTATCAGAAACTTCTTTCTGATTTTGGAAACACAATTAAGTTGATTGATGGAGATTTGAGAACAACTTATTATGATGAATTGAAAGCTTTGGCCGATAAGGAAAAGGCTGAATATGAAGCAAAGAAAGCCGAAGAAGAGGCAAATGCTCCAGCTGAAAATTCAACTCCAACAGAAACAATTTCTGAATCAGCTGAATCAGTAAAGCCAACAAGAACTTCAAGAGTTGTTGATATGGCTCTTTCAGCTGAAAAGATTGCAGCCCTTAAGGGTTGGGATAAGTTGACTGAAGAAGAAAGAAAACTCATCAAAGATGTAGAACTTAATGATGATGGTTCTGTAAAGGCAATCACATATACTACAACAGATGATTTGGCTGATTGTCCCGATTGTAAATTCGAAGCGCCAATGGCAATCTCAACTTGTTGTCCAGTTTGTGGATTAGCATTTTAATCCTAAAATAATATTTAAAAAATAATATGAAGGGTAGAAATGAACTTTTCTACCCTTTTTTATTATATAATAAATATAAGGAGATGCTATGGACGAATCAGAAATTCAGAAAAAGTGTACAATTCAATATCAGCCAACTTATGAAATCAATAAAAATGTAATCCGAGATTTCTCAAAGATTCTTGTTGCAATCAATTATATTGATGATATTCCACATTGGAAAACCAAAACTTGTACATTTAAGGAAGTAAAAAGAGTGGTTCAACTCCTTGAGCTTATTATGAGAAAGAGTCTTTGCTTTCCAGTTATGATTAATGGAAAGAAAATAAACCGAGAAAATAAAATTGGTAGATGGATTTTTACTCATCTGAAAATCGCCTATCCTAATCCAATTTATAAAATATTCCCGCCACATTTTGGAGTAAATCATATCAAATTTATGGAACTCATAATGACATCTTTAAATGCTACTGGAATGTGTAAACTTGACTGGGAACTTCTTCTTCATTTTTCAGATAATTTGCCAGATGGAGAAAACAAAAAAATGTTTAAAGAAATAGAGCATATTACGATGAATTCTCTTTATGAGTCATTTCTTGCTGAAAAATATTATGAATTAAAAATAAGAGCTAAATAAACTAAATAGATTTAAAATAAATAAGGAGTTTATAATGGAAGAAGAAAATATCGTTACTGCTCTTAAAAATCATTTTGGTGAAGAAGCAGAAATAGAAAGAAATGAATCCAATGATGCAAATGGAATGCTCGGCTTTGATGTAGACGGAGATGAATATATCGTTGGAGATTCTGATACCGCTTATGATGCTGCAGTAGAAGAAGCAAAAGAATGCTTTGAAAATTGCTATACTGATGAGCAGAAAGTTGACTGGCTTCAAAAATGGAATTGGCCCGGTGTTGATGAAGAAGGAGTTTGTGAAGCTTGTAGCGATGACCCAAATGATTATGAAGAAGATGAAACAGTTTATCAGCCTTCTTCAATAGAAGAATATTTAGATAATATGGGATTCAGCCAAGCTTCAGATGCTTTCTCTTATGATTTCTTGAAATCATATATCAATATGAGAGAGCTTGGAGAATTCGTTGTTGATACTGACGGAATTGCAAATGGCCTCGCAAGATATGATGGAAACGAAATCGACCTTGGAGATTATCTCGCTTATAGAGTAAATTAAAAATAGTTTATTAATAAAAGTTAGGGAGTTTTTCAACTCCCTTTTTTATTGTTAATATGATATTATGGGAAAATTTTATACTGATATGGTTCAGTTTACTTCAGAACATTCAATAGAAAATATGTTTTGGGTAGATTTAATGAAGAAAAAGAAAAAAGATTTAACTCCGACTGCTATTGAAAGTATGAAATCTACCCAAGATTTTTTTAGAGATATAAAAAGAGGTTTGTGGAAATCTTTAAAGAAAAAACACCCAGCATTTTTTGATTTTCCTTATGAATTAAATGAGTATTTTATTTCCAATTTGGTTGAATTGAGAAATTATAATCACGGCATATATATGCACGATAGTGATTTATATGTTACTCCGCCAACACCAGAATATAGAATGAAAACTTTTATAATTAAAGATGAAGCTCAATTAAATAGATTTATTAAAAAATTAGAAAAAGAAGATACTTGTGATAAAGACGATTGGTCAATAAACTTTACAATTTATAAAGATATAGAATATAATAATATTTGGGAATAATTGTTAATATATATTTATTATGGCAGTGGCATTAGTAACTGAAGATGAAGTACTCGAAGAAGAAGAGCTTGAATATGGATATGGAAAAATTGAAGATAAACCCCAAATAGAGCAAGACCTATTCAAACTTCAAGAAGAGTATTTTGAAAAAAGAAATAAATATGATGCAGCTTTAAAAAAATATAGAGCTGGAAAAATAGATGATTTACCTGAAGATGAATCAAGTGAAGTTTGGGGAAGAATGCTTGAAAAAGTATTTGAATACGCCAAATCCTATGTAAAACAAAGATGTAAGCATAAATGGAGACCACCAGAAGAAGTTACTGACAAATCAATTCTTGCTGCATACCTTTTTATGAATCAGTACATCAAGAATCCTAACTTTTTAATTGATGTTTCATTTGGCGGAATGCTCCAGCCAAAAGTCGTTGAGGCACTTTATAAAAAGAGTAAAAATGATGAAAACCTCAGCTTAAATACTCAATGCAATGAAAAGAATGAATTTATGGATATGCAAATTTCTTCTCTTGGAGAAGATTATTACGAAGATGAAAATATCCAAAATTTAGGTAGACTTACACTTGATGAAATCATTGATTCAATTTTAGAAGAAGCTGATGAAGTTTTAAATAATTCCCGATTAAGTTTTATAATTAGATTATGGATTTTTGGTTTACTCTCTTGTCCAAAAAATAGACACGCTAAGCCTTTATTCATAAAGGAATACTCAACAAACGATTTCAAAGTTGAAAATCTATTAAACCTTATTAATACTGAAATATACGATAGATGCTCTTAAAAATAATACTAATTTGATATGGATAAAACAGAATATCTATTAAGTATTGATAAGGAAGAAGTTTATAAAACTTGGAAAGCTTTAGGTTCTCTTACAGTAGATTCAAACGTATCTTACTATCAAAAAGACACTTTATTTAAAGTAAATATAGATGGAAACTTAAAGGATGCATTAGTTTGGTGTAAATATTCTTATGTAGTTGATAGAGAAAATGGGTTTGACCAAATTGATTGGGAAAATGTTCAGCCAGACGAATTAGATGGAACAATATATTTAATGCAAGGAGTTGCATCTCCAAACTTTAAAGTTGTTCAGAAAGCTGCAGATTTCAATTCAATAGATGATTCTTCTATAGATTTGACTAATTTCGTACCATTTAATAATCCACATATATCTACGAGTTCAATTAAAATCAGCGATGAAGATTATAGAATTTGTGTATCAGAACTCGGAATCCCATTTTTAAGGGAAGAAGAAATAGAATATAATCGTGATACAATTATTGATATTTGTATAAAGCCAGCTGTTGATATGTATTTCTCATATTATCCAATCGTAATTGATGAGTCACTTGGATATAAACAGGGAGAATGGTCAGCAGAATATCATTCATTTAAAGACGACCCCGATGCAATCGCTTATAAAGGAATAACTTATCTTACAAATGGAGCTGGAGCAGCTGGAGGTGGCTGGGCAGCATTATCTACTCCTATGGCATTTATTAGAGAGATGTCAATGAGTGGTGGTGGATATGGAACAAACTCAATCTTCTCTGGTGGATTAAATTATAGAAAGAGAGTACCAGGATTTACTGGAATGTCAGCTGGAGAAGCAGTTCAAACAGCTCTTATTGGACAGGCAGCAAATCAGGCGATATATAATCAGAATAGACGAGAATATGATAGAGATATTTATATAAATGGAAAGAAATACCTTCACGGTTGGTCTACTTCTGGTGGATATTTAAATGTTCATTGGTTATGCACTTCAAATAATTTTGATAGAGTTCCGTTTACTATGAAATCTGTTTATTTGAGAAGATTATGTACAGCCTTTGCTTTAAGAAATATCGGAATGTTAAGAGCTTTAGTACCTAATGAGAAAGTTAATAAAATTGATTATTCTCTTTATAATACTAGAGCCGATGCTATAGAAGAAAAAATATTTGCTAAATGGGATGTTGACCCATCAAGACTTAAGTTTGCTATTATGAGAGGCGGACTAAATTTCTAATTTGGAGAAAATAATGAATAATGATTTGTTAATAGTTTTTACTAAAGGAATTGACGAATACAATCTTAATAAACAATTAAAAACCTTTAAAGAAAGCACAATTATGAGAATAGATAATGAGCCAGATTATTTCATTCTCTATGAAGTTGCAAAATCTGCATTTGAAGATGGATATACTTCTTTTCATTATTTGACTGAATCTGAAAATTGGGCTGAATTAGATAACGAATTCAAAAAAGAATTTTTTATGTTTGAATCAGCTGGAGTTATCAAAGGAAATTATGGAAGAGCAAGATTAAGAGAAGGTGATACAAATCAACAAACTCAGAATCAGAATCAACAGCAAAATCAACAACAGAGTAACCCAGTTTTAGTTATCTTCCCAGCAAATTATGCATCTTTTAATGGGGAAGAAATGAAACAAACATTCGCCCAAGCAATTATAGCTTTACCTCATAAAGACCCTAATCTTTATTTAATTTTACCATTACCTCAAACTCAAAATCAGAATAAATCTGTAGGATTAACTGCAGGAGAAGCGTTTGAATTATTTGAAGATATTACAAAATATAAAATTAAAGATTGTTTCTTGCCTAATAATATTATAGCTACGAATCTTCAAAATCCAACTAATCTTATAAATATTGTAAATGGAAAAAATCCAATATTTATGGGTCCAACTAATATGGTTTCTAAACTATCAGAACAGCTCACAGCATTAACAAACAATGGAGTAAAAAGTAAATTCAGTGAAAAGAATACTCAATTTGAAGAATATAATACAGATTTAACTCAAAGAAACGAAAACTTTACTAATCAATTAGCTCAATATATTGATACTTTAAAATCTCAGTCAATGAATGAGCCTTTAACTGAAGAAGATAAAGGAATTATCAATAATATTGGTAATGAATTAAAATCTGATAAAGATAAATACGTAAATCAATGTTTCAATATTTCTATTTATAATATTACAAATAATATTGATATTACAAATAATACTCAAATAAATGTTAACATTGTTGAAATTAATGCTGAAAATGGAATGACAGCTCTTGGACAAGCTATGAATACTCTTCTTGATGTTAATGGAAATCTTGAAGCAACTCAGGGAACAATTTATAATGCTGGAATCAGAGCCCTTCAATATGGAGCTCAGAGAACATTTACTCAGAGAGATAAATTCTTGAAAGCTGGAGCTGAAGGTAAAGCTGCCTTTAATAAAATGACTGGCGGATTAGCAAATGTTGATGATTCTTATGAAACTGACAAACTTAATAAATCTCAATTATTAAATACTGAAGTTAATAATCAATCGGGAACAAATGCTAGAGCTAAACAAGATGCTAGATTAAGTCAGGCAAATATTAAAGATACAAATAAAAAGATAGAGATTCTTAAGCAGAAGAAAATTGAAATTGAACAGGAAATTAAATCTGCTGATGAAAAAGAAAAGAAAGACCTTGAAAATACTAAAAAAGAAATAGAACAAGAATTGGCAAATGCTTATGCTCAATTAAATGCTTATAGTTCTCATCAATCTCATAATCAGCAATTTGGAGATATTGAAAAGATTAAGCAGAATCAATTAAAGAGAGATAATACCGCTTCAGGTCTTAATGGTGCAAAAAATAATCCATACTCAAATATGGGAAATGAATCTGATAAAACAAAAGTTCAGAAGGCTAAAAATATAAAAGAAGGCCAGGAACTCAATCAGAAAATGAATGTTAAATTATTATCAAAAGACCCACAAACTAAGAGAAGTAAACTTGACGAATTGAAAGATACCTTGAAATAGTTAATATTCCATAATGGAATCTAAAATCCTATTATTTAAAGCTGAAGGTGATTCTAATAATTTTGAAACCTATGAGACGCTATATAATTTTATCAATGAGTATGCAAAAGATAATCATTTAAGAATCGTTGATTGTAAAATCTTAAATAATATGTCAAACATGAGTTTCTTAACAGCTCAAGTAGTTTTAGAATCCATAATACCTGAAATCAGTAAGGCATTTAATCCTATTTGGGAAATGGAGCCTGAATCATTAAGTGAGAATGAAGTAGATTTGAAGGAGTTAGGTATAGACTAATGAATGACATTAAAGAATTAGAAAAAGAAAGAAAGATGTTAATTGATAAACTTAAGGAAATTGATAAGTTTATTAAAGAAAATACGAATCAAGATGAAAGGGGAATTTTTCCTAAAGATAAAGACAAACTTCTTTTGAATGAACTTGATTTGATATTTTCTCAAGCTGATACTATAAACCATTATCTTGGTATTTTAGATAAGAGGCTTGAACTTCTACATCTGAAAGAAAAAATCCAATAATTTTAATGGTGAGATTACTTTCTCACCATTTTTTATTATATTATAAATAATATAAAAATGGAGGTATAATGTAATGGGTAAATTTATAATCCATCACCTTTCTCAAACGGATGCTTATAAGCTCTCAATGGCTTATGTTATCTATCATCTTTATCGAAAATACAAAACAGGGTGGTCATTCAAATTCAGAAATACGAAAGACCACAAAAAAGTAATGACTCCCGAAAAGATGCAGGAGTGGGTCAACAGAATTCAAAGAGAAATTGAAAATCTCGCTAAACTCAGATGGACAGAAGAAGAAATTGCATTTATTTCAAAGAAAATGCCTTGGCTTACAATTGATGATGGGCTCTTCATTGATTGGCTTCGTAATTATCGGGTGAACGCTTCAGATATTGAAGTTTTCATTGAAAATGACGAATTAAGAATTGAAACAAATCCAAATGCTTCTTGGCTGCAATCAACCTTCTATGAAATTTATCTTCTTGCAATCGTAAATGAAACAGGATTCCGCACTTTCTATAATTATGATGAACTCTTGAAATCTCATAAAGAAAAAACAGACCAGAAAATCAAAGACCTCATAACCGGAAAATATGTTCTTGGAGCAGTTTCTGAGTTTGGACTTCGTAGAGAACTTTCAGAAGAAGCTCAGGAATATGTTATCAAGAGCTTTATGGAACACCGTGATGAAATTAAAGCTGCTGGAACAAATTATGTTGGAACTTCAAATGTTTATATGTCTATGAAATATGGAACAACTCCTATCGGAACAATGGCCCACGAATTCATTATGGGTGTTGGACAGGGAGACCCATCAAAGAATCCAGCATATTCAAATCATTTCGCTATGGAAGCTTGGACAAAGATGTATGGAGTTCTCAATGGAACTTTCTTGACTGATACAATTACTGATAAATTGTGTCGCTTGGATATGGATTATAAATTCGCATCTTCATTTAAGGGTGTTCGTAATGATTCTGGTGACCCAATTGAATGGGGAGAAAATTGGATTAAGCATTATGAAAAGTTGGGAATTAATCCAAAAGAAAAAATGCTCCTTTTCAGTAATTCTCTTGATTTTGAAACTGCTGATAAACTTTACAGACATTTCAGTGGAAGAATTGGAGTTGCATTTGGAATTGGAACATATCTCTCAAATGATACATTCGTAAAGCCATTCAACATCGTTATGAAAATGACAACTTGTAATGGGCATCCAGTTGCAAAGATTTCTGATGATGCTGGAAAAGGAATGTGTAAGAGTGCAGAATATGTTGATTATCTCAATAGAACTCTTGACTGGAGAGTTCAGCATAGCTAAATAATAATCGGGAGTAAAATCCCGATTTTTTATAAAGGAGCCTTTTATGGACGGAATTCAACTTCAAAAAGAAATTCAGAAATTAGGTGGTATTAGAGAAATCTATTTTTCCATTGGCAGACTTAATGGAGTTTTCGGGAAGAAGAAATGCCAG
>Ga0247609_10002626_pt1 | contig 18869 bp, 11 predicted proteins | sample 172DNAGHGlowgp2_FD_193487 | JGI IMG/M metagenome (GOLD analysis project Ga0247609, IMG submission 193487) | Sheep rumen microbial communities from Palmerston North, Manawatu-Wanganui, New Zealand - 1728 DNA GHGlow gp2 | ecosystem: Host-associated > Mammals > Digestive system > Stomach > Rumen ...
TGATTCAAACACCAGACGGTCGTCAAACATCTTAATCTGTATCTCCGTACCCTTGATGCTATACGCTCTGTGGCAAACGCTATTCACCGTCATTTCTTGAATGACGAATTCTGGATAATCTCGACGAGTCACAAACTGAGCATGCTGTCCCAAGAATGTATGTTCACGAACCTGAGTCTCAATAAACTCGACAGTCTTCTTGACTTGATTCAGAATAGTTCCTTCAAAAGTTACATCCTTGATGACGTTCATCTCAGCTCCTACCTTCTCATCAACGCCCTCATATCTGATGAAACGAGTGCGGGCACGAGGGAAGAACCTCTGAGGGTTCTTGCCAAAAAGAAGAACACACGCTGTGCTGACATCTTCATCTCCTTGCTTATTGGTCATCACAAAACCGTTGTTCTCTCGTAAGTACTGCAGTGGACCCTTTCCATACCCTATCAGTTTTGTGTAATCTGCAACGGCATCCATGTCAATGTCATCAATGGTTGCACCATATACAGCCGTATCCTCATAAAAGCGCTCACCTTTGTCATACATAAGCTGTACCCGTTCATCGAAACTCAGTTTCCGGCTCTTGTCACCCACTCGCATAAATGCTTCATCTGCTTGATTAGTATGCAGATACATGCTTGCAGGAATTTCCATCAGCAAGATATGGTTTTCTTTCCCATCCTTGTCTGTGCAAGGCATATAGGAACAAGTAACAGGAATTGATGGATTGCAGAAGTCCAACGGAACGCGCAACAGTTCGTTGAGTTTCTCAGTATGCTGATCAACTCCTTCAATCTTCCGAGTCTTATCCGACACACCAATGGCAATCACACCCCCATCAGCATTGGCAAATGCCACAATAGGGACAGCCAAAGCCTTCGGCTCAATTTGAATGTTCTTGCAATCAAATGTCTGGTCTTCCTTTCGAGTCTGTATTTCTTGTATGGTCATATTCAAATACTATTGTATAAATTATTCCAACTGTTTCCTATACACTACATCCAATGTTTGACCATCCTTATCTTTCCATACGAGCCATCCGTTATTGCTACTACCTATACAAAAGTCGGCTGCTGTGCTGGGACTGGAAAATGTTTTGTCGGATTCCAATACCAACTTGTCACCATTGCTGACGGTATAATCTTTAAGAAGATTCTCGCGCTTCTCTTTCCAAACAAGTGAGGGAACAGATGTCTTAGCAATGATACTACCTTTCAATACAGTAAAGCCATTGGCATCATAGAAACCTCTTGCATCACAACCACGTCCCTTTGTATAGAACAAATGTTCTTCCTTCGGTTTTGCTACATCAAAAATATTGCAACCAATAAAGGATGTGAGGAACTTCACATCTTCAAAGAATCCCTCCATATCATCCTGTCTGTATTCTGGAAGATTAGGTGCCTTAGGCGTCTGTTTATTCTCATTCAGAACAAAAGAGTTTGAAGCCTTTGCCTCTGCGATGGCACGGTGCTCCAAGTATTGCACATCAGCTTTCGTCATAGCTGCATCTTTCGAGATAAACAGTAACGCCTTTTGCCAAAACGCCTTTTTGCTATCGTGGTCTTTTACCCGTTCACGGAAATTCTCAGTCTCTCCTATGTAAGCCTTTGGTTTTGTTGCCTCATCCTCACCCAACAAGATATAAAACGCAGGTGTTTGCAACTCCTGTCGCTCATTCAGAATAGAGAGATTAGAACGAGGAATCACATACATCTGGCAAATCTTATTGCTAATGAACACATACTGAGTCCCTTTGGGATCTCCGTTAATCAAATATGTTGTTACTGTTTTGCCCATATTGCTATATTCGATTAAATTCTTCTATTAAATAATTAACCCCAGACAACATGTCATTATTCATAGTTCTTAATGATTGAATATTTATCTCGTATTGTTCTGTGAAATTCTTAAACTCTTTTGCCATCCTTTTCACCCCTTCTGGACATAAACAAGATGGATTATGTTTCATTTTCACTCCGCCCAAAGAAGGATAAGAAACATTGAATAATGGCTCCTTTACTTTTACTCCAAACAATTTTTCAACTGCATCATTAGTCAGTTGAATAAAGTAGGGAATACGCACAACCTTATATCCGTTCTTTTTATATATGGCGGTGTTATTGTCATCCTTAATAATAACTGCAGGGTCGGTATAATGTGGCAGTCCGTCAAATTCAACAATTAAATTTAGGCTATCACTTCTATAATCTGGTCGAATTCTATAATTCTCGTTTCCGTGTATACCAAAGGCTTTATCATAAATCCAATCTGTAGTATCGGGGAATATAACTTCCAAATACTTATCTAACCCTGTTCGATGTAAACCGGTTAATGGGTCTTTACCTGATGCTTTGCTAGAGTGTTCTCTTAGGAAACCCCATTTCTCTTCATGTTTGCCTGCACTTTCGTCTGCTCCTATTAAGTATGTAGTTACTGTTTTGTCCATAATTGCATTATATTTAATTGTTCATTTCTGAAAGACCCTTCTTTTTTTCTATCTCATTCACTGCGTGTATCGCCAAAGCTCTTCTTGCCAGCCAAAGATCATCTTCTATCTTCAGTAATAAAATGGCGAACAAACGGAGAAATGTGATATATGCGATTTGATGTTCTTTCTCATCATCCACGGGAGGTGTACTTCCATGCATATAATGATTTCGATAAGCCATACCATTAGTGAATTTCGCATTGTCAAGATAGTAGCTGAAGTAATCTCGTTCCGATTTGCTTAACAAGTGATTATCTTTCACAAGCCATCCTTTTGCAAGCATATCATCAAGAATCTGACGTTCTTCATCATTGTAATGCCAATATGAGCACACTCCAAATTCCCACAAAGACCTCAATACCTTGATTGTTGCTTGATTAACAATATAAAGGAATCCGTCAGAATTGACACCAACAATTCCATGTTGTATTAGGAAATCCAAATGATGCTTTTGGAATTCTGCATAATTCGAATAAAGAACATTTGCCTCATTCTCAAGCAGTTCTATTAAGGAGTGATAATGTTTATCTTTAAATGGATCAACATGAGATAATATAGAATTTCCAGAGCCTAATACCCCCCATAGCACATTCTGTATCTCGTTATTTCCTTCTGCAATTTCATAATATTTATTAGTCAATAAACTTTTGCCTTCTTCAACCTTTAATGGCTTTGATAATCTTATAAAATCTTTATCTATTTCATCTTCGTCCACAAATATGCTGTACTGATGTACAACAGCATCTAATTCTGGGCATAATATTCGGCATTTGTTTAATGCCGAATCATCTTCATTTGGCAAGTTTATAGACAAACTGGGATAATCATATTCTTCTTTAAGATGACACTCATAAAACTGCTTTAATTCGCTTTCAAAAGAACTACCATTCTTTTTCAACACCTCTTCATAAGCATATAGTTGGTACAATGACAACCTGTTTTTATGAATAAACTTCATATAAGAAGGATAAGAATTTCGTCCTTTATTAATTAGCAAAGATTCCATTGTGTCGACCTCAATTCTCTTATTAATTAAATTTACAAGGAAGTGTACGTTTAACCATTCAAAAAGAGAAATACAATTCATAACACGTCTTATATTATCACATTGCCTAATGTATGGAATACTATAGGTATATGCAGGGACTCCCTTTTCGTTTATCTCAAGTACTACAGGTGCAATCCCATCTTCATCTATGAATCGGACACTAACAGACCAATGCGTTGTCACCGTTCTTGGATCGTTCAAAAGGTCATTGTTGAGTTTCTTTTCCAGTCTTTCGGCAAAAAGTCTTGTCCTTAGCGAAATCTTTATATTATTCTTGTCATCTTTTATTTGAGTAATCAATCTTACGTAGTTCACGTTAGGATCATCGCTCTGCAGATATTTAATAAGTATCTGCTCTTTATCTTCTATAGTAAGATTTGAAGGAAGATACATTACCGAATATCTATGCAATTCTCGTTTAGCGACATACTGATCCAAAATAATATGTGCACTATTTACATTGCTCAAAAGAATTTCGCGTATAACATTCTTGAATTTTTCAACAATGCCTTTACACTCTAAAACTTCGCGTAAATAATTATTGTTTTTGGAGACAATCTCACGTAAAGTTTCTGGTTCTATCAACCTGTATAATTTGTATGCATCAATAATCTCCCAAAATGTCTTTTTGTATGTCCACTCTAATAATTCGAATTCACTTTTTATTTTTGTGGGGTTAAGACCATTAAAGAAGTTTGCTATTATGGCATTATATCCATATGTAAATTGCTTCAGTTTCTTAAACTCAGCATCAGTCCACCTCGGTAACCTACAGCCATTTTCAAACATACGCTTGATATGCCATAATTCAATGATGCCCTCTAAATCTGTAGGTATGCTTCCCCCTGCCACTTCTTGGATTCGCTTTTCAGCCACCTCAAGATAATGCCCTAATGACAAATCATTATTTGAAAAATAGCAAACTCGATCTTGCATTGCCTTTGATTATTTACAAATTATGAAGATACTATTAGCATACTTAAACCTCATAATGTTTTTCGAGCCTTTCCCAAAGCCCATCTTGAAGCTGTTTGTAAGTTTCAAATCTCAATTGAGACTCACCACGAAGATTAAAACCGATAAAATGATCCGCATCTATTGCCTTTTTATCTCTAAACGAAGAATCTGTTTTATACAACAAGATTACAGGAGCAGGAATTTGTTTAGCCTGGGCAATGCCCATAGCGATGCCAACTTCATGATATACATTTACATTATGGCTGCTTAAATCTGCAATAATTAAACTGCTATTTTCTATAGCTCTTGTGATTTCATTTGAGATAGTAAACATTTCAGTGGTTGCCTTCTGATCAATTCTGATCATTGTTATTTTTATATCCAGCCCCTTCTTTTTGTTAAACTTTTCTATTGTTTGGAAAACTTTTTCATATATCATTTCACTTTGAGGGTCGTGAAATTGCATGGATATAAAAACTTCTCTTCCCTTAGCTTCATATACTCGATTAAACAAGGCGATAAGAGATTCTGCGCTATGGGTAGGTAAATAATCTTCTACTGGGATTTTGTTTATTCCATTTTTGATAATCCATTCTACAAAACTAACATATTTATTTTCGTCAAATAACTTGAAATATGTAAGAGCAACGAACATTGATATATTGCCATAATTATCACCTAATTTTGCATATGTTGATCTTAGTGATTGTATGGCAATCTCAATATCATCTATATTGTTAGATGACTTAATAAACCTTTTAAGAACTTCTATTTGTTTCTGAGTAACCTCTGTATTATGTCTTAACTCATCAATTAGTCTTTGACTATTGCTTATTTTTTCTTCAATCTGGTCTTTTGGTCCACGAGCTGTTTTTAAAGACAATTGCCTTTTTAGCTTTTCTATTTCTTGTACTTGATCTTTTGCTTTAGCTTCACACTTGCTTATGTACTTTTCCTTGTTTTCTATTTCGCTCATTGCTTTTTGGTTACAGACCAACAGTAAATCTATTGTTTTGAAACATACTGTCCTATAGATTTCATTATCAGTATCTTTTGCCAATAAAGATAAGCCTTTAAAATGACCTTCCTCAACGAGTTCTATTAATTTTATTGTTAAGACATGAGCCGCCCCTAATTCATCAGAATCTTTTAAATATTTGTAGACATTTTGAATGTTCTTTTCTTGTTTTAGAGGTAACTGTTTAAAATTTATATTGTTGAAAATAGATGCCTCAAATTTGTCTGCTATCTCTTGATCGGAAATAACAATAGAAAATGGTACGATAATATTTTCAATCTCTTGCTTAAACAAACTTACTTTCTGATGCAACCATTGTGCCTTTTCATCCTCAGAATAGTCTACAGGAACTTCTTCCTCAATAAATAGACTCCACCAATTGTCATCATCATCAAATGGTTCCAATCTATGATTACCATCTACTCTTAATAGAGTATCTTCATCTATTTGAAGTTGGGCATGTCTGGCTCTATATCCACTTACCGGTACTCTCTCCTTCAGCACTTTAAGCCCTTTCACAAAAACTTCTGCGTTAAATTCAACATCGTCTTTTCCGTGCAATTCGCCAATGAGTCCTTTTAAATCTGCTCCCCTGTATGCTAAAACTAACTCTGGAAAATAAGAATACTCTTTCTTTCTCAAAAACTTAATAATATCTCGTTTATGGTTTTCGGAAGCCAATCGTTGATAAGCTTCTGGACGTTTTGACACCTTTGAGAGAATACCGATAGGAGCATACCCTCTAAAAACTATAAAGTTTTCAAAAGCTTTGTAAATAATTCCTTCTAACTTTGCCATAATTTTATCCAATTATTAGTTTCTCGATATTTTGTTTTGTTTCTTCTAACAAAGCATTTCCTTCATTCTGAAGTTGTTTTGCCTTGTATTTTATATCGTACACTTTATTAACTATTTTCTTTTGTATAGAAATATCTGGGTGTGGAATCATTATGGATTTCAAATATTGACTTGACACCCTTTGTTGTCCCGCAGAACCGCCAAAAGAACTTTGAGCTGCTTCCAAAAGTTTTTTATGACGTAATACAATATAGATATAATCAATAAGAGTTTTTTCGCTCTTTGGACGCATTACAAAGTATTCTGTCGAACCACACCCCAAACCATTTTTAAGATGTCTCGCAATGGCAGATTTCCCATTTTGCATGCATGGAGTTATTTTTGCCCAAAGCAAATCGTTTTCTTCAAATTTTGTATATCCTTTCGTTTGTGAAATAGTTGTTTCTCTTGTTTCTGATATCATTCCATATTCTTCATCAATACATTCCATTGGGACGAATGAAATCGGCATGTTTGTATCATAATTGTTAAACCTAATCAAAGGATCAATATTTACAAGAGATGCCAATTTCTTATTGTCATATTCTGTTGATACCATTTCAAATTTATCTTTATAAAAAGAGACATCTAGTCTTTGCCCTATAATCGTGGATATTTTTTTAGTTATCTTCTGCTTATTGTCTTCTCTATTTATGTTCTCGTCAATATATAATGTCTTCAACAAATAATTATCTAAACTATTTAACAATTGTTTTGCCTCAAAATCTTTTTTTATTTTTTCCTTTATGGCATCTTGATAATCTCCGATAATCTTTTTTTGATCACAAAGAGATGGAATCACTGGTATTTGTATTTTACCAATTCTGTCTAACCCTATTTTAGGAATTGTAGTTTGGATTCTATTTTGTTCTATTTGTTTCTGAACAAAACTACAATTTAAAAGTATTGAAACATATTCTGGCAGGACTTCACTTTTTTTAGGAAGTAGCATCGCACAATTCTCGGTTAGGATAATATGCTTTCCTTCTGGGATGTTCTTCATGAGAAAAACTCGTCCAATTGTCCCAGCAATAGAGAATACTATTTGATTTTTTTTAATCTCGTATCTTTTAAGTTTATTGTACAAATCTTCGCTGATGCATTTTAGATCATCATAATTAATGTTTTCAAAGTCAGCAATGTCAGACAATCGTAAATATAAATAATTTGTTTTTTCAAAAGAAAAAGACATCCCTTTTGGGATACGCTTTCCACCTTTGATATTCACATATCTTGAAAGAGGAACAAAACTATTAATTCCCCTAATGTCCTTATGGTAAGTAACGTCCATTCGTTGTGAACTTAGGACATCTGATAAATGTACATTTATTATCTTCATAACACCTTAGAGATGAAATCCTTAATCTGTTGTGCCACCTTAGGTAATTCACTACCTTTAATATCCTTTCCTGTTGTATCATAGCCGACATTCTCAACCTCCAACATTAATACTTCATAATCTTTGGAATAATTAAAAATAGCTTCTTTATAAAGCTCAATCATTCGTTCTGTACGTTGATCTTTGTCCAACCCTTTTTCTTTTCGCACTTTTGCTTTAATCTCCATAAGGGTTTGCTCAAATCTTTGAGTTAATCTCTTTGGATGCTTTTTAAGGAATAAGACAGAGGATTTAACACCTGCCCTTACATGTGAGAAGGTGTTTTGAGGCAATGAAACGACAGCTAATATTCTGAAATGCTCTACAATCCAATCACGAACATACTGGCTTGTAGAATTTGTTAAGATGCCATCAGGAATTACGATTGCCAGGTATCCGTTTTCTTCATTCAGGTATTTATAACAACGTTCCAAGAAAAGAACTTCAGTACTTTGGGAAGTTCGCCATTTGTTTTTATTATCGTCATCTATAATACGGTCTTTAATCTCAGTAATACCAAGATTCTTCTCAAACAATTCATATTGTTTATAATATGGCACCTCATCAGCCTTAATAGTAGAACCAAAAGGTGGATTGGTCATTATCAGATCGAATGTACCATCTTGGAAGTTCAGATTTCTGTTTTCTATTTCTATAGTCCCATTGTTCTTTAGACCATCATTCGTAATGATATTTGTATGCCCATCGTCATGAATTATCATGTTCATCTTAGCCACACGGGATATCTGCTCATTTATTTCAATTCCATAAAGATTCTTTTCTGCAAACTCATGCCAATAATTCTTCCATGAAGCACTGCCAATTTCATCATTATAGATATTATCGGCTTCATCTCGTACTTCTTTCAATGCATGTAATAAGAAGCCACCACTGCCACAGGAAGTATCAAGAATCTTCCAATCTTTATTAATCCCAATAGACTTCACGATAAAGTCCACAATAGAATCAGGTGTGAAGAATTGTCCAAAGTCACCACGGAAGAACTCGCCCATGAATTTCTGGAAAGCCAATCCCTTCGCATCTAAGTCTGTTCTCGACAAATTTATGTCTTGCAAATACTGAACAACTGTATAAATCTTGTGTTTGTCAAGTTTTATATCATCTTTAAAAACTTCAGAATCTTTTTTCCGTCCTTGTTCGTAAAGTGCACGAACCCGTTTTTCTAGTTCTACCTTTGCTTTCGTGTTTTGTTTGTCATTCTCATCTTCTGGATAGTATATAATTTGAAAATCAAATGGTTTACCTTTTGTCTTCGGATCATTTTCTTTCCACTTCTCATCCCATATTTTGCAGAAGATAAGTTTGTCCAATTCATCAAAAGCAGTTGTTGGAGCTAGTGCACCACCGCCCCACAATGCATCATGAGCAGATTTGAATTTCTGCATTAATTGGGCTTTTGTTCCTGGCAGAGGTTCTCTTCCTCCTTTTACATATTTAAATCTGTCAACCTTTCCGTTTTTTTTCGGTATCTCTGATATGCTAATCCGCTCAACAGGATATTGCTTAACAATTTCAAAATACTCATTTCTGATTCCAGATGTAACCCATACATATTGACCTGCAAGAGCATGAGCATAAGCATAGGCTTGATCGATTGCGATTTGAAATTGACGCTCATTTATTTGTTCTTCCTTACATTCTACAACAATTAGAATCTTTGTATTATTGTTATTATATACTAATAGGTCTGCCTCTTTCCGTGACGAGCCGACTTGTACTTCTTCGTTTACCGAAATATTAAGAGGGGAATAATTATATTCCGTTATCAATCTCAAAAAAACTGTTGCTTGAACAAATTCTTCGGGATTCTGCAGCTTTCGTTTCGCACCATTTTTGCAATGATACTCAATATAGGTTATATCACCTTTTTCTGAGATAGATATATAGTTACTCTTCTGTCCCTCCACGAATAATGGAGTTGCTAACAATTCTTGTATTTCTTCTTTAGTCTTTGCCATAATACTCTTTTTCAAAAAGATTATTTAACTATGCATGTCTGTGTCTTCTGTCTACAACAAATCATCCACGCTAACCTCTAATATTCTGGACAATTGGATGAATATTTCAACGTTAGGCTGAGCGACATTGGTCACCCATTAAGAGATGACAGCGGGATTTTGCCTAAGATTTTTGATAGTTGCTTATTAGTCATTCCTTTCTCTGCAAGTACGACTTTCAAACGATTGATTTTTTATCGTTCAATTTCTTTTTTATGGATTATGTGACAAAGATACATTTTTATTTTAAAAGAAGTGCGAACATAGAATAAATAATGATGAAATCGGCTGAAAATCGACTTTTCTTTCGTTTTTTTTCAACTTTACAGAAGCGCTTTATGGAATTTTTAGAAGCGCATTTGTGGATTGACTGAACCGCTCCTTTGAATTGGCTAACGCCGAGCTGAAGGTTCAACTAGTTGCCGAGCGCTCGGCGTTTCGATGACGAGCGCTCGTTATCGCAACGCCGAGCGCTCGCCGTGTTAACGTTGAGGGCTCGGTTTTTCAGTAAAATCAAAGAAAAAGTTCAGTATAAGCAAAGGAAAGAGTTAGCAGAATCAAAGGAAAGAGTCAGTGGAACCAAAGGATTGAATCAGTTCAATCAAAGGAGAGAGTCTGCAAAATCAAAGAAGAGTGACTGTAAGATCGAAGGAGTGTATCTGTTTCATCAAACTGAGAGCTAACAATGTTGTGTCTTTTTTGCAAATGCATACGATGGATTTTGGTGCGAGAAGTGGTATTTTCATGGATGATGGATGCATTTTCTGAATAAAACCTTGCATATTTCAATAATTCTTGCGAAATTTGCAGCGGAAAATGATGCCAACTATCAGATTTCTTGATAGTTGGCGTTTTGATGCTCAATGATTTGCTTTGTGTTTTTTACACTATTTTTTAGTTTCTCTTAATAGGTGTTAAATACAGAAAAAGGAATAGTTTCAAGTTTCAAGTTTCAAAGTTTCAAGTTTCAATGATAAAAGATGAAAAGTAATGAATCAATTTAATACAAATGCGTTTATGAAGAAAATTTTTACTGTTATGTTGTTCTTTGTCCTGTCGCTTGCTGCAAGGGCATATACAGATGTGCTGATTATATCTGTGGACGGTGATTCAACAACAGTGCCAAGTTCTACGATTCTGATTGAAAAGACTGGTGATGATGTTTATCAGTTTGTGATGAAGGACTTCCAGATGGATGCCATCATGATGGGTGACATCATCGCTGATAACATCCCTGGTACGACAACGGATGGTATCACTACTTTGGATGTGACTGGGGTGCCTGTGACGATTAGTGACCCTTTGTGGGCACAGATGCTTCCTGGTCTGACCGTAAACATCAAGGCTAAATTCAATGATGAAAAGCTTTATGCAGTAGTCGATATTGACTTGACGGAACAGCTTGGGCAGATGGTGGTTGCCACCTTCGGTACGGAAGAAGGTTTTGAAACGGTAGAGGATGACAAGCCTCAGTTGCTCAACTCTGGATTTGAGGATTGGGGAGTGGATGAAGAGATGGGCATCATGTTCCCTGCTGAGCCTCGCTATTGGCATTCATTCAGCAGTGCAACGGGTCCTTTCGTTCAGTTTGTGGGTAACCATTGTTTCAAAAATGAAGATGCACATAGTGGGCAGTATAGTGTGAGACTTATTTCTACCAATATCATGGGTCTTGCCATTGCCAATGGAACCATCTCGACTGGTCGTATGGTTTGTGGTTCTATGACTCCAGACGAACCTGCCAACCATTCGCGTCTCGATATGAGTATCAAGGATGTGGACCGCAATGGTGATCCTTTCTATCAGACTTTCACTGCTCATCCTGACTCTGTGGTCTTCTGGGTGAAGTATAGATCCAATGCTGAAGGAGTGAGAGCGGGTATGGGTGCATACATTACGGATGGAACTTACTGCCAGATTCCTCTTCCTCACGACACGGTTTACACCAACAAGATTGGTATTGCTGAGATTACCACTATCGAACCATGTTCCGAATGGACTCGTGTAAGCGTTCCTTTCACCTATCCAGAAACTGATCTTACTCCAAGAGCTATGTTCATGACCTTCTCAACTTGCATCATTCCTGGTGAGGGTAATGGTCGTGAAGAGCTTTGTGTTGACGATGTGCAACTCATTTACAACGATGAGGAAGAATTAGACATCTTCGAGGTGAGAACTTCTGCAAACGACCATTCGAATCTGAATGTCATCTACGACTTGCAAGGACGCCGTCATAGCACGCTCCAGCGAGGCATCAATATCGTGAATGGCAAGAAGGTGGTTGTGAAGTAAGGCCCCCCACCTGCTCCCCCGAGGGGGAGAGAGAAAAGTGAAGCATGTAAAATGAAAGCCCCCTCCAGCTCCCCCGAGGGGGAGGGAAGCCATCCGGATGGTATTCTCCTCCCCTCGGGGAGGACGGGAGGGGGCTTTTTTTTTTATGAGACAAACTTTAATATTACTGACTTTTGCCTTGATGAGTGCCGTGGCTATGGCACAACCAACAGGAAGGGCAAATGATTGGAGAGGTCAAATGAGGGCAACTGATGCTGAGTTCTTCCAAACAGAGGAGGCACGACGCATCGGTGACCAAATGCTTTTGTGGCAACGTACTACTGGTGGCTGGCCCAAGAATATCGACATGGCTTCGCCCATGAGCGACGAGCAACGCGAACAAGTGCTCAAGGAGAAGGAACGTCGTGACGATTCCACTATCGACAACGGTGCCACGACCATGCAGATGAAATTCTTGGCTCGTCTTTATCAAGTCACTGGCGAAGCAAAGTACCGCGACGGATTTCGCCGAGGGGTGGAATATCTGCTAAGTGGACAATACAAGAATGGGGGATGGCCTCAGTTTTGGCCTGTCACTCGTGGTTATCAGGTGCATATCACTTACAACGACGATGCGATGGTAAACACGTTGGAGATGTTGCGTGACATGTATGAGGGCAGAGAACCCTACGGCGGTTCGCTCTGTGAACCATCGCTGAAGCGAAAACTGAAGAAGGCGTTCGACAAAGGTGTGGAGTGCATCCTTGCTACTCAAATCAAGACGGACGGACAACTCACGGTTTGGTGTCAGCAGCATGACCGAGAAACTTATCTGCCTGCACCTGCTCGTGCTTACGAGTTGCCTTCCTATTGTTCTCAGGAAAGTGCCAGCATCGTTCGTCTGCTCATGCAGTTGCCAAACCCCGATAAGCGCGTGAAAGCTGCCGTGCATGGAGCAATGGCTTGGTTCGACAAATATAAGTTGACGGGACTTCGCTATCAGCGCGTTCTGACCAATAATCGCCAATGGGAAACCGTGTTGAAGACTGACCCTACCGCTACCGAACCGCTATGGGCTCGCTACTACGATTTGAAAAACACAGTGCCTTACGTTTGCGACCGCGATGGCATTCCGCGTCGCCGATTGGAAGACATCGGTTCGGAACGCAGAAACGGCTATGCTTGGTATGGCTCCCGACCTGCAGAACTTTATCCGCTCTATGAAGCATGGGCGAAGAAGTATGACCCTCAGAACAAAGTGAATATCAGTCTCACGACGAAGGGTGCAAATGAAAATGGCACCATCCGTTTGGGCGTGGTGCCAAAAGTGGATGAAAGCCTTTTCGATGCTGTGGTGAAGCGTGGCGAGAGCATTCAGTCTGCCATTGAGAAAGCGCCAGAGCAAGGTAAGGAACCTTTCAAAATCCTTATCAAGAAGGGACTCTATCACGAAAAGGTGATTATCGACCGACCAAACATCGTGCTCGTGGGTGAGCATCGCGACAGTTGCATCATTGTGGGTGCCGAGGCAAACAACTTGTCGATGCGTCCTGAATATCGAGGCAAGAAAACCTTGCATGGCATTGTGGTGCTCACATCCGATGCCAACGACTGTGTGATTTCGGGACTGACGATGATAAACAATTATGGTACGACTGTCACCAATACGACCACCCATCAGTTCACTGTGTATGGCGAGGCAACTCGTACCATCATCATCAATAGCAATATCATTTCGGATGGAAACGATGCACTTTCCCTTTGGTGCAATACAGGTGGCATGTACTATCATTCCGACCTTTTCATCCGCTGTCCTGGAGTGGATTTCATCTGTCCGCGTGGCACATGCTATGCTACTCGTTGCCGTTTCTTCGGCGACACCCGTGCCATCCTCTGGCATGACGGACGTGGCGACATCAACAATAAGTTCGTGGTGACGAATTCCGAATTCGATGCTATCAAACCAACTCCGCTCGGACGCTATCACCACGATTCGCAGTTCTATCTGCTCAATTGTCGTCTTTCCCGCAACATCATCGATGCAAACATCGAACATGCTTATAAGAAGGACCCTGCTTCGGCTTTGGCAAAGGGAAGGACCATCGACCCATGCCCTTGGGGACATCGCGTGTATTATTATGGTTGTACGCGTGATGGAGGACATAGCGGATGGCTCAACAACAATCTCAGTACGGCGGCAGGCAGTCCTGAGTTTCACACGATTACTGCTCAGTGGACTTTCGATGGGAAATGGGACCCAGAGCAGCGAATCCGTGCACTTTGGGATGTGTTGGCGTATTGATTCTTTTGTGGAAAGAGGATTATTTCATTACTTCATATCTGAAATAATTGAATCTTGCTTTCCCGCTTGCGCTTGATTCATTATAGCAGAAAAGTCCTAAGCGTGGACCCTTCCAGTACTTCGCATGGATGTCGATAGCATCGCCAGCCTTCGCGAAGTGCTTGCCATCGCTGCTGTATTCCAACTGGAAACGAGTCCCATCTACATTTACTCGCAAATACGCTGTCTTGCTGGCATTGCCTAACCATTGCACCTGTCCGTTCACCTCTGTGTAGAACTGTAGTTTCCCGTTTTTCTTACAAATACCGATACTAGCAAACTGGCTACCCAACACACATAATCCAGCGCGGGTGGATTCCGTAAAAGCGCTGGCATCGAGCTGAGTCGTTGCCTCTCCTGCATATCCCATCACCTTCTGCGAAAGTGTGTTGCGAGCCAACATCAACTGTGGTGCTGGCAGTGCTTCGAGTGTTAACCAACCCTTGCGTTCCGTCAAGCTCCACTTCTCATGCACAGGATTGTGATTCCATTGCCATTGCAGTCCCAATCCATCCTTTCGCTCTCCCTTGTAAGTCATTTCCTCTCCACTGAATTCATCACTATGAGCGGGAAGCATGGCTTCCGTTATCGTTTTCGTTATCGTTTTCGTTATCGTTTTCGTTTCCGTTCGAACGTTCGGTTTCTTCCACACATACACAGGCTCTCCGATGCCATTCATGTTTTGGTCCACTCCCGACATCGGCCATCCTTCTAACCATCGAACGGGTTGCAGATGTACCACGCGTCCCTGTGCTGGCGTGTCCTGGAAGTGGAAAAGCCACCATTCCCCTTCGGGTGTGGCAACCAAATTGCCTTGATGAGGACCATTCACAGGGGTCACACCTTGTTCCAAGATGACTTTCTTCTCGTATGGCCCATAGATATTCTTCGAACGGAGTGCCGTTTGCCATCCCGTTCCCACACCTCCTTCAGGGATAATCAGAAAATAATAGCCCTCGTGCTTCAGAAACTTCGTCCCTTCTGCCACGGGACCCGTATAGACCGTCAGTCCATCATCGAGCAATTGCTTGCCATCAGCCGACATCTTATGAATAATGATAGGTCCTGCCCCCACACGAGAATGTCCCAAATATGCCTGTCCATCCTCATCCCAGAACGGGCAAGGGTCCTCCCATCCCTTGATGCTCTTCACGCAATGGAGTGGGGACCACGGACCACGAGGATTCGTAGCGGAACTCATGAAGAGTCCCTCGTCGGGAGTGCAGAAATACACGTAGTACCTGCCATTGTGCTCCACCAAAGCAGGAGCCCAGCAACCGCCTGCATAGTGCTTCATCTCATCCCATCCCTCCACGTCGAAATGGTCATAAACCTGACTGATATACTTCCAATTCACCATGTCGTCCGACTCCATCATCTGCATTCCCATATAGTTGAAATCGGATGCCACCATATAGTATTTCTCACCCACTCGAATCACGTCGGGGTCGCTATAATCCACGTTGAGTACGGGATTCACATACGTTCCATTCCCCTGGTCGCCCCATGCCAACGACTGAGCCTGCACTTGTGCTGATGCTATCATCAAGCACCAATTCATGCTTAATAGCAAAATGATTCTGTTCTTCATCGTTACTTATATCGTTTTTCTCGTCGTTCCGTCTGTGTGTTTAGTCATTGCTGCGATGAGGCGTTTCTATCCGCATGGCTTTTAACACCTTCTTCATTTTTTCCAATTCCTAATTGTCCATACCACTACGCCCCACACCTCGAAGTCATCATCCGCATCAATGCGAATCGGTTTGAAGTTCTTATTGGCAGGGCGTAGTTCGATGTATCCTTCCTCCTTGTGCGAGAGGTCCAGATATTTGATGGTGAATTCCTCGTTCACATACGCCACCACGATATCGCCATCAGAAGGTTCGACGGAACGGTCGATAATCGCCAAATCGCCATCACAAATACCTGCCTCAATCATCGAATCGCCATCCACCCTCCCATAGAACGTAGCCTCAGGATGCAGGATGAAATCCCGATTGAAGTCGAGTGTGTCATGTTGATAATCGTCGGCAGGACTTGGAAACCCCGCCTTAATGCTGGGAGCATATTGCAATTCGAGCTTATGCTTGAATTCCCCCTTGATGATATGTATTGGAGACATGAGGAAATATGTTATCAATCAAAAATCATTTCAAACTCAGAGTCCACAAATGTACTGATTTTTTTCCTTACACCTATCATTTTGCCCCATAAATATTTCATTCCTTTTGCATCCCGCCCCATTCTTCTCCATCAATGACTCTTTGGCAATGGTTGTTTCGCATGTGCTATAAACGACGTAATCGCTCGGCCTGCCAAGCGATTACGTTAAATGGTTAAATGAGTATGACTCTTAAATACTATGTACGAATTGTTTTATCCAAAGTTCAGCATTGTACTGCAACAAACGACTGGAAGTAATCCCGAAGGAGTAGAGAAATGGTCATTCGAGAAGAATTCTTTCACCATCTCAATAATGATTTTAATATTTGTAGCCATAATATATAAGTTTTAATCTGGGATTTAAAGGATTATATAAGGATATTTCTGTTCTACGTTGTCCTTTGTATTTTGTCCTTTGTCCTTGAACGTTTATTTTTTTTTTGACACTGCAAATTTACCCCGATTTCCATCCTCCCTCAAGAAATCAATCATTTTTTCCTTCTGTTTGTTGCGACAATCCTCGGTTTTTGCGACACATCCCAATCATTCCTTCTCAATTCGTCGCAATCCCCTATGCATAGAGTCCGTAAGACTTGCCGACAAATACCTCGACTTCAAAGCCTATGGCTCCATGAAGAAATACAATAAAAAAAGGCTGTGCATCGGTGGGATGGGCAGCCTTTTTTTAGTCTTGCTGTTGCTTAGGCAGCGAGGAGTTTGAGGTTGACGTCTTTCTTGAGCTTCTTGACGGCACTGTTGATGAGGCGCTGAACGGTGTCGATGGAGCAGCCCAACTGAGTGGCAATTTGTGCGGGATGCATCTCTCCGATTGGGGCAGTGTATCCGAGGTACATCAGCATCACTTTTTCCTCCTTGCGAGAGAGCGTGCTGTGGATGCGGTTAATCAGCGTTGCATGGCGATACTCCATGTCAAGCACTTGGTCGGGTGTTTCGTTGGTGCTGGAGAGGCGGTCAAGATTGACTTGTCCGTCTTCGTCGTAGTAGTATTCGTTGGTGTAGGAAGGGCGGAGCGAGGTGATGAGTTCGATGGAGGATTCGTCGAGTTGTTCTGCTTCGTCGGCTGTCAGTGAGGTGAGGGGAGCGTTGTCGGGAGCATTGAACTTGTCGATGGTGTCGAGGATGTCGCGGCGGATGTAGTTGATGGCATAGGTGAGGAGGCGAGTGCCATAGTTGGCGTCATAGCGTTCGATGGCAGTGCGGAGACCGTTGGCACCTACCATCACGAGGTCGGCCATTTCAATGCTGCGAGAGCAATAGAAGAGTCGCGATTCGTAGGGTTTGGCAACGCTGACAATGAATCGCATGTTGGAAGCAACGAGTTTGTCGAGAGCGCGTTTGTCGCCATTTTGTGCCTTGCGGATGTTGTCGGCTTCTTCAGTGTCGCTGAGGATCTTGTAATGAGCGATGTCGCGAAGGAGTGCGTCGTAGGAGGAGTTGGAGCGGTCGGTAAAGCGGTGGGGCTTATTAGCCGAACTCTTGGATGAGGTCGAATCTTTACTCATAGTGGCAACACTTAAAATGAGGTTAAAAAAATAAAAGGTAGTAGCAGGAGACGTTAGTCGGTGAGAGTGTGCTCGAAGCGGGTGGGGGAGGCATCGAGCTGCGATTTAAGCGTTAAAGATGCAAAGTTCTTGGGTTGATGGTTTTTTGTTAACGGTTTTTGGTGTTTTACGTTTTCTGGGTGAATAAATCTTTTTCCTTTTCTCTTTTTTTTGAATTCGTCAGTTTTGTCTGTTTTCGTAATAATGACTCTACCCAATCGGTTTTGAAATGTCGTGCAAAGATATTACTTATTTTTGGCGATTCAAAATTTTCGGTGATGTTTTTTTGAAGATTGTTAGTTGATTTTCTTTGAGCTATTTCTGCCTTTTTTTTGAAGATTGTCGTGGCGGTTGCGACTCAGCAGGGATTACTTGAATAATTCTCGCTTAAGCAATTATATGGATGCGGAATCAAACAGAGGGCAAAAAAGTTGAACTTTTTTTGAATTTTTTTTCGCACACCCTGTTTTTTTGATAATATGAAGGAGAATGTGTCAATTTTGGTCCTGTCGTTTTATATTTTATGGTTGTTAATAGTCAGTTTTCTCATGATTTTCATTTTGATTTCAATAGAGAGTGAGCAAGTCTATTATTTCTATCAGCTAAAGATAATAATTTTTTATGAAAGTTGTTGTTCATATTAACAAATTCTTCTCATTGAATCTATGGAGTATAGAAATAAAGGAGTTTCTCGTTTAGAATTTTTGTTGGAAATCTCCCTTGCTTTTGCTGACGTTCCCCTTTGCTTTTGCTGATGCTCCCCTTTGATTGTACTGAACTTTTTCTTA